>ENA-UEQW01000749-UEQW01000749.1-human-gut-metagenome-genome-assembly--contig:-NODE-749-length-29428-cov-11.933495_pt1 | contig 29428 bp, 39 predicted proteins | sample MGYA00242947_ERZ507947 | MGnify/ENA primary metagenome ERZ507947 (study PRJEB26167, sample SAMN06115421) | human gut metagenome | host: Homo sapiens | place: China:Guizhou | collected 2015-03-17... | reverse complement strand
CCCCTGCTAAGGGCGTAGGTCGTCTAAACAACGGCGCGAGGGTTCAAATCCCTCCTACTCCGCCAAGAAAATCCCTCGTAGTTTCGTGAAAACTGCGGGGGATTTTCCATTTGTACAGAATGACCCCGTGCGAAAGAAAACGGATAAAATAGAAGAACTTCCAAACTACTACCATATTTTACTACCAAACCATTATAACTACCAATGCGGGAAAATGCAACACTTTCCGACACATGGCAGCACACGCAAACAAAAACAGCCCCGAGGGCCAGACGGCTCCCGGGGCTGTTGCTATGCTATGGACTTACAGCGGTGCGCTCAGTGCACGCTGTTCTTCTTCTGCTCGTAGACCTCATCGGCAGCGAGGGCGGCCTGGGTGAAGCTGTTGTTGTACCACCAGTTGACGAGTGCTGCCACGGTGGTGCAACCAGCAGTGATAGCCTGCTCCAGCTGGGCGCTGTCAATGGGCAGGATGGGCTTGCCGCAGGCGCTGAGAATCTGATTGGTCAGGGCCAGCAGGAGCACGGCGGTGCGGGCCACGGTGCCGGCGGAGACGTTGCGGTTGGTGTTGGTGTTGGTGATATGTGCGTTCATAGTCAGTTCCTTTCTCTTTCGTGTTCGTTGGCTTCTAAATCTGCGATGCGGTGGTTTGCCACCTTCATCTGCTCTTCCAGAATGGGCACGCGGCGGGCGAAATTGTTGTGCTCGCGCACCTCGCGGGTCAGCTCTTCCAGCTTGGTGTCGGTCACGGCCTGACTGCGGCTGTTGGCGATCAGCACCCCGATCAGGGTCACGGCACCGCTCAGCAGGGCGGCGATGATTGCGTCGTCCGTTGGTTACACCTCCTCATCTATGTCATCGCTCCATGCCTGCTGGATGCGCTGTCCATTGTGGCACACTGCGTCCAGCACAGCGTCGGCCTGCATGTTGGCCGCCAGAAGGGCCTTGTCCATCGTGTCCAAGCGGAAGTAGCCTGTGAATACCTCGCCATTCGGTAAGGGTGCTGCAACCGCAATGCGGTCAATCTTGTGTTCTTCGAGTGTAGCTAAAACGTCAGAAAGCCAGGATGCATACGGTGCATCCGACATCAGAACACTTGCCATCGGTCTCACCCCCTTACTGCGTCCAGCGGCTTTTGTTAGGCCGGGTGTCCACATGCACCCAGCCTTTGGTGCGGCCTGCCTTGACCGGGTAGCGGCCCACGCCTCCCCAGCCGGGCAGCAGGCTCTCGGCGTAGGCGGCCACGTCCTCGACAGACACGCCCGCAACCTGGATGTCTGCCGCCCGGCCCAGCAAGTGCTGGCTGCTTTTGGCTCCACCCACAGCGGCATTGTGGGCCGCCGTGCGGTACCCGCTGGTGATCGTGATGGGCTTGCCGAAGTGCTCTCGGATGCACTGCAAAAGCACCACAAGGCTTTCGTCGATCATCACGACGTCGCTGCCGTCGCGGCAGCGGAACTCCCGCACCTTAAAGGCCGGGGACAGCTGCCTGGCCCCGTCCTTGGCAAGGCTATACTGTTTGATTGCCATTTTGTCACGTCCTTTCTGTTTCGTCAGGTTCTTCTGTTTCTTCGTCCTGCTCGGATACTGCGGAGATGCCGTTTGCGGCCAGCAGGGCTTCCACGGTGCTGCGCAGACGGGCGGGCACCTCGTCCAGCGTCTTGATACCCTTGCGGATCAGGGCTGCATAAATTTTCGCCATCAATTTTCCTCCTTTTCTTCGTACAGCTCGCACAGGGCCACCTGAAGATCGGTGACACTGCTCTCCACGGCGGTCACCTGCGTCAGCAGGTCGGCAAGGGTGGGGTAGTGGTAGCCGTCAATCCAGAGTTCCAAAGGGAACACTGTTTTGTATGGAGAAACAACATGAAGGATGCCGTTTGTTTGGAGTGTGATTGTAAAATTGATGTCACAGTCATAAGTTGTCGTGCCACCGCGTGCAATGCTTTTTTCAGTGTTATTACCGTAGCTGTTGTACTTGCCTTTGGTAATGCATATCTTATCAACATTGCCTGGAATCTGAACATCCCAAGTTGTGAATTTGTTAGGAGACGTCACATGGGTGTTCCACACCAGTCGCGCCTCCGACTTGACCGCCACGGCGGCAGCGATCTTATCATTGAGGGTCTTGCCGCTGAGGGTGCCGTCCTCGTCCACGTCCAGATAGTCGCCCACCTTTACGCCGCCCAGCTGGTCCGCTGTGGCGGCAGGCAGGGTGTAGGGGGTGCCGAACTTGGCGTCCGCCTCGGACTTTTTGTAGTAGTCAGAAAAGTCCACATTGACGGACGAGTCTTTCCAGGCCGAGGTAGCGGGGTTCCACACCCAGATGGTGCTGTTTTCCGCAACGATCGCCCAGGAACCAGGGACCGCTGTGGGGTAAGCGTCACGCAGGTCCTGAGCGGTGCTGTAGTAGCCCTTGCAGCCGTTAGCGATGAACGTGATCTGGTCCGCTGCTTTTTTGGCGGAGCTGGCGTTATCCTGTGCGTTTTTCGCATCCGCAGATGCAGACGCAGCTGCCTTCTTGGCAGTGGTTGCAGAATTTTCCGCAAGCGTCACCGCCTTTTTCGCCGCCTGCTGTGCCTCCAGGCAGGTAGACACATAAGACAGCCATGAGGACGAAGAGACGCCGGTGACGAAGAAATAGCTCTGCACGGCCACATCATCCGGGTAAGCGGCCCCGCCCACCCGGACAATGATGTCAAAGGTGCGCAGCTCGTAGCCGGTATCGGGGCCCATCACACACAGGTTGACGTGTACGTCGCCGGGGCGGCGCAAGGCCTGCTCGGCCAGCTCCAGTGTGATGATATGGGCGTTGTCGGCGTCCACAGTCACGGCGGCGTGCTTGCCGCTGGTGGTGAGGATCTGGTCATACCAGCCGAAGTTGTTGGCCCCCTCGCCCCGGTACTGCACGGTGTACACCGCACCTTCCGGGGCCTTGTACGGGGTGCCGCCGTTGTAGAGGGCCATGCCGATGAACCGGCTCTGCGCGTCCGACTGCATCACCGGGACGACGGGCGGCGCGCTTTGGGACTGAAAGTCAATTTTAAGGATCTGCATTCGATGCCTCCGAAGTGTCCGGGTCAGTGTACTCGATCACGTCACCGGAATAAGATTTGCTGCCGGAAGAGATGGTGCCCGCCACGCTGTTGAGCTGCACGGCGTTCTTCTCTGCATGGTAGGGATAAACGGTGTACTGGGCCACCTGCATGGTGGTGTTGGTGTGCCGGTCACGGTCCATGAGCACTACCTTGTCATACAGGCCAAAGGACAGATACGCATACTGATCCGGGGCCAGCCGGGCAAGGTCGGCGATCTGGCAGCTGTAGGAGCACTTGGGGAACGCTGCCGCCTTGACCATGGCGTCGGCCTTGATCTTCAGGGCGGACTTGTCCGAGATGGAGCTGTCCGTCTCGCTGTGCCAGATGACCCGGCTGTCGTAGTTGTGGCACTGTGCTTCCACGCTGATATCGCTTTTGCCGTACAGCAGTAGGGCTGTATAGTAGCTGTCGCCGGTCTCCGCTTTTCCTTTATAATAGGGCTGTTCGGTCAGGTTCAGCTCGTCGGTGAAGTAGGTGCCGTTCGGGGTCCGGGCGCCGGGGTCCACAATGATCATCTGGCGGGCGGAAGTCGTGCCGGGCACGAGGAACCGCACAGGGTAGTTCTTCCACACGTCCACGGCTTTCTGCACCAACTCCAGCGGGCTGCCGGTGAACTTTTCAATGGCCAGCTTCTCGGTGGCTTTGTCCGGGACGGTCAGGCTCCAGTCCGACAGGCCGGAAATGGCCCGCCGGAGGGTGTCGGCCATGGTCTGGGGGCCCTTGGAGAACAGGCCGGTGGACACATAGTTGTTCCAGTTCTTCAGCAGGGTGCCGCACAGGCTGTCCAGATCCAGCACGGCCTCGTAGTCGGTGGAGCTGCGCCCCACGTTGATGCTGGACAGTGCATAGGTCTGATCTTCGGTCTTTTCCACCAGCCGCACCCGCTCGGTGAGCAGGCGGGCCTGCTGGTGGCCCCGTGGCAGGCTGAATTTGATCTCATCCTCCCAGCCGTTCCAGTTGTGCACGATGCAGTAATCATCACAGTCCAGCGGGATGTGATGACCGTCTGCGGACACGATGGCAAGCACGGGCAACGCCTCCTTTACACAAAAATGGGGGAATACTCGACGTAGCTCTGCCCGGTGTGGGCAAGGCTGTTTTCTCCGGCACGGACGGTGGGCCAGCCGGAAATGCCGGTGACGGCCTGAAACAGGTTCTGGCCGTTGCACAGCACCTGCCGGGTGATGCCGTCCACGCACACGGTGTCACCGGCCTGCAGATCTTTGAGCACGCAGCTGCCGCCGTTGGGGTAGTGCACGGTGTGGCTGCCGGCCTCCGTTACCGTCTCTGTGATGCGGCACTCCATCTGCGGGGCGGTGCCCGCTGCAAAAAAGGTCTGGACATCCGCAGGAAGCACCAGCGTTTCCAGCGCCCCGTGCCGGTAGCCTGCCAGCGTGTAGGTGCAGCTGAGGATGCAGCCGTCGGTGTCCTGCTCCTGTGCCTTGCCGCTGTCCAGCAGCAGAGCCGTGTAGGTGCCGCCGTCCGGCAGAGCCAGCTCCACCGTGCCGCCCAGAAAAGCCGCCGTCAGGGCGCTGCGCTTGGCCGCTGCGTCGGCAGGGCTTGCGCCGTAGATGTCCACCGGCAGCGAGATGGAGCGAAGGCCGTACTGGGTGGAACAGAAGGTGATCCGGCTGCCTGTGTAGCTGGTGAGGTAGTTCTGGGTGAGAGTGCTGCCGCTGACATACCAGCTGGACAGCAGCAGGGCCCCGAACTCGCTGGCCCCGTGGTCGTTGATATAAAAATCTTCCATGGTTCATCACCTCCGAAAGCCCAGTTCCTCGTCCATGTAAGACGCGGTGGTGCGGGCCATTTCTCTGCCGTCCACGTTGAACACCGCCGTCAGGCTGCCCGTGTAGCTGGCCGTGAGCTGCTGCGCTGCCCCGGAACCGGTTCCGTTCTGGGTGCGAGCTATGCTGCTCTGGTTGGCCATGGAGGCCGCCTGCGTGCGCCGGGTAAGCTCTGCGGCAGTGATCGTGTCGCTCTGGGTGTAGCCGCTGCTGTCCGGGTGCGGCAGGGCCGGGGAATCGTCGGTAGAGCTGCCGTCATCGGCAGAGCCGCCTTTGCGGCCATACTTCTTCCACAGGAACAGCCCCAGCCCGGCAATGCCGGCCACCAGTGCGATGATTGCAAATACCTCCGGGTGGGCTGCAATCAGGCCGCCCACCTTGCCCACAAGGCCCGCCACGGCCTTGCCGATGGTGCCAATGCCGGACACGGCGGCGCCCACCAGCTTGCCCATGCCGCCGGAGCCGGACAGCCCGCTGGCAATCTCACCAATGCCCTGGATGGTGGCTCCGGCACCGTTTTTGATGCCGCTGCCAAAGATACCGGACACGGCCCCAAAGGCACCCTGCAGCCCGCCGCCGGCATAGGCCTCGTTGATGGCAGCCAGCGCTTTCTTGGCCCAGGCAGAAACGGTATCACGCTGGCTCTGGCTCACCTGGCCCCAGATGAGCTTGGTCACCGTCTCGGCAATGCCGGCCCAATCCTTGTTCTTGACGGCGGAAATGCCGTCCTTGATGATGCCAAAGATGCCGCTGCTCAGCTCGCTCTTGGCCCCGGACAGGGCCTCGTCAATGCGCTTCTGGGTGGCAGTGACTGAGGTGTCGATTTGCTGGGCGGATTCCTCCACCTTGTCCTGCACGCCGTCCACATAGGTGATGATCTTCTCGTAGGTCTCGCGGCCGCTGGCACCGATGCGCTCCCCGGCCTCGGTGACGGTCTGCTCCACATGGCGGGACCCGTCGGCATAGATCTTGGTCACCTCGGCGGTTGTGACGGTGGCCCCGTCCTTGTAACTGGTGCTCGTTTTCTTGGCCGTGTCGGTCAGCACCTTGGACATGTCGGCGTAGGACTTCGTCACCTTCTGGGTCACGCCGTCCACCTTGGTGGTTACCAGGGTGTATTCCCGCTCGACGCCGTTGACCATCTCCTTGCCGGATTCGGTCACCTTCTCGGTCAAGCGGTCAAATTCCTTGCCGGTGCTGTCACGGATGTGCTCGTTGACCGCTTCCACCGTGGTCTCCACCTGCCCCAGGGCATTCTGGGAGTATTTGGTGTAGTTGTCGGTGGTGGAGCGCAGGACCGTCTCGGTGGCCTTTTTGCTGGTTTTCTTGGTGCCGGAACTACCGGAGGAGGACGGGATGTCGCTGACGATGACCCCGCCGCCGGTCAGATCGGCCAGCTCTTTCTCCGTCTGCGCCTGCTGCACCCGGCTGTCGTGCAGCTGTTGGCGGCGCTGGCGGTCTGCATCAGTGACGGTGCTCTTGTACTGGGATGCCTTCCAGCCCTCGTAGGTGTCAAAGGTAGAATAGCCGTCCTTGTTCAGGGCCTTGTTGAGCTTGAAGCTCAATCTGTCCAGCCAGCCGATGACCGTGGACAGGGCATTCTGTGCCGTGTTGGCCACGGCTGTGAACGCAGAGTTCACGCCGGTGCGGAACGTCTCGCTGGACGCATAGGCCGTGCCAAAGGCCCCGGCCAGAGCACCCAGCAGGGTGACCACGATGCCGATGGGGTTGGCGTTCATGACAGCGTTCAAAGCTGCCTGTGCCCCGGCTGCCACGGTGGCTGTGGTCTTATAGGTGACAAACGCCCCGCCGATGCTGCCCAGCAGCGGCAGCAGGACGTTTGCATTGTCGATGCAGCCCTGCACGACGCCAACGAGGATGGACAGTTCCGGGGTGGTCTGCCGCACGGCATCCAGCATGCCGTCGATGCCGTTGGTCTGCCAGCCCTCTTTGCAGGCAATGGCCAGATCGTTGCACTTGGTTACCGCCTCGCCAAAGGCAGTGGTCAGATCTTCCATGACCACGCCCGCCAGCTGGGTGGCGTTGTCCTTCAGGGTGGACAACCGGCCATTGAGCGTCTGGCTCTGGGTGGCCATGCTGTCATAGTAGCGGCCACCTTCTTCGGCAGCGGCCTGCAGCGCCTGGGTCAGGACATCGTAGGTGATGGTCATGCTCTGCACGTCCTGCACGGACTTGCCCGTGTAGTCGGCCAGCACCTGATAGATGTTGATGCCCGCCATGGCGAACTGCTTGATGTCCACGCTGGTGGCTTTGCCCTGGTTGGCTACCTGCTGCAGGTTCTGGGCCATGCGTTCCAGCTCGGCAGACCCGCCGCCGGTGGCTGCCACCGCGTCGCCCAGGGCAAGGATGGTCTTGCGGCTGTACTCGGCGTTCTCACCGGCAGAAATGAGGTATTCGTTGGACTTGACCAGCGTAGCCGTGTCAAAGGGCGTACGGGCTGCGTCTGCCTGCATGGCAGCCAAAGCAGCGTTGGCCTTTTCCGCGTCGCCCAGCAGGTTGGTGAGGGCGGTCCTGTATTTCTCGATCTCTGCGTTGTAGGACACGCCGGTGGAGATCAGGGTCTTGCCGGCGTCCACCACCTTGTCCACGCACTTGGAGATGATGTTGCCGATGGCCACCTGCCCCGCGGTAAACTGGGAGACGACTTTTTCTTTCGTTTCCTTGGCGGAGCGCTGTGTTTTCTGGCCGGCAGAATCGGCGTCCGTGCCCACTTTGTCGGAGGTCTCTTTGCTGGTCTTTCGAACCTTTGCCCCGGCGTCGGCGGCTTCCTTCTCGCCCTTCCCGGCAGCGCTCTTGACGGCAGCGGCGGCCTTTTGGGCCGCTTCTTCCGTTTCGGACACCACGCTGTCGGCGGCCTTGGCGGCGGCAGAGGCGGTTTTCTGGGCCGCCTGTTCCGCTGCCTGTTCTACCTGGTCAAGGCCCTCCTGGGCCCCGCTGGGATCGGTCACGACGCCGAAAACGACCTCGCCGTCATGTTCGCGTGCGATGGTGCATCACCTCCCGGAATGCTCTTTCTGGTATTCGGCCTGCCTGGCAAGAATGGACGCCTTGCGGTCTGCCATGGACACATAGCGCCGGGCCGTGCCGCCGGCCTCCGCAGGCAGGGCGTACACCCGGCGCAGCTTCTCGTATTGCTCCCGCATTCCCTTGGGCATGTCGGTCAGATCTTCGGTGCGATAGCTGATGATCTTGCAGATGCGGCACTCGTCCGGCAGGCTCCGGAACAGGGCCATGAAGTCCCACCAGTGCAGCTGCGCCGTGCGCAGGTCGATGCCGTAGGTCTGCAGAAAGGCCGCCCAGATCAGGGGGCCGTCTACCGCAAAATCAAAGCCCCGGGGCATTTCCCGGAACGCCTCCGCGCTGCGCTTCTCCCGCTCGGATTCCTCGGCGCCGCAGCGGTAAAAGTCCAGAAAGGCGTCGAGGTTGTCCTTTGTGAGCGGGCCATGTATGAGCACCCGCTGGGCGTAGTCCTGCAGGGCGGCTTCCTGCTCGGGTGTGTGGGCCCGGGCGGCCATGTTGTCGTAGGTGACCCACGCCCGGAAGTCCGTCTCAAAGCCCTGCGGCAGGCTGTCGGTCAGGTAGCAGTCCGGGCGGGTCATGCCTTGGCCCGGCGTGCTGCCCGGCGCTGCTCCCGGTTCATGGGCATGGGGATGGGTGCCGGGATGGAACTCTTGGCGTCCTTCATGGCTTCCCGGTCGATGGGCTGCAGGGCGGCCATGCGTTCCAGTGCCTCCGGGTCAGCGGCAGCGTTGAAGTCCGCCAGCAGCTGCATCAGATCTTCCAGGTCATCCACGTCGATGCCCAGGCGCTGGTCGTAATCCTCGCCCAGCAGATCCGCAAAGAAGTCATCCAGGATCTCGTTGAACTTGATGAGATACTCGTCATCTTCCTTGTCCAGCACGTTCAGCGCCGCCATGGCTGCCTTGTAGCCCTGGATGTACCGCTTGTAGTCCTTGCCTTTGGTCACCTTAAAATCGAATTTCACGTTGCGAAGAATCATAAAAAGCTCCTTTCGTTGGGCCCTGCGCCGGTGCTGCCCCGGCTTGATCTGGCTGGTTCAGGGCATAAAAAATCCCCGTCCGGGGAGGTGGACGGGGACATGCTTGTGGGAAACTCAGGTGGCGCTGTAGGTGTACTCCTTGGGCTTCTCCACACCGGAGACGGTGACAGAGATGCCGGCGTTATTGCCTGCGCCATTGGAGGCGTCGCCGTTGACGATGACGGAGGCCTTGCCGGTTTCACCCTTGCCGGTGAGCATGGAGAAATAGACATACGGCACGATCACGGTGCTGCCGGTGCCGAACATCACGGCAAGGCTGGTCACCCAATCCTGCCAGGCGTCTCCGTGGGTGCGGTCACCGGAGATGGAAAAGGTGCGCTGGGCGCTGGTCTTGACGGTGGCGTTGCCCTTGCGGATATACTGTTTGTCCTGGGTGCCGGGGTTCACGGCAGCGGAATGTTCGGTGATGCACTCCTGGCAGACGATGTAATCACCTACGCTCTTCTGCGTGTCCGCCGTCTTGAATGCCAGCACGAAGTCGTCCGCCATTTCCAGGCCGGCATAGTCCGCACTGGGGGTGATGCCGGTCATCACTTCTTTAACGGTCATGTGGTTGCTCCTTTCGGTTGATAGTAAATAAGCTGCAGCTGGATCTGCGCGCGGCAGGCACCGCCCTCTGCCTCGAGGATGTAGCCGCTGGAGGTGACGGACACCTCCCGGACGGTGCGCCCGCTGCCAAGCTGCGGGAAATTTCTTGCCCGGCTCTGGCTGGCCACCCACTCGGTCAGATCATCCCAGAAGCCGGACGCTGCCGCCTGCTGGGCGGCGTTGTCCGGGGTGTAGATGGTGTGGGAGGCCAAAACGTAGTTTTTCAGCCGGAGGGATCCGCTGAAATAGCGCTTGAGCTCCGGGGCACCGGGCATGTCCAAAATGGTGTATTCCTCGGCATCGCCGGTCAGGCCGCCCACCCGGAACGCCACGCCGTCCTCCTGTGCGGAGGCCACCAGCGGGCAGGTGCGCAGCCAGTCGCGCATGGCCTGAATGGCAGGGGTCATCTGGTTTCCTCCTTCATCACTGCTTTCCAGAACTGGTTCCATGAGACTTTGTTGGCGTCCTTGCTGCGCTCGGCCCAGTAGCTGCCGCGCAGGCCGGTGTCACCGTGCAGGCCCTCGCCCTGGGGGTGCAGATAATACTGAGGTCTTGCATAGGGCGTTGACCAGATGATCTCACCGGTCTCGTAGTCGGTGGCCAGCTGGGCGGAATTGTCCAGCATACCGGTGTCAAAGGGCACCAGCGGGTGGGTGTCCCGGATGATGCGCTGCATGAGCTTGCCTCGGCCCGTGACCATGGCCCGGGTCAGGTTGGCCCCCACGTCCTTGTTCCAGCGGATATGTGCCTTGCACTTGCCGCTGCGGTGCTGCACTGTGAACAGGGTGCCCATGGGCGTTGTGATGGTCAGGCGTCCGCCGTGGCTCTTGTCCCAGATGGTGGCCATGCCGTCATCTCCCTTCCACATGCCAGTGCGGCAGCAGGGGCTCCCGGTTGTCCGAGACTGCCGCCACCGTGCAGCAGGGGTGCGTCTTTTCCAGCCTGGCGTATTCCTCGGCGGTCAGGCTCTGCACCGCACCCTGCACCACCTTCCAGCCCCGCTTGAGCGTCCAGTGCTTTGCCTTTTCGGCAGCGGGCAGGGCTGCCCACTGCACATAGGGCAGGTAGCCCAGGGTGCAAACGCTGGCCGGGATGCGGATTTGGATGGTGCGCTCGGGGTCCTTGCTGGTGCCGGTGCCGGAGGTGTCCAGCTTTCCCCGCCAGCTGCAGGCCGGGAACACCCAGCACTTGGGCGTATCAGTGTCGGCCTTGGGGTCGTGGATGAGGTTCACCACGGTAACAGACGTGTTCATCTCACATGATCCCCCTGTACAGCAGGCCGTGGGGGTCCGCCCCGAGGGCGGCTTCCAGCACATGCCAGGCTTCAAAACGCACGGCGGCGCTCAGGCTTGTGTTGGCCGCAAAGGTCACAGCATAGCCGTCATTGGAGACGCTCTGTGCGCCCGGTGCAGCACCCACAGCGGCCTGTGCGGCAAACAGATCCACGATCTGAGCGCAGGCATCTGCCAGCATCTGGCGGCAGCTCTCGCACACGGCGGCATGGGGCTCCGCCTTGCCGAAGGTCGCGCTGTCGATGAGCCGGGACGCCCTGCTGCACAGCACCCCGAAGGCCGCCTCCGGCACCGTACCGCCCGCCGCCGTGTACTGGTCATAGGTGCAGTAGTTCATGGGCGGGGCCCTCCTTACGCTTCGATGCGCTTGATGTACAGGGTCTTGGGCTTGGACACCTTGATGCCGTACACCTTGCGGCCCTGCACAGCGGACGCGCCAATGTACTTGCCGGAGCCGCCCAGATCCTGCAGGTGCACGGGGGTCTGCCACTCCATCACACGGTGGCACCAGTTGGGGTGGCCGCAGATGAACTCGGTGGTAGTTTTCTTGGTGCTGACACGGGTGGTGTTCTCGAAGTCCATGTTGTTGGATTCGTACACCGCAAAGCCGGCGATCTGACCCACCGCACCGGTCTGCACCAGCTGCTGGGACAGGTCACCCTGCTTGATGAACTTGTCATCCTGCATGAGGATCTCCAGATACTCAGGGCTGACGATCATAAAGCGGCCGGTCTGGGGCACGCCGTTGCGGCTCAGGGTGCGCTTGGCGGCCAGAGCCTCTTTGTAGGCGGTGGAAGCGGTGCAGGCGGTCTTGGTGGCGCTGATGGTAGCACCGGTTGCACTCTGCAGCGCCTCGATGGACTTCTTGTCGATGGACAGGGCCATGGAGTAGGCGGCGCTGTCCAGACGCTCGGCGGTGATGCCGTCGGGCACGGATGCAGCGTCAAAGCCGTCGATGATCTCATTGACAGCCTCGTCGTTGTCGATGTCCAGATCCAGATAGGTGGTGGTGCCGGCATCGGCATCCACGCCGTTTGCCTTGTCGTATGCCTTGACGGCCACCTCGGTGTCACGCACCGGGATCTTGACCTTGCCGGCCTTGGGGCTGCCCTCGTAGCGGGTGTTGAAGATCGCACCGTCACGGGTGACCAGAGTGGCCCGCAGCTTTGCGTCTACCAGAGCGGAATACCGCTCCTGATTTGCATGTGCCATGTTGAACTCCTTTCGTTTTACAGGTTCAGTTCGGGATTCAGGGACTTAAAGGCGGCTTCCACACCATTGGATTCGTTGGCGGGCGGTGCGCCATGCTCAGCGCCGGTAGAGACCACGGCCACGCCGGCGGCACCGTCTTCACCAAAGGCCCAGGGGTTGGCCTTGGCAGCGTCGTCCAGAGCCTTGTCAATGTCGGCGCTGCGGTCCTTGGAGCCCTTCAGAGCGTCCAGATCCAGCAGGGCACGCACCGCCTTGACGCTGCGGCCCTTCTTGCCCAGGATGGCAGTGTTCAGGGCGCTGTCAAAGGCAAAGCCGTCCGCCTGGGCCTTCATGTCCGCCTGCAGCTTGGTCAGCTCGGCCTCGTACTCCTCGGGCTTCTTCTTGCCTTCAAAGGCTTTCAGGCCGTCCTGGGCGGTCTTGAGCTGGGCGTTTGCGTTGTCCAGCTGGGCCTGCAGGGCAGTGGCGGCGGCCTTTTCGCGGTTGACGTCGTTGCCGTTCTCCTGCATGATCCAGTTCAGCTGCTCGTCGGTAATGCCGGGAATCTTGTTCTTCACATCTTCACGCTTCATGGTGGAAACTCCTTTCGTGTGTGAGACCTCAGTTTTTTACACTGTTCTCTGTCAGTTATCCGGTCTTGGGCGGGATACGCGCCGCCCGCCGCATGGTGCCGCTTGCGGGAGTTGAACCCGCCACCCCCGGATTAAAAGTCCGGTGCTCTGCCAACATGAGCTAAAACGGCATGAAAAAAGCACGGTGCAAAACTGCATCGTGCTTAAAAATGGGCAAAAGAAAACCACGGTGCGTGTGCATCGTGGTTGATAACTCATTCTCCCATTTCCTTGTAAACGTGACAATTGAGACAAATCTTGTGAGCTTCATCCCATCCGCATGGCGGGGTCTTTTCCGGCGGCAGCATCAGGCTGTCATTCCCGATGTTTGAAATATCCCAGCAGAGGCCGTCCGCAATTTTATGGTTAAAAATGGGACAGAACACCTGAGGATCAGGGATAGGCGTTGTATTAAAAACCATGCTTCTTCATCACCTCTACAACTTGTTTGCCACCATCATCCAGCCAGCCAACTGTGCCAATAGACCCATCCTGCCGGATAACGATAAATCCTTTGTCGGAATAATAGGAATGCTGCGTGCCATTTCGCTGTCTGATAGCGAGAACGGCGTGCTCGGCAATTTCATTTGCCTGCGCCAGACTGATCTGCCGTTTTCCCATCTGTTCCAGAGCGTGGCCTTCAAAATTCAGCACATCCGGAATTGCGGGCGGCGAAACAGCAACGCCGGTCAGTTTGATTTTACCAGATTCACGAAGGGCAGTCAATTCTTTGTTGACCGCGTCCAAACGTTCCTGTTTGCGGGCGGTATAGCTCGCCCTGCCCGCTTCGCTCCTGCCGAACTTCGGCACGCTGGTGCGGGCACTATCCACCCGCCCGCCGGTGGCTTTGGTAAACTCGTTCAGGCTCTGGCGGGCCGCCCGCAGCCTCACGGCGCTGTCGGTGGTGTCAGACCCGGCGGCACTCTCGGCCAGATACCGCTTCTTCCATTTGCGCACGTTCCGCTCCCGGGCACGCTGCATCTGGTTGACCTCGTACTGGGTGTACAGTTTGCCGTTGTACTCGATGTTCCGGGCGTTCAGCTCCTGCAGGCTCTCCTCCGTCCAGGTGGGCGGGTCGCCCAGCTCAGGGAATACGGCAAAAAAGGTGTGGCGGCAGTTCCAGCCGCAAAGCCCAGCGCCGGTTCCGTAGCCGGTGGCCTGCTCAAAGTCCGGGTAATGCTTGCCCAGGTAGTCCACAGCCCCGCCCCGATGGAAGCGCCGACCCTGCCACTCGGCGTGACTGGGGCGGGCACCACCGTGGGCGCTGGTCTCAACGAACTCCACGTTCATTTCGTCCATGCGGGCTTCCTGCAGCTTGCCTGCGGTCTGGTTGACACCGGTCAGCACCGCCCGGCGGGCCGCAACTTCCAGCGAATCTGTGTGGCCGCTGGGGTAAGTGATCTCCGGCATCTCGTCTGCAAGGCTGTCCACAGCCTGCTTGACGGCGGTTTTGTAGTCAATGGCACCTGTGGCCACCTTGCCCCAGGCGACATCCAGCGTGCGCTCAAAGGCCCCGGAGACGGTGTTGGCCGTTGTGGCCGTGAGGTTCCGCCATGTGCCGCAGGTCTGCCGGGCACCGGCGTTGAGCAGGTTGTTCAGGGCCGCGCTCTCTTCAAAGGGTGTGGGCTCGAGGTTGTAGTGGTAATAGATGGCATCTTCCCGCTCCATGGCTTCGGTGGCAGCCTCTTTGAGCAGCCTGCGGATGGTAGCTTCGCTCTTGCCGCTGTACTTTGCCAGCAGCTTGACCACGTTCTCCCGCACCGCCTCGGTCTGCTGGTAGCGCCACAACTGCCAGTCGGCCGTTTCGGTGAGGGTACCCATTTTGCCGATGCGCCGGGCGACATCCTGTAAGATCTCATCCTCGACCTGCTGCGCCAGCTGCACAAAGGCATCCGGCATGGCATCGAGGTAGCTCGGCGGCAGCATCAGGCACCCCCGAAGGTGAGCTGCTCATCGGTCTGGCTGTCAGCCTTGGCCTCTGCCGCCCACTGGTGGGCCTCGTCCTCGCTCAGACCATACCGGGCGGACAGATACCGGCAGCGGGGCACAAGCCCTGCCAGAGCGTCTTCCCGCAGCTGTGCGGTGCGCTCCTGCTCGCTGACAATGTAGCTGTCGTCCCAGTTGACCGAGATGCTGGTGTCCGGGTCCACATCTGCACCCAGCAGGTTCTTTGCCGCCCACAGGATGGCCCGCAGAATGCCGATCAGTGCCGTCTCAATGGGGATCTGGTTTTTGTTGGCGTTCTGCACAAGGTCCTGTCGGCTGCCGGTGTACTCGGTGGCGGTGGCCACCTTGCCCAGCTCAAAACTGTAGCGGTGGCAGCCAAGCCCGCACTTGAAGCTCATCATGTCCAGAGCGTCCTGCACGGCCCGGTGGTTGTCCTCGGTGCGCAGGTCGGGGTTGTACTCCCGCCATGCGGCCGGCTGGTCGATGCTGCCTTCCGGTGCGGGCAGCTCGTAGAAGATCTGGCGGTGAACGGCATCCGGCGGCACAGCGTGCTCCACACCGTCCTTGTCCACCCACTTTTTGCACATGGAGCGGTCATAGAAAATTTTCTTGCCGCCCAGGCGGAGGTCCTGCCGGTAGTTGTCAAAGGCGTAATCCGCCATCTGGGCTGCGTCCAGCGCCTCGGAAAAGACGCTCATACCCAGCCCCATGCCGCCGTCGATGTTTTTGGCGACAGCCGGGCTGAACAGGCTGAACCATGCCGGCGCGCCGGTGACCGTGATGTGCTCCACCATGCCCGGCGGGGTCTTGGCCTTGGCAAATTTCGGCGTGCCGGAAACATCGTCCATCACCTCGAACCATTCATTCGTGATGGTCCGTTCGCCGCCCTTGCAGGTGTGGGTCTGCAGATAGACGGCGGGCTTACCGCCCATCACGCACTCGGACACAAAGGCGGCCTCGGTCACCACGCCCCGCTCCACGCTGATGGGCAGGATGCAGCAGGCGGGGTCATAGTCCAGCTGAATGCGCCCCTGCGGCGAGGGCAGGGCGTTCCCGGCGGCATCCACCGTCAGGCCTTCCACACTCAGCACAAAAGCACCGGTGCCGGACCAGTAGGCCTGCTCCACCAGCTTGTTGGCATTCTCCCAGAAATGCAGCTGCCGCAAAAGGCCGCCGGTCTGCTGCTCATCACTGCCCAGCAGGTAGGCGGCACTCTTTGCGTCGCCGATCTGGAAGGTGGTCTTGTCGTTGAGCAGCAGGTTTGCCCAGTCCTCGCAGACATGTTTCGGCATCCGCAGGGAAGCCAGACGCCGGGAAATGACGCTGCCGTCCGGGGCGTCCTCCTTCTGGTCGTGGATGTCGGGAACATCGCCCTTCCACCATTGCCGCCAGACTTCAATGTTGCCGTAATAATCCGCATCCAACTGCAGATGTTTGGTTTTGTTCAGATATTCGATAAAGGCCGAAACGTTCATCTTGCAGTCAGTCTCCTGTAATCACGCTCAATGGTGTACTCAAAGGCGTCGAGGGTGTCAATGTCGGTGGTGCCGTCGTCCAGACGCTCGTCCACGCCGGGGCGCTTCTGGCTCCACAGGGCGCTTGCAAGGGCGTCCCGCAGGGTGGCGGCCTCCGGCATATACCAAAAGCGCCCGCCGCCCATGAGAATGGACGTCAGGCGGATGCGGTCGATAATCTGAATTTTTGCGGAGTTATTCACCCGGTCGGCCAGCCAGTACAGTTTAGAGGCCCGCAGCCGGGTGCGGATGTGGTTGATCAGCGTCTGCTCGGCGCTGTCACAGAACATGTAATGAATCTCGCCGTACCGTGCGAACACGGCCAGGCAGAAGGTGAGCAATTGGTTGGCCAGGTAGTCGGCATCCTGGTTGCGGGGGTCCACCCGCTGGGATGCCAGCCCCACGACGCCGGAATAGTACGGCAAAATGCCCGTTGCCACAAAGGCGTGCTGTGAACCGTTGCCGCCGAAGTCCACCCCGATGTGCACCCGCCACGGCTTGCAGGGCTTGTCTGCGGGCCAGAGGAAGCGCTTGTCGTCGGCGGCGATGCTGTCCGCAAACGGGCGGTAGATGATGCCGCCTGCCGCTGCCCACTGGCCGAGAATAAACCGGTTGTAGTACACCGTGCCGGCATATTCTTTTTTCAGCTGCGCCACGAACTCCGGCGGCAGGGTGGGGTTGTCGTCGATGGTGTAGGCCTGACAGTAAATGTCAGCATCACTGTCGAGGAACCGCTTGAACCAGTGCTGGGGGTTATCCGGGTTGCAGGTGCCGTCAAAATGGCTGTGCGGGCAGGAAAGGCGGCTCTTGAGCATCTGAAAGACGCCCTCGTCCCAGGTGGTGATCTCGTCACCGTAGGCATACTCGAAGGCAGCGCCCTGGATGCGGGCAATATGCTTTTTGTTGTCAGCGCCCAGCACATACACCTTGCGGCCAAACAGCTGCACGACATTGCCGGCAGCCGAGGTGCGCACGACGCCCACCAGCTCCGCCCCCCAGAGGGCCCGCATGGGCTCCAGCACGTTGCGTTCCAGCGTGCCCAGGGTGTTGCCCAGCATGACCAGCAGGCCCTCGTCCCGGGCCGCGCAGATGCGCTTCGGGATGGTGACGGCGCAGTCTAGGTAGGTCTTGCCGGAGCGGGTGGCCCCGGTCTTGATGTTCCAGCGGTGGCTGCAGTTGCGCAGGAACTCCTGCTGGAACTCAGTCAATGGCACTGTCCACACCTCCCAGCAGCTCCCGGGCACGTTCCAGCGTGTCGGCGGCGGTATCATCGGGCGGGTTGTCCTCGCCCAGCATCTTCAGCAACACGTTGGCGGCCTGCGGGTCGCCCTTCTTGGCACGGGCGGTGATGCCCTTGATCACGGCCATCTGGTTGTCGATGTCCTCCGGATCCACAGCATCCCGCCGCAGGGCGTTCACGCTGCGGCGGTCGGTCTCCGGCAGTGCCAGATAGTAGTCCGCCGCTTCCCGCATGGAGCGCTTGCGGCGGCGTGCCACTCCGGAAGCGATGCCGCCCTTTTGGGTAATTGACCGGAGTTCATCCGGAGTTCGTTCTTCGTTTGGCACAAGATTTTTGTACCCATCTTCACGCGGCACGTCACCACCTCTCTTGTCAGAATCATAGAAAAAGCCGCCCCTGCGGACGGCGGGAATATCAAAAAAGGCCCGGCTGGTACATTCAGGCTGTTGGTCGGTAAATGTGTGTTCCCCTGTCGCAGCCGGGCAGCACAAAGCCCGCAGGATTGAAGGGAGTAAACCTTTCCTGCGGGCCTATGCGTGGTATCGGAGAGCTTTTCCGGCTTTGCCGATGATATCATTTTACACCATGAGATACTGCAATCACAATGCAATGATAGTGTAATGTTTTCAGAGCTGCAGCTGTTCCAGCGCCCTGCGGCGTATGATGAAGATCATGCCGAGAGAATAGTTCATATCACGGGCAACCTGCTCCCACGTCAGCACGTCCAGATAATATTTTTTCATGACGGTGTAATCCCGGTGATCCGGCAGCTGCTGCAGGGCCACGTCGATCTCCTCAAACAGGGCGTTGCACTCGGCCAGCTGAAAGGCCACCTGTCGCTCCAGATCGTCCTCCCGCTCCACGGCACGGGCAAGGCTCTGGCCGTCGCCGCTACTGCTGGGCGTCGGGCTGAAATTCTGAGTGGTGCGTCTGGCTGCGGTCCGTGCCTCTTCCAGCCGGCAGGTCAGCTGCCGGAACAGCTTGTCGGCGTCCCGGTACCTCCACAGCCAGGCCTTTTTCTCTTCGTAGGTCAAACTCGTTTTCTCCTTTCTATGGAGGGTATGGAGGGTAGGAACCTATTTCCGAAAACTCCCTAGTAGGGAAACAAAAAAATAGAATATATAGGAAAGTCCCCGGAAAGGCTCCTTTGCTTCCATTCCCTCCATACTCAGTTCTTCAGGCGGGTCTGTTCGTACAGCGGCGGGCCCTGGGTGCTGCGGGCGGGCAGCTCTGCACCGCGGTTCAGCGCCATGCAGCGCAGGCCCTCCTCAGACAGGGCCATGCCCACATACTCGTTGTAGTACATGCCCTTGCGCACCTCGTAGTGCTTTTTGACCTCGATGCCGAACTGCTTGTTGGCCATGCGCCACCGCTCGTTGTTGTCGCTGCACCAGTTGAGGTAGGTGCGGAACAGCACGCTGGCCTGCACGGTCTGGCCCTCGGCGGGCTCGGTGCAGTCGGCCAGAAAGGCGGCAATGCGGTCCTGATCCTGCTTGTAGGCGTCCACGGCCTTATCCACAGCAGCACAGGCGGGCAGACCGTGCTTTTTGCCGCCCTTGCTCAGAGAGAGCCATTTCTGCAGGCCGTCCAGCGCCCAGTTGAGGATGCCGGAGAGCTCCGCTTCCAGCTTCTGGGGCAGCAGCATGTCCTGTTTGTCCGGCGGGATGCACTGGGTGAACGGGATGAGCCGGATGCGCCGCCAGATGCCCACGTCGGTGCCATGGATGCGGGGCAGATGGTTGGTTGCCATGACCAGTTTGAACTCGGGCCGGAACTCAAATTCCTTGCCGTACTGGAAACGGGCCGTGATGGTGTTGCCGCCGGTCATCTGCTTGACCAGACCTTCGTCCAGCATGGCACCCTGATCTCCCTCCTCGATGGTGACAAGGCGGGCCCCTTTCAGGCGGGCCACGTCGCTGCGGGCGGCACCGGAGGAGCGGCTGCGGGCGCTGGTGATGGTTTCGGCCTGGGCGTTCATGCCATAATCGCCGAACAGCTTGGCCAGCGCCTCCAGGAATGTGGATTTGCCGTTGGAGCCGTCGCCGTAGAGAAAGAACATACACTGCTCCCGGGTGGAGCCGGACAGGCAGTAGCCGGTCATCACCTGCAGGTATTCGGCCAGAGCCCTGTCCCCGCCGGTGACGGAATCCAGAAACGCCCGCCATGTGGGCGCTGCGGCGTCCGGGTCATAGATGACCTGCGCCAGACGGGTGATATACTTTTCCCGGTCATGGGGCAGCAGCTTGCGGCGGGCCAGATCCAGGATGCCGTTTTGCACGTTCAGCAGGCCCCGGTTCCGGTCGAACTGCTCCGGCAGCATGGGGATGCCGGGCAGGTGCTGGGCCTCCTTGAGAAAGGCCTCCTTGCCCCGGCTGGAGCGGCTTTTCTGGACGTGTCTGCGCTGGGCGGCGGCGTTGTCGGTATCACGGATGCCAAAGCAGGCCTTGTCCATCTGATCCAGCATCTCGTCTGCAAAGCGCTTGACGGTGGCCAGGTCGTCCCGCTGCCAGCGGGTGCCGTCCCACACCAGCCAGCACTTGTCGGTGGGGTTGTAGCGCAGGCGGTCGGCGTACCGGTCACGGAAGCGGCGGGCGTTGCCGGTGTCGTCCATGGAGTAGCTCTTGACGCCGGGGGCCGGCGCGCTGGCCGGGGCCTGCTCCCTGCCGACACCGGTGTATTTGGCATTGAGGGCCCGCAGGGCTTCGTCCTGATCCGCAAAGGCCGGGCCGCCGTCTGCTGTCTGCGGGGGCGGGGTGTACACCTCCTGACAGTCGGCCACGGCACGGTCCAGGGTAGCGTCGCCGTAGGTCTTGGCACCCCGGCGCTGGTCCCACTTGGGGCGCATGAGGCCGGAGGCACGGAACACCCGGTCCATGCGGGCCTTGTCAGCGGCGAACCAGAAGGCCAGCAGGTTGCAGAAGCTCAGATCCGCCTCGCTGTGGCTGGCGTAGTAGGCCTGCCAGCTGCCGACATACAGGGCCGCAAAGCGCTCCCCGTCTTTGGCGCTGCAGGCAGTGTGCAGGATCTCCTCGTCGGAGCGGTCCACGGCCTGCCACACCACAGCCGGGGCGGGCGTGCCGGCGGGTTCGGGCTTGGCCAGATACTGCGCATGGACGGCGGCGCAGGCCTCGGTGCGCTCGGCAATGGCCTTTGCTTCCAGCACGTTGCCGGTCACGGTGAAATACCGGCCGCCGTCGTACATTTCCAGCCCGATGCTGCTCTTGCGGCAGGGGCCGGCGGGTTTTGTGCCGGTGAACAGGATATGCACGCCGGTGCCGCTGGGGCTGGCCTCGGTGTAGCTGTCCATCCGGGCAATGATCTGCACCGCCATATCGGAGAGGGCCCCGGTGGCCGGATCCCGGCAGTGGTCAATGTCGATGCCGCACAGCCCATCTCCCAAAAGCACCCCGACACCGCGCAGGCCATAGCGGGTGACCGCGGCCTGTGCCGCTGCCAGCGTGCCCCAGGTGGAGGGCTCGTTGGGCATGGCGTTCTTGCCGGTGGCGGGGTTGATGGGAGTTTTGGCAGCATCGAAACAGACCCAGCGGCGCGCCTCTTTCAAGGGTTGCGGGAACTGTTCGAGCATGAGCACCTCCGGTTAAAAGGGCATGTCGCCGTCATCGTCGGCGGGGGTAAAGCCGTCCGCGTCGGCTGCCGGAGCAGATGCGCCCAGCACCTCGTGGATGTCGCCCATGCCCAGATATTTGTCTACATAGGTGCGGGTGTACTGGGGGTTCTGTTTGTCGGTCTGCACATTGATGGCGCAGCGGCGGCCCGTGAACTGCGGCAGGATCTGCTCCAGTTCGCTCAGGCGTTCGATGGGCAGCTGGATGGTCTGCAAAAAGCCCTTGAAATAAGGCAGGCCGTTCTTGTGCAGGCCGTAGCTGGTAAAGGCGTAGCGGCCCTTGTACTCGCCCTCGGTCACAACAAAAGACACGCTCAGGGCCAGACCGCCGCCCGTGCGGGCCACGATCTTGGCCTCCTTGATCATGGCGTTGTAACGGCCCACCGGCACGCTGCCGGAGCCGGTGCTGGCACTGGCCGAGGCAAATTCGTCATCCAGTGCGGCAAGGGTGCTTGCATAGTTCAGTTCGCTCATAGTAGTTACTCCTTTTCTGTGATGTTCATCTTTTTATAAAGGCTCCGGCGCTGCTTGTACTGCGTCAGGAGCTGGGGCGTCTTTTCGTCCACGATGTCCAGCACCAGCGCCTCGGTCTTGCCGGGGGCCGGGCGCTGGATGCGGCCAATGCTCTGCTGCACGATCACCTTGTTGCGGGTGGGCGTTGTCAGCACCAGCCGGTCCAGCCGGGGGATGTCCAGTCCTTCCTTGGCCAGCTGGTAGGTGGCAAACAGGATGCGCGCCTGCCCGTTCTTCATGCGGGCAAGGGCCTGCTGGCGGTCAGCCTTTTTGGTGCTGCCGCAGACGAACTCTGCCGCAAGGCCCAGGTCCAGCGCGTACCGGTGCAGCCGTTCCAGCACGGCCAGCGAGGCGGCCAGCACCAGCCAGCTGGTGCCCTCGGTGACGGCACGGTCCAGCACCGTTTCCACCGTGTGCATCCGGGCCTCGTCCGCTGCCATGTGGTGCATCAGGCGCACATAGTCGATGGGGCTCTCGTTGGCCCGGGGCGTGTACACAAAGGCGGTGGGCACGGTCTCCACCCGGGGCGTGATGGTGATCTGTTCCAGCTGGCCGGGGTCGATGACCGCCACCCTTGGGCCCAGCACCTGAAAGATGGTCTCACTCAGGCCGTCACTGCGCTGGTCGCTGGCAGTCAGGCCGAACCGCCACCGGGCGGGCAGGCACCGCAGCACCGCGGCAAACATGCTGGCGGATTCCGGGTTGTTGACCACATGGTGGCACTCGTCCACGATCACCACGCCCACGGTGCGGGACAGCTCGTCCAGCTCCATGCGGTACAAACTCTGCACGGTGGCAATGGTGAGTTTGGTGCCCAGGCGCTTGCTCTTGCCGGAGATCACGGCCACTTCCCGGTCGTCCAGACCAAGGCGCAGCTGGGCACGCTCCTTGGCCTGCTGGGCCAGATCCAGCGTGTGGGTGATCCAGAGGGCTGGCCGCCCCAGCCGGGCGATGAGCGCCATGCCGATCTCGGTCTTGCCGGCCCCGCAGGGGGCCACCAGCACGCCCTGACACCATTTGCAGGCAAGGGCGGCGTCCACGGCCTGCTTCTGGTAGTCTCGCAGGGTAAAGCCGGCCTTTTCAAAGGCGCAGGGCTCGCCCCGCAGGGTCCTGTCTTTGGACACGGTGCCTGCCGGGCGCTGCCGCCAGACTTCCTCGGCCATGCCCCGGGGCAGCGTGAGGGCGTTGCCCTTGATCTCGTACAGCATGATGGTCCTGGGAATGTTCCAGGCCGGGCGGCCCAGCCGCAGGGCGTTCTCGTAGCGGGGGTTCGGCACGGTCAGCTCCCGGATCAGCTGGTGCAGCAGCGGGGTGGGCACATCGGAGAGGTGCAGCTCTCCATCTAGGGTGTAGATCACGGGTGCACCACCTCCAGCACGTTCAGCAGGTCTGTGGGCAGGCCCTCCAGCTTCACACTGCCGCGTTCGCCGCTCTCGATGGCGTCCCGGATGTAGTACCACGGGAAGAAGCAGTCCACGGCAGGGGCGTCCCGCCGCACGGCCACCACGGCAACGCCGCCGGCGTCCTCCTTGCGGGAGAGGTTCTCCACCTCGTTGGGGCGGAAGGCCGAAAAGGGCAGGTTCCCTTTGGCAATGTGCTTGCACTCAATGCCCCAGCTGCGGCCGTCGATGGTGGCCTCGATGTCATAGGGCTGGCCGCCCCAGTCGGCGGGCCAGAGCCTTGCCCATGCCTGCGGGATGCCGCCCAGCACCGCCAGCAGATCGTCCTGCCAGCTTTTGCCCCGGGCGTTGCGGGCCTGCTGCAGCTGGTCCTTTTTCTGCCGGACACGGGCGTCACTGGGCTTCATAGGCGGCCTCCTTGTCCTTCTCGGCGGCACGGCGGGCCAGCTCGGCCTTTTTGGCGCAGGCGGCACACAGGCACTTGCCGTAGGTCTTGCGGGTGAACTCTGCCAGCTGGGCAAGGGTCATTTTGCCGGTGGCGGACACCAGATGCCCGCAGGCTTCGCAGCGCACCGGCTCTTTGCCCTCGTTGGCCCAGTCGGCCAGCTGCTTGCCCAGCTCCGGCGTGATGACCGCGTTCAGGCCGTCCAGAAAGGTCACGTCCTTGCTGGCGGTGGCAATGTGGTCACGGCCGATGTTCAGCATCAGGTCGAACTCATACTCCACATCGTCCCGCTGCACGGGGGCCATGCCCACCTTCACCGGCACCTGCTTGCCGCGGTCGTTCTCGGTGAGCACATAATCCTGCTTGACCCGCAGGGTGCAGATGGTGTGGCAGTTGACCGACAGCAGGTAGTTGATGAAATCGTTCTGGATGCGGCCGGCCTCGTCCCAGGCGGTATAGCTGTTCTTGTTGGGCTGGGCGGCAATGCCGGCCTTGATCTCCAGCACACCGCCGGAGCTGTTCCAGGCATGGGACAGGCTGTCCACGATGACCACGCCCTCCGGCCCGACGGTGCGTACGGCGGCGTCCACAGCCTCCTTGTAGTGGGCCGGGGAGTACGGCGGAGCGAGCTCGATGTAATAAAAGGCCCCGATGCCCAGATCCGAACGGTTGGCGTACAGCTGGCCGCGCTTGTGCTCAGTATCAATGAGGCAGATCTTCTTGAAATCCCCGCCGGTCATGCCGGAGGCCAGCAGCAGGGCGCCCAGCGTTTTGCCGCCGCCGGACACGCCGGCCAGCGCAATGCGGAGCTTGGATTTTTCTCGGGTGGCGACAGTTACTTCTACCATGTCAATTCTCCTTTTCCGTGTGCCAGACGCGGCAGGCGGTTGCCGCCGTGCGGGCAATCTCGGGCACGTTGGTGATATCGTTCCAGATCCAGAACCATGCCTCGGTGTCCTCATCCGTCCAGCGGGCCAAAATCACGCCGGGGTCAAAGGCACCCAGATTTGCCCCGCCGCTCACCACGGCAAAAGCGTCCAGATCAAAAGCGGCGGTCTCAAAATTGCCCAGCTGCACCAGAAACTCGGTCTCGGTGCGCAGGGGCAGGGGCTTCATGCCCAGATTGTAGGTCAGGGCGGTGCAGTCCGCAATAGCAAGGTCCCGCTCTGCGGGTTCCAGGGGCTTTGGGTCAAAGCCCTTCACCACCCAGGCGGCATACCCGATGCGGGGCAGGTCGGCCAGCCAGGTGACGATCTGGCCGGTGACCTCGCCGGGGCACTTTTCCTTGGGGATCAGCAGGGCCCAGCCGGCACCGGACAGGAAAAAGCAGTCCCGGAGCTCCCGCTCGGTGCGGATGATCTTGATGCCGCCGCCCTTGTAGCTCTTTTTCATGAGCCGGATCAATGCTTTGTAATCGAATTTCATTCAAACAACGCCTCCCGTTCCGCGTCCTCTTCACTGCCGGCGGCAGTGGGGTTGATGGTGTTTTCTTCTTCCAGCGAGGACATGATCTCCCCGCAGACGGCATACAAAGGGGTGCCCATCTGGGCCAGCGAAGCGTCGGCGGCAACGGCGCTGCCAAACCAGTTCAGGTACATGGCCCGCACGCTGTCCGCAATGAACTGCGCCTGCTGGGCACAGGCCTGTGCCGGGGCAAGCAGGCCCTCGGCGTCCTCCTGATACTGCCGCAGCCGGGCCTGGGCTTCGGCGGCCTGCTGCCGGGCTTCCTGCACGGCGTTGCGGGACAGAGCCTCCGCCTGCCGCTTCACTTCGTCCTTGTCCACAACTCCGGTGATGGGCTGCTTTTTCAGGGCGTCCTCGGCTTTGTGGGCGCGGGCCTCGGCTTGCTCCTTCTCGGCATTCAGCCGGGCGTTCTGCTCGGTCAGGCCGCTGATGTCGGCAAGAGCGGATTCGTAGCGGCTTTCTGCTTCTTCCCGCTTTTCCGCGTCCTTATGGGTCTGAGCTTCGGCGCTTTTCACCAGCTCCTTGAAATAGGCATTTTTCTTGCGGGCGTTCTGAGCGGACTTCTCGGCAGCGTTGGCACGGTCTTTCTCGGCTTTGAGTTGGGCCATAAGCTCCTGATACTCTTTGTAAGTAGTGATGTCACCGGTAAAAACAGCTTGCTTGACCACCTCCGGGGTGCTGGGCTTGGCCGCAGCATACAGCAGTTTCATAGGCTGAACGTCCAGAATGGACTTGCCTTCCAGCTGGATGTTGCCGAACTGTTCGGCAACCCTCACCATGTTGTCACCGGTGTCCCGGCTGATACCGACAGCGGTGCACCACTTGCCCCAGCTGCCCTGATAGTGGTTTGCGGTCAGATCGTGGGCGTGCTTTGCGGCCATAATGCGTGCCATGTTGCCGGTGATGAAGGTCTGTGCATCCTGCAACAGCAGGGCGTTGGTCTGGTCATCTGCGCCAAAATCAAAGCTGGGTGCCGAAGGAGTCGGTGCAGAAGAACCGTCCACCGATACGACGGGGGCCGATCCGCAGTTCTGCAGGGATGTCGCGGGGGTCGATGCGCTTGCATCCGCCCCGTTCTCCAAGGTGGTCGGCGTTGCCGCTGTGGCAGTCGGGACAGCATTCTCTGCCGTAGTCAGAGCAGCATCCGCATTCTGGGCAGGTGCACATGAGAGAATTTCCTTTGCTTTTTTGATGTCGGCAAGAATCTTTTCCATTTCCTGCTGCGGTGTCATGCCCTTGCGGCTTCCATCCGGATTGAAAAACTGACCAAACAGCTCTCTTTTTGCGGCAACACCTTTCAGATTCTGAGTGCATGTGATTGTCAGGCAATAGCGCCCGTCAGATCCATAGTCCGATGCACGAATATCTTTGGAAAATGAGCCGAAAATCTCTCTGTCTGGATAAGTATCTTTGATCCATGCGGAGACCTGAGACAAAAAATCGAAGTCCAAACTGTGCACTCGACAGGTGCATTTGTCCTTGATGGAGCCAGCGAATTCTGATGCATAAGTGAGAGTCTTGCTCATCCGACACTCGTAGCCCCGTGTCTCCCGGACGACAGTTCTAGCACTTTCGTCCCATTGAAAGTCTCCGTATGGTATGGCGTATGGGCATCCCCAGCACTCATGGCCGGGTGCATAGCCAGATAGGCGGTTGCCAGTGGTACTGGCATCGGCAGATTTCTTCACTCGCCGTCCGCATTTGCAGATATAGGTAGTCATACCCGCACCTCCGTTTCCTTCAGGCGGTCCAGCATCTCGGCCTGCAGGTCCTTGCTCATAGGCACGAGGCTGTTGTTCTTCCAGCCGTAGCACAGGATGGTGCCGTAGATGTTCTGCCCGCGATAGATGCGGTTCAAGTCTCTACCCATGATTCCGTACACCAGCACTGCCGGCGTACGGGGCAGCACTTTCTGCTCACAGGGGCACTGCAGACGGGCCTCGATGCCCTGCAGGGTGTCCGGCAGAGAAGTGACTTCCGGGGACTTGCCCGGCTCGATCAAAATACCTTTCATTGTGGTTCCTCCGTTGTATAACCATGTTTGACGCAGAGCTTTTCCAGTTCGATGTAGGTAAGATCGTGCAAAAACCGGACGTCGTGCTGGAAATCCATGGAGCGTGCGTCCGATAAAACGCCGAGAATCTCCAGTGCCGCCAGTGCCTGGCCCAATTCTCTTGCGGGTCGGCCGAGAATCTCGGTGCGGCAGTCCTTCTGGTAGTCCGGATCTGAGATATAATACCGATCCGGGCGCAGGACGCCGTCGGCAAAGCCACGTTCCAGATTACTTGCGGCCATGGAGAGTGCTGCGGCCGCTTTGTTCAGTGCGGCCAGCTGCTCATAGATCAGGCCGGAGTGCCATTCGGGCACATTCTTGATGTACTGCAGCAGACTTTTCTGCTTTTCTGTCAGCATTTTCTTGTAAAAACCTCCAAAGTGTGTTATTCTTCGGGGTGATGGAGTGTTCAAACCATCACCTATGGGGCTCGTCCGTGCTGCGAACACGGGCGGGCCTTTTTGTTGTGCGGGGCAGGCTGTCCACCTCGCTGCGCGGGATGAGCTCCCGCTGGCAAATGTACTTGACGTGCTGCCTGCCGTCCTTGAGCCAGTGGCAGACGGAAGCGGCAAAACTGTTGGCGCTGGCGTAGCCCAGCCGCCGGGCGCACATGGCAGCCGTGCCGCTGGCCAGCAGGTCACCGCTCTTGGCGTCCCAGACCGTATACCAAAAGGCATTGTTGACAAAGTCAGCCATGGGGGATGTCCTCCATGAGCCGCAGCACACCTTCCAAGTCCTCAAGCACAAGAACATAGACCTCAATTCGTGCTTCGAGCTTGTAAAGCTCAGACGCCCAGCGGGTCGTTGTCATAGCATTGCTGTCTTGCTGGCAGAGCTGCCCGTACTTCTGCTGCAGGCTCTCGACGTACTCCTTGGCGGTCATGCGTCGGCCTCCTTTGTGAGCTTAAGGACACGGTCGAGGATTCTGCCCTGTGCCTCAAGCGTCCGGACAGTGCACTTAAGCGCCCAAATTTCGGCGTCCAGCAGCTTGTCCTTTGCGTAGAGCGCCAGAGTGTACAGCAGGTTGATGAGCTTCTTTTTCAGCATCAGCCCACCTTCTTCCGGCTCTTCACGGTGTTCTGGGGCTCCTTGTGGACTTTCCGCTGGGCCCGCTCCTCGGCGTCCTGGGCGGCAAAGCCTAGGCTCATGAAAAAGACAGCTGCCAGCACAAGCACCATGGCGGTGACGAACTCGCCGTCGGTGACGGGCTGGCCCAGCTGGGCCCCGCCCTCGATGCCCATAGCATACAGCAGGCCTGCGCCCAGACAGGCGGCTGCCAGCACCTGCAAAACGGTGGATTTGATTCTCATGCCTCTTCCTCCTCTTCCAAATTCAGCCCTCGCTTCCACGAGGGGTAGCACTTATCGGTGTCCCAGCCCACGACGGTGTGCCACTCACCGTTGGCAAAGATCTGGATGGGTACGGACTTGAGCCCGGCCACATCTCGGCCCAGCTTGTAGATGCCAGACCCTGCGGTGATATCGCACCGGAACCAAGCGTGCGCCATGAGCGGCGCAATGTACGGCAGGCCGATGGGGGCCTGCGCCCGTTCACGGGCGGGGATAATTGTGGTGGTCATAATGTCCTCCTTACTTGTAGCTGCGCTTCTGGACGCTGGTGCGGCCGTAGCGCATGAAGTAGATAAAGCCAAGCCGCGGGATGCGGATGGTACTGCCGTACAGGATCACCGGGAAGCCCAAGGCTCCAGCGTCGATCTGCGCCTGGCTGCGGATGGACTGCACGCTGCAGCCCAGGAACTGCGCCACCTGTTCGGCGGTCAGCGTCTGCTGGGGGTAGGTCTCCAGCTCATCCAGCGTGGTGGGGAACGGGGTCTTTTCCATAGATCATTCCTCCTTCTTGTCCGTCCGGCAGGGCGATCTCCATCGCCGTCTGCATGATCTCGTCAAAGCCCGGCAGGCCAAAGGCCACGATGCTCAGCTGGTCAATGCGGCTGTTCAGCTCGCCCTGCGCCTGCTGCACAAGGTTCTCCGCTCTGCGCAGCCGGTCGCAGGCACCGCCGTACAGGGACTTCCATTTTTGGAAGTGTTCCTTGAAATCGTCCCGGTCTTTGATGAAGTCGTCACGCATGGCCGTGACGTTGGCCAGGGCGGCCTTGGCTTCGCTCACGGCCTGAATGGCGGCGTTCAGCTGGGTGCTGGTGGCTTCCAGCTGCTCGATGTGCTGCTTGGCCTGGAAGCTCTCGTATGCGCCGGTCTTGTGGATGGCGGGCAGCACCTCGCTGGTGACCCAGTGCTTGAAGGCCTTGGCCTTGGGCATCTTGCTGCTCAAAATCAGGCTGTACAGGCCGGATTCGTTGATGATGAGCATCTCCTGTTCACCGGAGGGGGTGACCGTTTTGGTCACCCCTTGATCTTCGGTATCAACGTGGTCACGGATGGCCCGCTGGGGATTCTTGTACCCCAGTGCAATGGCAACGTCCTTGCCGACCAGCCAGGGCGTGCCGTTGATCTCCACGGTGCGCACCTGCCCGAACTCGGGGTTTGAGAATGTGGTTAAGTCGTTCATGTGGGTTTGACCTCCTTGTGGGTGGCTCCCTTCTG
>ENA-UEQW01000747-UEQW01000747.1-human-gut-metagenome-genome-assembly--contig:-NODE-747-length-29460-cov-9.394514_pt1 | contig 29460 bp, 27 predicted proteins | sample MGYA00242947_ERZ507947 | MGnify/ENA primary metagenome ERZ507947 (study PRJEB26167, sample SAMN06115421) | human gut metagenome | host: Homo sapiens | place: China:Guizhou | collected 2015-03-17... | reverse complement strand
AAATACCGGCGCGGCGTAAACGACAGCAGACGGACAGCCATCTACCGCGAAAGTGCTGGCGTAACGGGCAACGCCTCGTTTCTCCTGCATAGCATCGTACTCCTTTATGTAGAATAACGTTGATTTTATTGTAAACGCCCTTTTCCGTGCGTTCAAATACTTCCTAAAAAGTACACGCCGAAAAAGGGCATTTCCGTTTTGTGCAGTTATCCTATCAGACCGGTTTCACGGAACAGCGCGTCAAACCGCTGCTGGGCAAAACCGCGTACCTCGTTCTCATAGTGCTGAAAAGCGTACATCAGCTGCCGTCCCCTGTCCGTCAGGCAGGTGTTGCCGCCGTTTTTTCCGCCATGCTGCCGGGTGACCACGGCGTAGCCCAGTTCCCGCTCCAACTGGTTGATCATGTCCCACGCCTTCTGGTAGGAAAGGCCCATATGCAGGCACGCCTGCCGCACGGAGCAAAGGTCGGCGATGAGAAACAGCAACAGCTTCAGACGGGAGTTGAGAAACATATTCTCTTTGTCGATACTGATCTTCACCGACGGCGTGAGCAGCGAGGCGTTATGCTCCTGCAAATGCTGACGCAGCTGCGGCTCGTTGTGTACGCTCATCAGCACACCGGCATCCGGAACGGCAATGCGCTGCCTGCGGCCATCGCACTGCCGCACCGCGCCCCGCAGGCCGTCCAAGCCGCTGTACGCAAGGATCTGCGGCAATATTTTGCTGCTCAGCACAATGGGATGTCCGCCCCGCCCGTCATAGGTTGGTGTGATGATATCAGCATCGCAAGAAAGTAGCGTTTGCAGCGTCTGGGCAAAGAACATGGGTGCGTTCACCGGCGTGAACACCACGCGATCGCACTTACCCTGCAAGTACGAAAGGCCCAGCTTGACGGAGGAGAAAAGCTCCGGCTTTTCGCACTCCGTATTTTTGATAAACACCACACCCAGCGGTGCCACCTGCCGCGTAACCTCCAGTTCCTCCGTTCCGGTCACCACCACGATGGGGAACGCACCTGCCTGCTGCAGGGTCAGCACGATCCTCCGCACGATGGGGATGCTGCCGACCTTCAGCAGCGGCACAGCGTCCTTTTTGCTGGCGGCGGCGATCACCGCGCCCACAGAGCCGAATTTCATGGCAGACACCTCCCATCGTTATTTTCTCAATAATATCACGACTTGCATGGGAGGGACAAGTTCTTCCAAGAAATATATCGCCTTATTTTAAAGATCGTATGCCGCATCGCTGAAAATCTCATGAATGCGGGCAAGCCCCGTCACCTCGCACAAAAAGTGCTCGGGCAGTTTCCACTCCTCCCACCATGTCCTCTGTGGCGTTGTGTACTGCCCCGCGTCCTGCTCTGCTTCCGCTTTGGCGGCGCGGATGGTCTTCTGCGCAGAGAGCCACCGACCGTAGGCCCCGCCATACAAGTCCTTTTTCAGTTTCCGCAGCGCGGCCTTGTACGCCTTCTCCGCTCCGCTGGGGCCGTTGTAGTTGAGATAGATCGCCAGCTCCTGAAAGGTCATGTCAGCCTCGTCCGGCTGGCCGATGCCAAGGTAGCTTCGCACCAGATTCAGCTCTCTGGGCGTCAGCACCTCCTCCATCCGTTGAAGCAGAAGTGTCCGACGCATGAGGCGGTCATAGGCCACGGCGGGATCGCCGCCGCAGCTGACGGAGAACACATCGTCACCTAACTGCCGCGCACGGTACAGCGCATGGTATTCCTTCAACAGGGCTTCGGCTGCCTTGGAGGATACCTTCAGCTTTTTGCACACTGCCTTGGTCAATTCTGCCTCAGAGGTATTCTGCGCCTCGGCGCGGAGGTGCGCCACAGTGCGGAGTTGGCTGCCGCGGCTGGTTGGAACAGACAGCGGAAAGGCGTATCGCGAGGCATAGTCGGACAGCGCCGCTTCTATCGCGGGTGTCGCATAGGTCAGCAGCTTTGTTCCGTAGGCGGGATCAAAGCGCCCTGCCGCGTCCAGCAGCGCCAGCGCCGCCTCCTGCTTCAAATCCTCCATCTCACACCACGGCGTGTACGCCCGCGCCAGGTCGGTGAGGTAACCCTCGTTCTGTGAGACGAGCCGCCCTGCGGCGTTTTTGTCTCCGGCTTGCATTCGCAACGCCAGCTCTTCATTGCAGGGGCCGTCCCCGGCAACGGTGTACATATTTTTCGTCACAGGAACGCCCCCTTCCTCATTTCAGCCGCTTTTCTGCCTCCGCGTAAATGTGTTCCAATTCCATGTCCCGCGCATATCCGTCAGCGGCGTAGTCATTGTCCATCAGCGCCTTGTCCCGATAACTCTCCGCCAGATACAGTGCCTCTTGCCGTAGGTCATCGGAGATTTTTCCTCTCTGGTGATGCTTGCGGATCGTCCCGGTTCGTGTATTGAACAGACGGTAGACCGGGTGCTGTTTGTTCTGCTCCTTCTGGTGCATCATCGCGCCGTACTGCCGACAGGTATAGCGGCTGTCCTGCGGTGCGACGCCATCGCAGTATTTGGGGATGTGACCGTTGGTGGTCAGAAAGTATCTCCCGCAGCCTTGGCACTGGCTGGGTGCGTGGCCGTGGTGCAATCCGTTCATCAGGTCGAACACATAAAAGTCAATGGCACGCTTGCAAATCACACGCTGCGCGGTTTTCCATTTTTCCTCATTGTTCTCATCCTGAAAATATTTGAATCCTGTGATAACTCTTGGATAAGAGAAAAATTCCTCTACCCCGCCAAACGGCATTTGCTCCAGCAGGATCAGAAAGCTGTCATCCTCATCAAAGCACTCATGCGCCGCCTTTGCGAAGGCGTCTGCATTACGCCGCTTCGCTCTGCGCAGATATTTCTTTTCGAATGCGCGGATGAACAGGCAAAAATTATAGATCGCCACCAAGATTCTCAGGATCGGCTCGCAAAAGGAAAGCGCCAAGTGCGGAAGATGTGCCTCCTCTTCCTCATAGTCCCGATCGAGCCGCTCCTCGCTCAAGGCATGTTCAAGAGCCTCATACGCGCGTTGCTCTTCGCAATAGCAAAACGGAGGGCAAGTATACAGCCAGGAAACCGTGTCATGCAGCAGCGGTTTCAGCTGTGCCGCAATATCATGGCGCTTGCTCTTTTCGTCTGTGCTCAAATCGTCCACAAGCGCTGTCAGCACAGTGATACGCTCCAGAAGCGGATCGTGGATCACACCGGCAAAATTCAAGATCTCCGCTGCAAACTGTCCTGCCGGAAACTCCTTTCCCTCGTAGTACACACGGTCATTCCAGCAGTCCATTGTCATGGTGTCAAACGTGTTATACTGATCCGTCCCGATCTTCAAAAGCCCACCTCCTGTCCCATATCTGTTTTGCGGCCGTCCCGCAATATTCTCATTCTATCAAAAAACACAGAATAATCAAGTGAAAGGGTTAGAGCCTCGACTGCAGCGGGGTCTCTGGCCCTTATCCTTTTATCTGGAGGTATTTTTATGTCTCAAATCAACCGACTGCAAACCATTGACGCGGACACGCTGCAAAGCACCGCTTACGAACCGGTCTCCTTCGTGGTCGACGATCTGCTTCCCCAGGGACTGCACCTGCTGGCAGGCGCGCCGAAGATTGGCAAATCGTGGCTGGCGCTGTGGCTGTGTCTCTGCGCCGCGCAAGGCAAACCGCTCTGGACCTTCGCCACACGGCCATGCGAGGTGCTGTACCTCTGTCTGGAGGACAGCTTCCAGCGTATCCAAAGCCGCCTCTTCGATCTCACGGAGGACGCTCCGCCCACGCTGCACTTCGCCACCAACAGCGATACCCTTGGCAAGGGCTTGGAGGAACAGCTCTGCGCGTTCCTCGCTGAGCATCCCGACACGGTGCTGGTCATCATCGACACGCTGCAAATGATCCGCGGCACCGGTTATGACAACACCTACGCTGCGTCGTCGCGGACTTCATATCCTTCGTTTCCGCCTGCGCCGAAAACTCACTCATTCCGTCGCTCCTCCTTTTCCGTTCAGAACCGCTTTGCTGGGTTCTGAACGGAGAGACGCGCAAAGCCGTTGGCTTTGCGTGGAGAGGCGATGCGGCAAAAAAGTGATCTTCTTCTCAGAAGGAAGAACGAGTGAGAGCACCGCAAAGTTCTTCTGCATCGGGCGCGACATTGAATATCGTGAGCTGACGCTGGAGCGCAACGCGGAAAATGTGTGGGAGCTGGTGTCGGACAGCCGGACGCAGCCGGAGCTGCTGGGCGGCCAGATCGTCATTCTTCTCTCTGAACTGATGCGTGACCGTGCGGAATTTATCGGCACTCCCACGGAGCTGTCCGCGCAGATCGACCCTGCGGGCAGCGAGGGCATCACGCCGAAAAAGGTATCCCGTCTGATCCTGCAAAGCGTTGCCGCACTAAGCAAAATCGGCATTTCCGCCGTGGTGCGCCGCAGCAACGGAAAGCGGCTCATCGAACTACGCCGTGCCGAAAGTGACGATGCACAGGGTACCCAAGCTGTTGACCCTATCGACCCTGCCGATGTCTCAGGCGGTGAAAACGCCCCGTGTTTCGGCGTGTGAGCCGCTGTGTGCGCGGTTAGGGGCTGGGGTGGCGTGTGTACCCGGCGAGAGGAGATTCAGCCCGCACAGGGCGAGCACCGGGACGGCATAAAAACGGCGAATACGCCGCCGTAACTCCTGCGCGTCCAGCGTTTCAACGGCATGAAGCGCACGCCGAGGGTAGTGATACCACCCCCATGCAGGAACGCCGAAAAAGCGCTGTGTGTAGGGGAAATAATCCCTTGAAAGCCGGATGAACGCTAAGGGCAGTGATACCCCCCCCTTGCAGGAACGCCGAAAAAATGCAAGCCGGGAGTTTTTGGCACCTCCCCCAACAGGGCTCCCGCCGAAACCCAGCGAAGCGGTTTCGGCGGGAAGAGGACGAGCGACAGAGAGAGCGAGTCCTGCCGCTTGCGGCGGGACGAGGGATTCGTCGTCCGCTCGGACGACGGCCAGCATCGCATTTGTCTGGTCTGCGGCGAAGCCGCTGCCCTGCCAAATGCACTGGGCGGGGCATGGCCCCACACCCCATTTTCGGGCAGAAGCCCACACCCACTCAAAGCTGCGAGCGTTTCTGCGGAAACGCTTTTACCCGCCTCCGGCGGCGCAGCTTCAAAGGGGGACCAGTCCCCCTTTGAGGAACCCCCAGCTCTCCGAGGGGACGAGAGAAATCATTTCAGAAAGGTCACTAATTATGAAAAAAGATATCAAATTCAGCACGCGCATGACGTCCGCCGACCGCGAGAAGATCAAAACGCTGGCGACGAAGGCCCACATGTCCATGAGCGACTATGTCACCGCCTGCTGTCTCGGCAAGCGGATCGTGGTCATTGACGAGCAGAAGGAACTGCTCCGCCAGCTCAAGGGCATCGGCGGCAACATCAACCGCCTTACCGTTCTTGCCAACATGGGCAAGGTGCAGGTCATCGACTTGGAGAAAGCCGCCGGTAAACTGTCCGAGGTCAGCGCCGCTCTGCGGTCAGTCATGGAAGGTCGGTGAGCCGTATGGCCATCGTACATTTTGTGAACTACAAGCGGGGCACACAGTCCCGCGCCGCCATGCGCGGCGTGATGCTCTACGTCATGCAGGAAAAGAAAACCGCATGGGAGGGCGAGCCGCTCGTCAGCGGCATCAACTGTCAGCCGCAGAGCGTCTACGATGATTTCATCAATACAAAGCTGCTCTATCACAAGGACAGCGGCGTGATGTTCTACCACATGGTACAAAGCTTTCCGAAGGGTGCGGCGGTCGATCCCCGGCAGGCCCACGAAGCCGCGCGGCGGCTGGCGGAATACTTCGACGGCTGCGAGGTGCTGGTCTGCACCCATGTAGACCGGGAGCACATCCACTCCCACTGCGTCATCAACTCCGTTAACTTTGAGACCGGCAAAAAGCTGCACATGGCGAAGGAACAGATCCAGGAACTGATGCGGCGCAACGACGCAATCTGTCAGGAAATGGGTCTTCCTGTCTTTGACGCGCCAACGCAGCAGGCCCGCGGCATGAGCGGTGCGGAATACCACACGGCTCTGAAGGGTCAAAGCTGGAAGCTGCGGCACATGAACACCATCGATGCGTGCATGAAATACGCCGCCGACAAGGACGCCTTTGTTTCGCTGATGGCATCCGAGGGCTACGCCGTCCGCTGGGAAAGTGGCCGCAAATACATCACCTACATCACGCCGAACGGACTAAAATGCCGCGACAACAAACTACACGAGGAAAAGTATTGCAAGGAGGCCATGGAGCATGAATTCAGAATACGGGCAAAGCTCGTCCAAAGAAAACTCCGTCGAGCAGCGGAAACCGATGGAGGAATTGAAGCGGATGAATCAGCCGAACAGCGCATTGGCAAATACACCGCCGCAGATGATGCAGCCCATCGTGATCCAGTGCGATCTGCCGCAGGCGATGAACAAGCTGGCGGAGCAGGCAGACGGAATAAACTGGGAGCTGGAGGAAATCCGGAAGATCCTGCCGGAGCTAAAAACGCGCGTCGACCTGACACCGGTGCAGCAGTCTCTGGCGGAGATGCAGAGATCGCTGACAGAGATGAACAAACTGCTGGAACGGGTTGGGAACCTGAGCGAAAAGTATTCCTCCAAGTGGATCGACTGGCTCCCGGACTTCAGCCTGCTGGTGGCCCTCAAGTGGATCATGCTGGTGCTGATCCTTGGCACGGCGGCACTGGCGGGTTGGTATGGCGCGGCGGCGATCCGCGGCCTGTTCCTCTGATTCCCGCCGTGGCAGGACTGTCTGCCGTAGGAACACTGCTGGATGAGGACGAGGATGCCGAGGAAAAGCGGCGGCGCATGGAGGCGAAAATCGCCGCTGAAAACTTCGGCGTGGCGATTGGCTTCGCCGCGGGCGCGGCTATGGCTGTGAAAGAAAAATTGGATGAACACGCCGCGCGGGAAGAACAGAAAAAGCAACAGCATGAGCAAACGATGGGAGGATTGTAAAAATGGCAAGCATCAAGCAATTGGACGAGCGGCGATATAAGATCACCGTCAGCAACGGTTACCGGCCCAACGGCAAAAAAATCAGCAAGGCAAAGACGATTCAGATCCCGCCCGGTGTCCCCAGGCGCGGCATCGGGCAGTATGTTGCCCACGCCGCCGAGGAGCTGGAGCGCAGCTTCAAGACCGGCTACGCTGAGGATGGCGAGATGACCTTTGAGGAATTCGCGTCCCGCTGGCTGAAGCGGCAGACGAAATACGCCCCCAGCACCATCGCCGCATACCGGCGAATGCTGGAGGTGGTGTATCCCATGATCGGCGGCATCCGCCTCAACAAGCTCCGACCGATGGCGCTGGAAAATATGCTCTCCGCGCTGCGCAAGCGCAAGCACCACGGAAAGCTCATCAACGAATCCACCGCGCAGCGATACCTCTCCGTGGTCTCCGCCGTGCTCAGCGACGCCAAGCGCAACGAGATCATCGAGAAGAATCCCGCGCGGATGTTAGACCTCCCCATACCGCGGCGCACGGTGCAGCGCATCCCCACGCGAAGCGAGGTGGAAAAGCTGCTGGACGCGCTGGCAAAGGAGCCGCGGCACTACCGCCTGTTCTATCTGCTCTCCATGTACACCGGCTGCCGTCGGGGCGAGCTGTGCGCTCTGCAATGGTCGGACTTCACCGGCACGCAAAACGGTCTGCTGCTCACCGTCAGCCGCTCCCGTAGCAGCGTCCCCGGCAAGGGCATCGTGGAAGGCAGCACCAAAAACGGCAAGAGCCGTGAAGTCTATCTCTCCTCCGACCTGCGGGGCATTCTCTTGACCTACAAGCGCCGCAAGCAGATGGAGGCGGACAAGCAGCGCCGCAGGCTCAGCCCCTACCTCTTCACTGATGAGCAGGGGCAACTCATCCACCCGGACACCTTCACCAAGCGGCTGCGGAAGATCTATGCCGCCATCGGCTTTCCGCGGGAGTACCACCTTCACACCCTGCGGCACTACTTCGTGACATCCCTTCTGCACTGCGGCGTGGACAAGCAGACGGTGGCAGACCTCGTGGGTCATGCGGATACCGGCTTTCTGGAGCGTACCTACTGCCACCCCCAGCAGGCGCAGAAGAAGCAGGCGGCTGACTCCATGCTCACCATGCTCCGTCCGGACGGCGGACAGATTTTCAATCTCGCCGCCTGTTCTCCGAAACGGCACAGTGCATGATTGTTGCTTTCGTAGAAATTCATTTTTCAAGAAAATTGTAATAGCTTTACCGCCGTGCTTGCGGTATGTTGTGCTTGCAAAATAAGCCTCAACTGTACCGAGGTCAAATGAAAGAGAGGTCATTTTTATGGCAAGCATCCGCAAGCGCGGCAGCAGCTATCTCATCGTGGTGTCCATGGGCTATGACTACAACGGCAAGCGCATCAAGCCCCAGCAGAAAACCGTCCACCCTCCGGAAGAGCTGACGCCCAGGCAGGTGGAAAAGTGGCTCAACGAACAGGCCGTCCTCTTTGAGCGGGAATGCCGCCACACGCCGCAGCCCGTCCAGCAGCTCACGCTGGCAAAATACATCGACCTGTGGCTGACGGACATCGCTCCTGGCAAGCTGGCCAAGTCCACCATCCGCCGTGACCGGCAGGACATCGAACGCATCCTCCCGGCGCTGGGGCACTACAAGCTCACCGAGCTGCGGCCGGAACACTTCCGGAATTTCTACGCAGAACTGCGAAAAGTCATCAGTCCCGATACGAAAAAGCCACTCTCCGAGTACACCATTGAGGGCGTGCACGCAACGCTGTGCAGCATCCTCTCTGATGCCGTGGAGGGTGGCTTTCTTTCGCATAATCCGGCATGGCGCACCTACCGCTACGCCGGTCGTAAGTGTGAAAAGAAGATCGCGGACGAGGAAACGGCGCAGAGGATCATCGCCGCGCTGGAGGACGAGAGCATCAAGTACGAGACCTGCTTCAAGCTCATCATCGCCACGGGAATGCGGCGGGGTGAGTGCTGCGGTCTCAAATGGTGCGACATTGATTGGGAGCAGTGTTCCATCCACATCTGCCGCAACGCCGTCAAGGTGACAGACGAAGAAATCTTCGTCAAGGAACCCAAGACCCACGCGGGCAACCGCTATGTGTACTTCTCCGCTGAGATGGAAAGTCTTCTGCGGGAGTACCGGCAGGAATGCGCATACATCACCGAAACCTATGACCAGAGAAAACTGACCACCGATGACTTCCTGTTCCGCCGTCAGGGAGCGCAGCTTCCCATGACGCCCACCACCTTCACCTACCGCTTCAAGCTGATCCTCAAGAAAAACGGCTTGCCGCAGGAGCTGAACGTCCATTCCCTCCGGCACACCGCCGCCAGTCTGATGATCGCGGGCGGCACGGATGTGGCAACGGTGGCGGGCATTCTCGGCCACAGTCAGCCCTCCACCACGCTGGACATCTACACCCACGCCTTCGACAAAAACAAAAAGGCCGCCAGCGCGGAACTGCAAGGGATGCTGGAGATATGACATAGCGTAATAGCTTAGTTGGATCGCAAAATGTGCAGTAGTGGTCAAATCGGGTTTCAATTCTCCTAACTTTCCGCATATAAAAACCGTCTCAAACGTATTGTTTGAGACGGTTTTTGTCTTTTGTTGCCGAAAAAGATACAGCCCGGAAAGCCTTGCGGCTCAATGGATTCAGGGTTTTTCGCAACTTGTGTTTTTGTTTTTCTGCGCTTTTTTAAGCCATTTCCGAACCCCCATATGACATACTGACAAAGCCGTGTGCAAACAGAGGCGAAAAAAGGGCCGTGCGTCAGCACAGCCCTTTGTCTTACTTCAGTCTTATGATCTGCTCATATAGCATGGCATATCTTTTCTCGATCACCATATTGCTGTGATAGTGGCCGAAGAACCAGTACTGGAAGGTACATTTCTGACGCACTTCGTCGAAGAACTCGGTCAGTGCGTCTTTTTTGAACATTCCTCCGCTGCCGAGGTCTACGGCGTGGAGTGCATGATCGGCTGCATGCTGGAGGCCAAGATCAGTGTCAACGCGGCGGTCCATCTAGCCTGCGCCAAGCAGATCATCACCAAGATCGACCTGGACGGCCCCGTGCTGTGCAGCGAGGACCCCATTCTGGGCGGCGCGGTGTTCAACGAGCGGAAGATCACCGTCTCCAACGACCCAGGTCTGGGCATCCATGGCATTCAAGGGATTCGCTATCTGGCAGACTGATACCATTTCTGTGTTGTCTGCGTTTTACAAGGTGCGCCCAATTGATTCTACCAGCATAGTCAAGTAAAGAAAACGCAGAACCATAAGGAATACTATAATTGATGCAAAGATCGGTCCGACAGTAGGCGTATCTATTTGTTGGACCGATTTTTACTTTGAGATTTGGCGGAATATACAATCTCAAGATATACGAGGTAGACATTAGGTAAGCTGATAGAAAGGCGACTGTAAAATTGTTTGTCATATATATTGTGCTTGTGATCTAATTAAAAATTGTTTGATATACACGATATCATAGTATGTATATTTGTGATTCAGACAAAAAACAAAAGAGAAATAAAATTTTTGTTGAGATTATTGCTGAAAAGATGTATAATAACTTCAGCAAAACTGGAAACGATTCCAGGAACATTTCCAGAATAAAGTCAATGTAAAATTATTAGGAGGTCAATGGAAATGAAAAGAAGACTCTTTGCACTCGGTTTAGCCGCTACACTGTCTTTGTCACTGCTGAGTGGTTGTGGTACAAAACCATCCACGCCCAGCGACACAGGAAGCTCTGGCAACGATTCCGCCGGCGGAAAAGTGTACTACCTGAATTTTAAGCCTGAGCAGAATGCTCAGTGGCAGGAACTGGCCGACCTGTACACCAAGGAGACCGGCGTGGAGGTCACCGTCCTTACCGCCGCTTCTGGCAGCTATGAGACCACTCTGAAGTCCGAGATGGCCAAGACCGATGCTCCCACCCTGTTCCAGGTCAACGGCCCCGTGGGCCTGGCCGCTTGGAAGGACTACTGCTATGACCTGACCGGCTCTGACATTGCCAGCCAGCTCACCAGCGAGGAGTTCGCCCTGATGGACGGGGACAAGATGGCGGGCATCGGCTACGTTATCGAGACCTACGGCATCATCTACAACAAGGCTCTGCTGGAGCAGGCCGGCTACTCCGCCGACGACATCAAGAGCTTTGCCGATCTGAAGAAGGTGGCCGAGGACATCACCGCCCGCAAGGACGAGCTGGGCTTCTCCGCCTTCACCTCCGCCGGCATGGATGGCTCCTCCGACTGGCGCTTCAAGACCCACCTGGCCAACCTGCCCATCTACTATGAGTACAAGGCTGACGGCATCAGCTCCACCGACGCCATCAAGGGCACCTACCTGGACAACTACCGCCAGATCTGGGACCTGTACATCAACAACGCCACCTGTGAGCCCACTCTGCTGTCCACCAAGACCGGCGACGACGCCGTGGCCGAGTTTGTGACCAACAAGGCCGTGTTCTATCAGAACGGCACCTGGGCCTACAACGACGTGGCCGAGCTGGGCGACGACAACCTGGGCATGCTGCCCATCTACATCGGCGTGGACGGCGAGGAGAAGCAGGGCCTGTGCACCGGCACCGAGAACTACTGGTGCGTCAACGCCAAGGCCTCCGAGGCCGACATCCAGGCCACCCTGGACTTCATGAACTGGTGTGTCACCTCTGAGGTGGGCACCACCGCCATGTGCGGCGGCGAGGGCGCCATGCCCTCCGGCCAGCCTGGCATGGGCTTTGTGATCCCCTTCCAGGGCAACCTGGAGTCCAGCAACCCCCTGGTGAACATCGGCAACCAGTATGTGGCCGACGGCTATGAGCCCGTGTCCTGGAACTTCGCCACCATGCCCTCTGAGGAGTGGAAGAACGGCGTGGGCTCCGCTCTCACCACCTATGCCGCCGACCAGACCGATGCCAACTGGGACGCCGTGGTGACCGCCTTCGTGGACGGCTGGGCCGCCGAGGCGGCTGCCGTCAACGGCTGATTGGAACCCTATCTCTGAAACTAACGCTTTGACAGCGGGCAGGCGTTTGCCTGCCCGCTGTCTCCATTTCATCCTACTGACTGATTTATGTAAGGAGGCTTTTCTTTGGAAAAGGCAATCAAGCGGTATTTTCCCATCTTCCTCCTGCCCACCCTGGCCGCGTTCACCATCGGCTTCATCGTGCCCTTCCTCATGGGCATCTGGCTGTCCTTCTGCAAGTTTACCACGGTGACCGACGCCACCTTCAACGGGGTGGAAAACTATGTCCGGGCCTTTCAGGACACCATATTCCGTCACGCCTTCTGGTATACCGCCCTGTTTGCGGTGGTTTCCCTGGTGGTCATCAACATCATCGCCTTCCTGATCGCCCTGGCCCTGACCCAGAAGATGCGGGGTACCAACATTTTTCGCACCGTGTTCTTCATGCCCAACCTCATCGGCGGCATCGTGCTGGGCTACATCTGGCAGCTTATCTTCAACGGCATCCTGGCAGCCTACTCCACCGCCCTCAATCTCAACGAGTGGTACGGCTTTGCCGGATTGGTCATCCTGGTGTCCTGGCAGCAGATCGGCTATATGATGATCATTTACATCGCCGGGCTCCAGTCCATCCCCGGCGATGTGATCGAGGCCGCCCAGATCGACGGCGCCAGCGGCCCTAAGCGGCTGTTTAAGGTGACCATCCCCATGATGATGCCCTCCATCACCATCTGCACCTTCCTTTCCCTGGTCAACGGCTTCAAGCTCTTTGACCAGAATCTGTCCCTAACCGCCGGCGAGCCCGCCAAGATGTCCGAGCTGCTGGCTCTGAACATCTTCAACACCTTCTACGGCCGTACCGGCTGGGAGGGCGTGGGCCAGGCCAAGGCCGTGATCTTCTTTATTCTGGTGGTTGGCATCGGTCTGCTTCAGCTCCGGGCCACCCGCTCCAAGGAGGTACAGCAATGAAACAAAAACAAGCCCATCTCAGCCGCTTGGGCACCGGCCTGTTCTCCTTTTTGTGCATCGTCTATGTGCTGCCCATCGTGGTGGTGCTAATGAACTCCTTTAAGAAAAAGTCCTACATCAGCCTGGAGCCCTTCCAGCTGCCCAATGAGACCACCCTCACAGGCCTAGACAACTACACCGCCGCCATCGACCAGTACGGCTTTCTGGATGCGGTGGGCTGGACGGTGTTCATCACCGTGGGCTCGGTGCTGGTCATCCTCATCTGCACCTCCATGTGCGCCTGGTATATTACCCGGGTGAAGACCCGGGTCACCAAAGCCATCTACATCCTGTGCGTCTTCTCCATGGTGGTCCCCTTCCAGATGGTCATGTTCACTCTCTCCCTGGTCACCGACCGGCTGGGTCTGGGCACCCCCTGGGGTCTCATCATCATCTACTTGGGCTTTGGCGCGGGGCTGGCGGTGTTCATGTTCTGCGGCTTTGTCAAGTCCATCCCCATTGAGATCGAGGAGGCCGCCATGATCGACGGCTGTTCACCCATCCGTACCTTCTTCTCGGTGGTTCTTCCCATCATGAAGCCCACCTACATCTCCGTGGGCATCTTGGAGACCATGTGGATCTGGAACGACTTCCTGTTGCCCTACCTGACCCTGGATCTGAAAAAGTACAAAACCATCTCTATTGTGATACAATATATGAAAGGCTCCTACGGCCGGGTTGACATGGGTGCCATTATGGCCGCCCTCATCATGGCGGTAATCCCTGTGATTGTATTTTACCTGTCCTGCCAGAAGTACATTATCAAAGGCGTGGCCGCGGGTGCGGTCAAGGGGTAACGGGGCTGTATCACATGGAATATTGGAAGTGAGGCTATGACGATAAAAGATATTGCGCGTCTTTCGGGATATGGGTTAGGTACTGTATCCCGGGTTCTGAATAATCATCCAGATGTCAGTAAGAAGGCTCGAGAACGTATTCTGGCTGTAGTACATGAGCAGGGATTTGAGCCAAACGCTAATGCAAAGTATCTGAAGACGCAGGCACAATCGTCCGTTGCCGTATTGGTAAAAGGATCTCAAAACTTCTTGTTTGCTGGAATTTTGGAACGTGTGCAGGATCTTTTTCGAAACAACGGTGAAGAGATTTATGTGGCCTATCTGGATGAGGAGGCCGACGAAGTACAGTATGCAGTGCAGTTAGTCAAGCTCCGTCGGCCCAAAGGAATTATTTTCCTTGGAGGGGATTTGGACTGTTTTCGACGAGAATTTCATCCAATTACGGTTCCTTGTGTGTTGCTGACCAATGACGCCCATGCTTTAGGTTTTGAAAATCTATCTAGCTTCTCCACAGATGACACTGCATCTGCAGAGGCTGTTATTGAGTACCTATACCGTCATGGACATCAGAAGATCGGTGTGTTGGGAGGAAACCTGGCGGTTGAGCAAATTAGTGTTAAACGCCTCCGGGGTGTTGAGGCTTGTATGAGGCGGTTAGGGTTGCCTTTTGCCCCTAAAGCTAACCATGTCCCATGTCGGTTCTCCATGGCAGATGGATATGCGGCGGCAAAAGAGCTACTGGGGCGAGAGCCGGATATCACTGCCCTGTTTGCACTGGGCGATGTTATTGCTTTAGGGGCTATGCGTGCCATATGCGATTTGGGACTGAGGATCCCGGATGATATCTCGATCGTAGGTTATGATGGAATTGATACTGCTAACTTCTGTATCCCCCGACTGACAACCGTTAGACAGGATGCCGCGGAGCTGGCAGCCCGGGGAGTACAAACCTTACTCCAGGCGATTCATTACAAAACAACTCCGGTTTATGAAACAATTGATTTTGAATTAGTGGAACGTGAAAGCGTTTCTTTTGTGGAAACAAGATAACAGAGTCACAGAAAGGTTGGTGTTGATATGCGAAGTGCCGGCGTTCTGATGCCAATCACTTCATTACCCTCACCGTGGGGAATCGGAACTTTGGGGAGATCTGCCAGAGAGTTTTTAGACTTTTTGGCAGAAAGTGGTCAGACTTATTGGCAGTTATTGCCCATTGGACCTACTGGCTATGGCGACTCTCCATACCAACCTTTTTCCTCCTATGCAGGGAACCCCTATTTGATTGATCTAGATGATTTGGCCAAGGTGGGATTATTATTGCCCGAAGAGTACCAAGGCATCCAGTGGAGTACAAATCCCGCCCGTGTAGACTATGGATTGTTGTATCAAAAACGTTTCCAGGTACTCAAAAAAGCAGTGGATCGGCTTTGGGCCAATAACAAACAAGCGGTGCAGTGTTTTTGCGATAAAGAAAGTTATTGGCTGGAAGATTACTCCCTTTTCATGTCTTTAAAAAGTTATTTTGGAGGAAGACCTTGGAAAGAGTGGCCGGAAGAACTTCGACACAGGGAAAGAGAATCAATGTCACAGGCCAAGGCAGAGATGGAATCTGATATTCTCTTTTGGAAAGGCGTACAGTTTTTGTTTTTTGAGCAGTGGGAACGGCTGAAAAGTCTGGCGGAAGCCAAAGGGATATCTATCATTGGCGATATTCCTATTTATGTGGCGGAAGACAGTTCGGATGTATGGGCACATTCGGATCAGTTCCAGATGGACGCTGATCTGCATCCTACCCGGGTGGCTGGTTGCCCACCGGATGGCTTTTCTGCAGATGGCCAGTTGTGGGGCAATCCTCTTTTTAATTGGGAGCAGATGCGGGCAGATGGCTATCACTGGTGGTTGCACCGTATTTCTTTCCAGTTTAGGTTTTATGATGTGCTTCGTATCGATCATTTCCGGGGCTTTGATGCTTACTATGCTATTCCGGCTTCTGCTGAGACAGCCAAAGAAGGTACATGGGAAGCTGGGCCTGGGTTGGACTTTTTCCGTGCAGTGGAGAAGGTAGTTGGTCAGCGGCCCATCATTGCAGAGGATCTTGGCTTTCTTACCCCCTCGGTACATCAACTTTTGAAGAACACCGGCTATCCTGGAATGAAGGTGCTGGAGTTTGCTTTTGATAGCCGGGATGGGGGAGGGCGAACATATCAGCCCCATAATTACCCTACCAATTGTGTTGCCTATGTCGGTACCCACGACAACGACACTGCTTTAGGGTGGATTAGTACCGCAAACCCAGAAGATGTAGCATTGGCTCGCGAATATTTGCATCTTGATTCTATTGAAGGAGAAAATTGGGGAATGATGCGAGCTATTTGGAGTAGTACTGCCGATTACGCCATTGTTCAAATGCAGGATCTGCTAGGGCTTAGCTCAGAGGGGCGGATCAACACCCCCTCTACGCTGGGGGGTAACTGGCAGTGGCGGGCGCTGCCCGGCTTTGATAGCCCGGCTCTGGCCAAACGCCTGCTGCGGCAGATGAAGCTCTATGAGCGCCTGCCCCAGGAAAGGAAGGGAGAAAAGTCATGAGCATCCAACCTTATTTGGATACCTATTTGACAAGGCATGGGGTCAGCCTGGACACGAGCTCCGACCGGGAGCTGATGTACGCCCTGACCGCCGCGGTGCGTGATCTACAAAAGCCCATGGGCCACGCCCAGGGGAAGCGGAAACTGTACTATTTTTCCGCGGAATTTCTGGTGGGGCGGCTGCTGAGGGCCAACCTCATCAACCTGGGCCTACTAGAGGATGTGGAGGCTCTACTGGCCGCTCACGGCCGCTCCTTGGCCCAGATTGAGGATCAGGAACCGGAGCCTTCCCTGGGTAACGGCGGGCTGGGCCGCCTGGCCGCCTGCTTTCTGGACTCCATCGCCTCCCTGGGAATCAACGGGGACGGTGTGGGCCTCAATTACCACTATGGCCTGTTCCGTCAGCGGTTGGACACTGGCCGGCAGACTGAGATGCCCGACCCCTGGATTGCGCCGGAGTCCTGGCTGCTGGATACCGGGGTGTCCTACCCGGTAAAGTTCGGGAGCTTCTCTCTGAACGCCAGACTGTACGACCTGGAGATTCCCGGCTATGAGAATGGCATTTGCAACCGATTGCACCTCTTTGACGTGGAGCAACCCGCCCCCCCCCCCAAGGATGGCATCCAGTTTGACAAAACGGACATCTCCCACCACCTGACCTCCTTCCTCTACCCCGATGACAGCGACGAGACGGGGCGGCTGCTGCGACTATACCAGCAGTACTTCATGGTTTCCGCTGGTGCCCAACTGATTCTGCAGGAACTGGAGGAGCGGGGGCACGCCCTGGAAGAGCTGGACAAGTACGCCGTTGTCCACATCAACGACACCCACCCATCCATGGTGATTCCGGAGCTCATTCGTCTGCTAACCGAGCGGGGGGTGGAGCTAGAGCGGGCCATGGATCTGGTAGAGCGTACCTGTGCCTACACCAACCACACCATCCTGGCCGAGGCCCTGGAGAAATGGCCTGCCTCCTATCTGGAACAGGTGACCCCCCAGCTACTGCCTTTTATCCGTGCCCTGGATGAGCGGGCCCGGAAACGCAGCGATGCCCCCAAGCTTGCCATCTGGGATGCGCACGATGTCATCCACATGGCCCACATGGATATCCACAGCAGCGCCAAGGTCAACGGTGTGGCCGAGTTGCACACCGAAATCCTGAAAAATACGGAGTTGCACTCTTTCTATGTGCTCTACCCAGAGAAGTTCAACAATAAAACAAACGGTATCACCTTCCGCCGCTGGCTGATGGGCTGCAACCCTGCTCTCTCCGATCTCATCACCCAGGCCATTGGCCCGGAGTGGAAGCGGGATGCGGGGAAGCTGGAGGGGCTGATGGACCACATGGAGGACAGCGCTCTCCGTGAGCAGTTGCTGTCCGTCAAGGGGGAAAACAAGACGAAACTGGCCCGGTGGTTGAAGGGGCGCGGGACGGAGATTACCCCCGATAGCATCCTGGACATCCAGATCAAGCGGCTGCACCAGTATAAGCGCCAGCAGATGAATGCTTTGTATGCAATCTGGAAGTATCTGCAGATCAAGGAGGGCCGTACCCCAACCCGGCCGGTGACTATGGTGTTCGGTGCCAAAGCCGCCCCTGCCTATACCCTAGCCAAGGACACCATCCACCTGCTTTTGTGCCTGAGCAGGCTCATCGACCAGGACCCTCAGGTGTCCCCCTGGCTGAAGCTGGTGATGGTGGAAAACTACAATGTCTCCTCCGCCGAGCTCCTGGTGCCCGCCTGCGATGTGTCCGAGCAGATCTCCTTGGCATCCAAGGAGGCCAGTGGTACCGGCAACATGAAGCTCATGGCCAACGGTGCTGTCACCCTGGGTACGTTGGACGGGGCCAATGTGGAGATCTCCCGGCTGGTGGGGGAGGAGAACATCTACATCTTCGGCCGCTCGGCTGATGAGGTCATTGACCTCTATCAGAATAGCGCCTACCGTAGCAGCGACTACTGGCAGAAGCCAGAGGTGGAGCGTCTGGTGGACTTCATCATCAGCCCCCAGCTGCTGACCATGGGTGATGCCCAGAGCCTTAGCCGGCTCTACAAGGACTTTATTTCCAAAGACTACTTTATGGCCCTTTTAGACCTGGAGGACTATATTGCGGTGAAGGAGCGTTGCCTAACCGACTACGAGGACCGGGACGCCTGGAGCCGCAGGATGCTGGTCAATATTGCCCGCTCTGGATTCTTTTCCTCCGATCGTACTATCGCGGAATATGACCAGGATATCTGGCATTTAAAATGAAAGCCATCTCAGAAAGGGGTGCTTATTATGTCTGAAGTCAGTTTACAGCATATTGAAAAAGTATATCCACACAGCGAGAAAAAGAAAAGTAATCTCAAGGTAACGGACGAAGGCGTTCTCGCGGTGCAGGACTTCAACCTGAATATCAGTGATCGGGAATTCATTGTATTAGTCGGGCCCTCCGGTTGCGGAAAATCTACCACGCTGAGGATGGTGGCAGGGTTGGAGGAGATCACCAGGGGTGAGCTCTATATTGACGGAAAACTAGTCAACGATGTGGAGCCTAAGGATCGAGACATCGCTATGGTGTTTCAAAGCTATGCCCTATATCCCCACATGACGGTGCGGGGCAATATGGAATTTCCACTGAAACTCCGCAAGTTACCTAAGGAGGAGATCGACCGTCGTGTGAATCAGGCGGCGGAGATCCTGGGAATTACGGAATATCTAGAGCGCAAGCCTAAGGCGCTGTCAGGTGGCCAGAGGCAGCGGGTGGCCATTGGCCGAGCTATTGTACGAGAGCCCAAAGTTCTACTCATGGACGAACCCTTATCTAATTTGGATGCCAAGTTGCGTAACCAGATGCGCGCTGAGATCATCAAGCTACGCCAGCGTATCAATGCCACATTCATCTATGTTACCCACGATCAGACCGAGGCAATGACCTTAGGTGACCGCATTGTTATCATGAAAGACGGTGTTATCCAGCAAATTGGAACACCTCAAGAGGTTTTCGATCACCCGGTCAACCTCTTTGTAGCAGGTTTTATAGGGGTCCCACAGATGAACTTCTACGATGCGGAGTTGAAGAGGGATGAAGACGGCGTATATTCTGTTTTGATGGGCGGTATTCGAGTAGTGCCTACCGTCGAGAAACAAGAAAGGTTGTATCAAGCTAGTGTACCCCCCCAAGAGATTATTCTCGGTGTCCGGCCTGAGCACATTATGCTGTTGGAGAATGGTGAACATGGGGTGCATGGCAAGGTAGAAGTCTCAGAGATGATGGGGAGTGCGGTCCATCTTCATGTGGACATCAATGGTCGGGATAGCATTATTGTTGCCCAGACCTCGGGTATGGATGGAGCCCAGTATATCCCTTCGGAAAGTGGCACTTCCATTTCGTTTATTTTTGGCGGAAATGTGGTCCACCTATTTTCTAAAAAAGACGGTCATAATTTGGAATTTTAATTACACAACAGATATAACAAATATGGGGCAGGAGACAACAAAAGCGTTGGATCCTGCCCCATATAGCACCGAGAATTACTTTTTAAGGTAAACTATGATCCAATCTCAACCATTCTTTTTCATTTGCTTAATAGTATCGTATAGCGCTGCAAAACGGCTGCTGAGCCGATCTTCTTCATAATTACTGATTTCTTTTTTCAAAAGACAAACTGTCCGGGCAGTTTCTTTGCGGTTGTATTTCTTTGGCCACCGCTCGTACCCCGTTGATTAACCTTCTGCCATTTTCGCCTGAATATCGGCCAGCAAATTAATCATAGTCATTTGTTGCAAAGATTGAAAGCCAAACCCGGGCTTTCGGTGTGTCCATGGAAATCATGCTTAAGGTTGCGGAAGTGCCGGAAATTCCAGTCTCCAAACTGTTTGAAGATTAAAAAATCTCACGGCGAGACCTGATTCCGACAGAAATTGTGTCTCACCGCGAGATTTATTTTATTCCCCGTAATACAAGGGATGTCCAATGGAGGTAAAGTCCTCCAGGCCGGTGATCACCACATTATTTTGGCTGAACGCACAGTGGATGATGAGCATGTTTCCGCTTTCATCTCTGCCACCTACGATTCCCACATGCTCATCATCGGGATAGAACACCAGATCGCCGGGCTGGGCCTCATTCCACGAGATGGGGGTACAGTAGGTGTGCTGCATGTGGACACCGCCGCCGTGGCCTATGACGTACTCTCCATCCGTGACATTGTAAAATACCCAATCGACAAATCCGCTGCAGTCCAATCCATAGGGTCGATATGTGTCGGTGGTGGAGTTGCTGTCCGCCCATACCTTGGTGAGCTGGCCCCAGCGGGAGTCCCAGCCGATCACCAGGGACTTCATAGCGATAGGTAATCCACCGCTTTTATCCCGGTGTTACCGGGACAGTCAGAGTGGATTTTCCCCCGCTTCACACCGTGCTTGCGACTTTCACCGCACACGGCGCACCATCAGTGCAGATTATTTGTTGCGTGTATGTGAAGTAACCAGTTTATTCCTAAAACCTTTGATTTTCTTTTGCGCTTCGCTGTCGAACTCACCGATATCCTGATTAGGGTCGTTCACAGCTTCAAGGCATTTTCTGTGCATAGAGACCAGATTGTTGACACGGTTCACTTGATTCAGCGGGAGATAGGGGTTGACTCTGTGAGCGCAAGGCGCAGTTGATATTAATCAACCACCGCAGACCCGGCATTTAAGCCTGTCACGGTTAAGCGCATAGGCCCTGTTCATAATGAACTCGAAATTGTTGAGTTGCCCCCATTTGCTGTAACAGACAGCGCGGGATGTACTCTCTGAGTACATCTCATCCAGCCGCGTATTCATGCGTTTCTTTTTTGTGCGTTTGAAATAACGCTGTCTGCCATCTTCCGAATATGGCGTTTCTGCCTGTGTTTTCACGGGCGTCATTTCCCACTGGCAAAAGGAGAGGGCGGTAAAGCCAACATAGATATCGCGATATTTTATCGAGGGGATTTTCTGCTGGTGTTTTTGATGAACATGGGATAGGTTTTGCGTTTGATTTGCTGGTATCCATCTGCCACCGTATTGCTTTATGCGCGCCTTGGAAATTATTTGCAATCGGTGGGAGTGTCGCCGCAAGGCGACGCTGACCCATGTACAGCACTGGTAGTATTGGATAATCCCTCGAACTTGGCTGTTGATGCGATTGATTTCCCCGATGAATTGTTCCTTGCTAAAATTTCTGGGAATTTTCTTGATATCCTCTGCGATACTGTCAACTTTCCGCTGTAACCGTTCTTTGTCTGGTATTGTCTTTGTAATATAGCCTGTTCTGCTGTTTCCCGGTATCATTTTGAGTTCATAGCCGAGAAAGTGGATGTGTTTTCTCCGCACATCTGTTATCAGCGTTTTTTCTGTGGATAATGTCAGCTTGAGTTTGTCTTGCAGAAATGTTTGCAATCTGGATTTCCATTGTTCGGCATGGGCGCGGGTGTCTGTGATGATGACAAAATCGTCTGCGTACCGTATGAGCCATCCCGGATTCAGAGAGGTTTGATAAAGTGACCTTCGCTTGGTTCCCGCAGTCCGGTAAGTTCGTCGAGTTTTCTTATGTTCCACTGCTTTGTGACCCACTCATCCATTATGTCCAGATAGGCATTGGCCAGCAGCGGACTGATAATTCCGCCCTGTGGGGTTCCGTACTCGTTTACGGTGCATTCATCCATGATCCCGGCTCTCAGCATAGCCTTGATGATTTGCAACACACGCCTATCTCTGATACCGATGTGGTACAGGCGGTTTAGAAGAATTCCGTGGTCAATGTTATCAAAGCATTTGCTTATGTCTCCCTCAACAATCCAGTATTTAGCAGATGTGTGCGCTACCTGATTGATGCGCGCCAGCGCCATCGCGGTATCGCGCATGGGCCGAAACCCGTAAGAATGCTCAAAGAATTGTGCTTCCAAAATCGGTTCCAGCACAATTTTCATACACTCCTGTACGATGCGGTCTCGAATAGTAGGTATGCCCAGCGGACGTTTCTCGGCTTTTCCTGGTTTGTCGATATATTTCCGGCGTATCTTCTGAACTTCAAAGTGCTTAAATGCGTTTTGAATATCCTGAATTACCCACTGATAGGGTCTCTCCAGATAGTCCTTTCGCATGGTTTTGAAATCTACTCCGGGAGTCTCACTGCCGTGATTGCTTTTGATGTTGTGAATTGCTGTGATAATGGTTGCTTCTGCTGACATGATTTCCAGAAGTCCCTTGAACGCTGGCCTCCCGCCTGCGTTGTAGACCTCTTTGCTGTGCTGATACAGCTTGTCGTGGAGTTCGCGTAATTGTGTTTCGGTTTTTGGACTGTCGAATTGTTGTGCCATACGCACCGCCTCCCTCCGGACTTGGTGTTTCTGGTTTTAGTCAGGTATGCCTACGGCTTCCTCGACTTCCTGTTCACATACAATCTGCATTGACTATGCCCCTTCGCTCCACCCCCATTACAGGGGCTTCATCACTACTACGGGCTCCTGCCCCGTGGATAAGCAGGTCATTTCCTACCTGCGCGGGCGAGAGTGTCATCCCTTTTACATTTCCATGTGCCCGTCCACGGTTCCTTTATTCCCTATGCTTTAGCTTTACATGTTGGTTTTAGTCCATCCCTCTGGCCCGACTGCCATCTTTGGCTGGTGTGAACTTCTGCCAAAGACATTCGACCTCAATGGTTTTCTGCTGTTCTCTGCGGGTGGAAGCATCGAACAGCGGCAGCACCCCATTCCGGGGCTGATGGCTGTATTATCATCCTCTTCTTTACGAGCCTTACTCTCAGGACTTTTGTCGGTTGCAACAAGACATACTGGACATGACCGATTTATAGCCTCCTGCGGGTGCAGCCATCTCAGACCGCACTACCGCTCTTTACCGGGCTTCGCACACATCACATGACACTGTGATATGCGTGCCGGAGTCTCAGAGTTTTTGTTACCCGTCACACCGGGTCAGGCAGGTACTCCCCCTGCCAAATCAAGCATAGAGTTCAGATTTCTTATGAAATCTGCCTTGTTTTATTGCGTATTTCTACGCAGATTGTCAAGGAACAAAGCGCACCCGCCCCAGAAGTAGTTGACCTTGCCCACCAGTCTGCAGGCGGTCTCTACCACGGCCCGGCGCTCCGGGTCCAGGTCAGTGGGCAGATCCGCCAGCAGCTTCTTTGCCGTGGTGTCGGAGATCGTGAGATCTCCAGCCAAGGTGGCCAGCATTCTCATCTTTCATCTTGTAGTATTCAGTGAGCAGTGATGCGATGTACTGGCTGGTGGTCATCTCCAGGCGGTCTTTTTCTTCTGTTACCCGGTTGTGCAGGGCGATGTCGATTTGGGCGCATAGATTTTTCTTGTCTGCCATGGTCTGCGCTCCTTTCCTCGTTTTGCAACGCAAGTATATCCAAAACCATGGCAGAAAGCTATTACCAAGACCACCAAGGAACCAAGGACAAAGCAAGCAATACCACCAACTGAAACAGCCGCGCAATACAAAGAGAGAAGCCCCCCTTGGCCGTTCGATTTGAACTACCAGCGGGGGCTTCTCTCGCTGTTTTCTCTTTGCTCAGAGGTTCGAATCACCCCACATCACGAAAATGGCCTTTTGCATCTCCATCTCGTCTGGTGCTCGATTTTGTCCTCTGAAACGGCTGAAACCCTTGCCGCAGCAAGGGTTTCAGGGGTTACACCTTTTTCAGCAACCTTAGTTGTCAGGTGGCTTCAATTCGGATATTTCCCTTTTTGATGTAGAGAATTGCTGGTGCTGAAAACTACGCCTGTATAAATTTTGAAATATCTCTCAGCCATCCTATAACCTCATCAGCAGGATCACGGCTGTGAAGCAATTCCATTGTCATTCGGGGAGCTCCTAACTTGTTCAATTTCCTTTTTACTGTTTCGGGACTATATGCCGTTGGATTTCTCGCCTGCAATAGTGCGGAGATTTCACGTGGCACGTCCATTGTGTCACTTATCTCAATCTGGACACCAAAGAGATCCCTTACAACATCGCTATGTATGTAATTTTCCATTTCGCGTTTTGTTGTTTCTCTTGCAGAAGAACCATCGCTGCGGCGATTAATTTGGTCGCAAATTCCGGCGTGTACATGTGTATTATCACTATCATATATGTGATACTCAGGCGTGTTAAGCTTTTGAAGATAATTGTGATTTACCCACTCTTTTAGAGTGTTGCCCCCTAAAGGAATAATCACAATGTAAGGTGAGCTATTCAAACCAACAATACTTGGGTCCGCTTGATGTGCAGTTCGACTAATTGCTGTGAGAAACGCTACATCATTTGGTCCATCTACGCAGATAACAAGTTTTACATCATGATACTGCGGGGCCAATGGCGGAGTTAAATCTGGAAGTACCCCTAATGTGTCAGCAACTCGTGCCAGAATTCCAGCGTCTTCTGTTCCGACTGCGACCTCGGGAGAGCCTTCGCTATTTGTAATATAGCGCAGGCTCTGAATTGGAAGCAGAGCTGCTAATCCCGGAACGTGAGTTATGATAATTATCTGACACCCGTTTTTTTCCGTCATCTCTTTAAATGTGTTTACTATCATCCTTTGGGCATCTGGGTGCTGGGAGGTTTCAGATTCCTCTACTGCATAGATAATATTTTTTCCTTCAAAAAGGAGATGAGGCTATGCCAATAAAATACCCAACTGAGTTCAAAGTCAAAGCGATCCGGCGCTATGAAAAAGGCGAATCCATTAAGGAACTCTGCAAAGAATTGAACATATCTCAGAGTACCCTTTACCATTGGAGAAAGCAGTATTGCTCCATTCAAACAGATACCCGCACCTATACTCCAGCAGAATTTGATGCTATTTCAAGGCGACTTCGAAAAGTAGAACATGAGCTGGAAGTCATCCGCTTATCAGGTTATATTGCCCGTATCCCTTTGTAGGATAAGCTGGCAACTTTAGAATACTTGCATAATGAAATGGCAGATCTATACAGCGTCCATGAACTATGCGAAGCGCTGGATGTATCCCGTGGCACATTTTATAACCACATTTTCCGCCGGGTAGACCGCAGCAAGTATGAAGAGGAAAAAACTCAGCTCATGTTGAAAGTAAAACAGATCTTCGATGATAGCGAACAGCGGTATGGCGCTGATAAAATCCGTGCTGTTTTGGCTGAAAATGGTCTGCGCATCAGTGCAAAACGAGTCTTGTCCATTATGCACGAACTCGGCTTATACAGCATCCGCACAGATGCAAAAAAGCTATACAAAACTCAACAGCAGCGCAAAAAACAAAACCTGCTAAACCGTGAATTCAATGCTGATCATCCAAATCAAATCTGGGTAAGCGATATTACTTATTTCAGAATTAAAGATTCTTGGATGTACCTTTGCGCAATCATTGACCTGTTTTCTCGTAGAGTGGTTGGGTATCGTATATCCCGCACCGCCAGTACACGGCTTGTGACAACAACTTTTCGGGACGCTTATGCCAAACGCGGAAATCCTAAAAATCTGACTTTTCATAGTGACAGAGGTGGACAGTACATTTCTGATGCACTTTCTAAACTGCTGCAACAGTTTGGGGTTAAACAATCCTTTTCCGCAACCGTCCGCCCTCATGACAATGCTGTTGCAGAAGCGTTTTTCGCAACATTTAAGAAGGAAGAAGCCTATCGGAGGGAATATACATCTGAAAAGCACTTCCGTAAAAGTGTGGATGAGTATATTCGCTTTTACAATGAAGTCCGGCCACATCAAACCCTAAAATATAAGACACCACAAGGGTTTGAGGCTGCATACGATGGCAATTATATCGAAAAGTTGTGTTCAAATAGCGGCTCTGAATAGAAAAAAGTTCTTTGCAATTTTATCATTTCAAAAAAACCGCGTGGAAATATAGAAAAACGGAAAACCCTAATAAATCAAGGTTTTCCGCATAAGAAACCACCCGTATTTCGATAAAAAAGTTCGAAACACGGGTGGTATTCATTTGGTACGCCCGACTGGATTCGAACCAGCGGCCTTTAGAGTCGGAGTCTAACGCTCTATCCAACTGAGCTACGGGCGCGTATTTGGTTGTTCCGGCAAGAGATCGTCCCCTTACACATCGCTCGATAGTATAACAGATTTTTCCGGTCATGTAAAGCCTTTCTTTGCAAAAATTTTTATCCCTGCAAAGATTGTTAAAAAATTTGACAAGTCCGGCATTTTATTTTAAAATAGTGATAACATATTTTTTCAAAGCAGGTGGATCAAATCATGAAAAAAGAAAATATCTCGGACGCCGTCATTCGCCGGCTTCCCCGGTATTACCGGCAGCTAACCGATCTTTATCACCGCGGCATTGTCCGCACCTCCTCCCACTCTCTGGGGCAGGAAATGAATATTACCGCTTCTCAGATCCGTCAGGATTTCAGTTGTTTCGGTGAGTTTGGCCAGCAGGGATATGGATACAACGTTGAAGAACTCCGTTCCGAGATCGGTCACATTCTGGGCGTGGACAACGATCACCATCTCATCATGATCGGTGTCGGCAACCTGGGCCGCGCATTGCTGAACAACTTCCCCTTTGAAAACACCGGCTTCACCGTGGACGCCTCCTTTGACGTCTCTCCCGATGTGATCGATACACAGATCAACGGCATCCCCGTTTATTCGACCGATGAGTTGGAGTCCTACATCAAGCGCCACGCCGTGGACGTTGTTGTTCTGACCATTCCTCAGGCTGTGGCACAGGCTACCGCCAACCGGTTGATCGACCTTGGGATCCGGGGCTTCTGGAACTTTACCAATGTGGAGCTGTCCAGCCCCAATCCGGATGTTCAGTTTGAAAACATTCACTTTGCCGACAGCCTTCTGACCCTGAGTTACCGCATCGCCAATCACTGAGAAAGGAACTCCCCATGAAAAAGCTGGTCCTGTTCCTATCCGCATGCGCACTTCTGGCCTCTGCCGTCTGGGTCGGCGCCGCCGGGGACGCGGGAGATCCGCTGGCATCCCTTTCTTACCTGAACGGCGAATTTTCCCAACGTGCAGAGAAAAAAATCGATCAGGCATTGGAGCAGTCGGACAAAGAGTTGGCCGAACGTCTGAAAAACGGTGAGGTAGGCGAGGCAACTGCCACCTGGCAGGAGACCCGCCTCAAAGAGGGTGACACGCTTCACGGCGTCACAGGTACCGGCGTTCTGCTGCTGACCGGTCGCGGGCGCGTGACCTATGAATCCGGCGCTGTGGTGGATGTTACCACCGGAACTGTGGTTCCCAGCGGTACGAATCTCACCGCCAACCACCGCTATCTGACCGCCGAGGACACCACCGCCGCCTATACCGTCACCTCCGAAACCGCGGTGGTGGACTATCAGGGGCAGTACGCCTTCTCCTATTCCGACCGGCCGGACTACAACGCCATGGCCGCCGCCCTGAAGTCCCTGCATCTGTTCAAGGGCACTTTCACTGGCTACGGCGAGGGCTTTGATCTGGAGGCTGCCCCCACCCGCCTTCAGGCCCTCATCATGTTCATCCGGGTCTTGGGTGAGGAGGAGCAGGCGCTGACCTGGTCCGGAACTACGCCGTTCAAGGACATCGAGAAAGGCTCTCAGGCGGAGCATTATGTGGGCTACGCCTATGAAAAGGGCTATACGAACGGCTACACAGCCACGTCCTTCAAGCCCGCCGGGGCTGTCAACGCCTATCAGTACACGGAATTCGTGCTCCGCGCCATGGGATACAGTTCCGCTGCCAACAAGGATCTGTCCGATACCCTGCTCCGGGCCGTGAACGCCGGTGTCCTGACCGACGGTGACGCTGCCATGCTGCAAAGCGCCGCCTTCCTGCGGGCACAGCTTGTGTACATCTCCTATTACGCCTTGGAGGCTGACCTGCCTGACGGCAGCCAGTCTCTGGCCGACCGCTTGATGGACCTGGGCGTTTTTACCAGAGACGAGTGGCTCGGCTCGTGGAAGCTGGTCAAGAGTGAGCGCCTCTAAAAAATTCCGCACCTTCTTCACCGGGGCACATACTATGGATTGAGACCGCATGAACGGTCTACATCTCGATCTCATAGGAGGTTCCGATATGTGCTGTAATAACGGTTGCGGAGGCGGCGGGAACTGCTGCTGGATCATCATTCTGCTGATCATCATCTGGTGCTGCTGCGGCAGCGGCGGTTGGGGCGGCTGCAACAACGGCTGTGGCTGCAATAGCGGCTGCGGTTGCTAAGATCAATGCCCCGTGCCCATAAGGGCACGGGGCTTCTTCTATATAGGACTTGACTTTGCGGCAGATTTCAGTAAAATAGAGGATAGTCTTTCGTCTGCATTCCGTCCTTTTGCGGCAAGCCACGTGTACTGCGGTCAGGTTCTGTGGCGTAGCCATTTGCAAACACACTCCTGAGTTAGAACATCCGGCCGTCGGATCAGTCTGAATTTCATATCCGGGATTAGCGCAGTTGGTAGCGCGCTTGCTTTGGGAGCAAGATGTCGGGAGTTCGAGTCTCCCATCTCGGCCCAAGATGTGTTGATGAAAGATGCAACACAGAAAACACCGCACGAAAGTGCGGTGCTTTTGCATATTTAACGCCGTTTCATGCAGAGAAAAGTTCGAAAAAACGCTTTTTCCGGAAAATCAGTTTGCTGTACTCTTCGCGGAGGTGAAAGCTGGTCTTCGGCAGCAGGCTGGTCGCGGAGTATTCGATTTCCGGCAGGTTCACCGAATAGTTGTAGCGCGCCGCCATGATTCGCCAGTCGCCGGATTCGTCGAACCGGTCGCCGTAGCGGGTCAGTTCCTCCTGCGGGATCGCGATTTCGACGGTATAGCCCCGGTCGCGGTCGCTCCAGTCGTTCAACGTGCCGTCCACCGCGGCTCTGACGCGGAGCCGGGTATCGTGCTGCATCGCGGTCAGGAAAATTTTCCGCCCGGTACTTGGAAAAAACAGCATCGAATGGCGTCCGTTCGGCGCGGCGTAGACCTCCCAGTAATATCCTTTTCCGGCGGGCCACAGGAAAAGCTCGATCACGTCGCCGGTCTCGTACAGATGCCGGTTGTTGCGGTCATCCTCCTGCACCACGTCATCGTCGGCCAGTTCGGCCAGCACATAGAGATACTTTTCGTCCCGCGCGAATCTGACCGTACCGG
>ENA-UEQW01000743-UEQW01000743.1-human-gut-metagenome-genome-assembly--contig:-NODE-743-length-29516-cov-4.222188_pt1 | contig 29516 bp, 44 predicted proteins | sample MGYA00242947_ERZ507947 | MGnify/ENA primary metagenome ERZ507947 (study PRJEB26167, sample SAMN06115421) | human gut metagenome | host: Homo sapiens | place: China:Guizhou | collected 2015-03-17... | reverse complement strand
AAGAAGAGTAACCATGAAATGCAATAAAAGGAAATATGCGAGAGAAACAACTCCAAAACCATGATCGAATTCCATACTCAATAAGGATACAAGAGAATACTAGAAACGATACAGCACTAGAGCGTTACACAGCAATTGCCGTGTTCCCTTGCGACTCTAACAATGATGCTTCTACTGCCTCCTTCCGCGTCGACTTGGCCCGCCTCGCCATGCACTTCGTCTTCCGAATAATCCACAAAGTGCCAAACAGGATGAGCTCGAGGACGATGGGAATGCCGAGCGACAGCCACGGGTTCGCGTCCGTGATGCCGACAATGATGTACCCCACGAGGGACAAGATCGCAACGGTGCAGGCGTACACCGACTCCGTCTTCACGTGGATGATGTACTGGCAGCGCACGCACGAGCTCACGAGCACCGTGTTATCACAGATCGGCGAGATGTTGTCTCCGAAGACGGATCCGCACAGGCACGCCGAAATGCAGGGCGTCAGCAGCTTGAGGTCCGTCTGCTTGCAAATGTTGCACACGATCGGGATCAGAACGGAGAAGCCGGCCCAGGTGGTTCCGAGGGAGAAGGTGAGCAGCGCTCCGACGAGGAACACAACCGCGGGAATGAAGTACAGCGGAAGGGAGCTTCGGGCGATGAAATTGCCGATGTACTCTCCCGTCTTCAGCAGCGAGCCTCCAACGCCACCGATCGTCCACGCCAGCACGAGAATCAGGAATGTGTCGATCATGCTCTTCATGCCCTGCTTCGTCTCCTCCATGAACTCCAGGAAGGTCATCAGCTTGCGGGGAACGTACAGCACGAAGGATACCAGCAGCGTAGTGAAAGACGCGAATGTCAACGCCTCTCCCGCGTCACTGTCGGCAAAGATCTGCTGGATGGGTTTCTTCCCGGAGAAGCCGCCTCCCAAGTACACCATGAACAGCACGGAGCAGAACACCAATGTCAAGATGGGGATGACCAAATCGTAGACCTTTCCGTTTCCCATATCCTCCTCGTTCGTCTCCTCCTTCACCACGAGAACAGAGCCATCGCCCTCCGATTCGCCCTTCATCGCGTTCTCCTCGTACTTCGTCATGCCGCCCGCGTCGATTCCACTGAGTGAGGTGAACAGGATCAGAAGGAAGGAGAGAATCGGGTAGATGTTCAGCGTAATGGAGTGGAGGAAGACAGTGAACGGCTTCTGGATGCCGCTCTCCTCGATCTGCGTGATGATCACGGCCGCCCAGCTGGAAATGGGAACCAGAATGCACATGTTGCTGGCCATCGTGTGGATGATGTAGGCGGATTTCGGCTTCGAGACGAGGTTCTTGTCCAGGACGACGCGCATAATGGCACTGGTGGTGATGATGTTGAAGTAGTCGTCAAGGAAGAGCGTGCTCGCGAGGACAAACGTCACGATCATCGCGGACTTGCGGCCCTTCACCAGCTTGGAGGACCATTCTCCGAAAGCCCTCGTTCCTCCCGCCTTTGACATAAGTTGAACCAGCGAGCCCATGAGGAACATGAAAATGCACATGTACATGTTCGCCGACACACGGGAGGACAGAATGGAGAACATCACCTGGACGATATGGACGACGCCGCGGTGCGTCTTCACCACGTAAATCACTGCAGCGCAGATCATTCCCAAAAGGAGAGAGATGATCACCTCCTTTGTGGCGAGCGCGAGAATCATGGTTATCATTGGCGGTAAAAGAGATAGCCACCCCACGTCCGCTGGTTCGTACGACTCAAAGAGCATTGCGGAAAGAGATTTGTCATTCCGCAAGTGGTGCGCAGTAGAATGACGGCTGATTGGCTGCACGGGAGTGATAAGGGAAGTTTCGACGATTGCATTGTGCGTGTTGGAGAGGGTTTGTCAGTGAGAGGGAAGTGGGAATGGGGAGTGGATGTGGTGTGGAGGTTATTAGGGGAGTGGGGAGGTGGGTGGGTGGATTGGTTGATGTCTTTTGTGCAGCACTGTTATTGTGTTTAAAAGCATTGCTGTAAGCTATGGCATTTGTTAGATAGCGCGGGTTTGATTGATACACAGAATGGTCACGTCCTTTTCATGCATTCATGAATGTCAAGCTATTGGAGATAGCAAAGCGCTGACTCAGGTACTGAGGATGTGGATTCAGTGGCAGTTCCTCCGTTGACTAGCTGGTTGACACTTGCTTGATTTGATAAACACATATGAGCACATGGAATAGCTAAAGAAATGACCGTAGAATGGTAATGGACATAGCCCGCACAATGATGGCATACTCAAGAACTAAGTAAACCAAGCATGATGATAAACCATCCGATGACAAATACAAACCCAATAACATAGCACATTTGATTACGACTCTTTTGTCGTTCTCTGGCCTCCGCTTCTTCTGCCTCCTTCTTTCGTCGTCTGGCTTCCGCTTCGTCCGCTTCCCGCTGTTGTCTTCTTCTTTCCTCTTCTTCCTCTCTTCTCCTGTTCTCGACTTCGATTGCTCTTTTCATTCTCTCATCGTTCTGTAACACACCAGCGTCTATCCGTTATTCAACATCATCTTCATTACTCCTCAGAGTAGCTCGCTCCATATACCGGAACGCTTCTTGTTCCTGAACCGTTGTCAACTTGGGTGTTTCTATCCTTCATTGTCCGGGATCAATCTCACCTATCACCTCCACGTACTTCACGTTCAACAGACCATTCGTGTCGATGCGTAACGAACTCAGGTTGTTCATATCTATTCATTACACAAACTGAGCAATCGCACATCGTACAGCGAAGGAGTTTACTCTGCTCTGTTCTCCTTCAAACACACTTCGTTCAATGTTCAAGGAAGTCAACGACTCCAGTTCTGTTTATCACATCACTCCATTACTCGTTACTCTCAAACACAGCGTCATAGCAACGATTGAAGCACTCAGCACCCATCTTCAATTCAGTCAGTTGAGGCAGGTCTAGCCATAACCATCCCTTCTCGTCCTCACTTCCAATGTAGAGTCTTCCCCAATCACTGAAGGACTTCGGACCAATCACGATGCTCTCCAGACAGCCACAATCACTGATTCTCAACGTCACGGCTCGTGCTGTCGTCGGCGTCGTCTCACAGATGCAACAACAATTGGACCCAACACTCAGCTTCTTCAGTTTCCTCAAATCAGAAACAGTGAAGCCGTTAATCCTTCGGAGACAGTTGTCTTCAATACTGATGCTCTCCAACTCCTGAAAGACGGATGGGTTGAAGGAGTCGTTATTCCATGAGTTGGTAACGATTTGTTGAATCTGATAGTAATTCCTAATTGTGTTCCTTGAATCCTTCTTTTGAACATTCGCATAATACAGCATCCTCTCTCTTTGTCGCGCGTCATCCTCTTCCGTTATGTTCACCTTTAGATGGCTTATCGACCTCGGCAGAAAGCTGAAATCCGCCACGAAAGCAACCGTACCACTGTCCCACCTCGCTCTTATCTTTGCTTGCTTATTCTGCTCCTCTTCTTCTCTCTTCCTCTTCTCTTCTGCCTCCTTCTCTTCTCTCTCCTTCCTTATTCTCTCTTCCTCCTTCTTCCTTCTGTATTCAGCGATATGTGGCTTGAGAGCCTCGTTTGTCTCAAACAAGCTGCCATCTAGTCATCATCCCTTCCGTTTCACAACCACTCTCAACACAAGCAAGGTTCACATTCTGGAAAGCAAGCGCCAGTCTCAGTTTCGCCATCTTCGGCACATCTTCTCATCACTCACCACTCCATCCCCCACTCTCAATGAACACTTTCTTCACATAACGCAACCCTCTCTTCTTCGCCTCAAACTGCGTCAATTCAGGCAAGTCTTTAACTCACTCCCCATCCCATCACCCACTGCGAATACACAACATGTTTTCCGTTCCCTCGTTCCCCTGGAACACCTCCGTTCCCAACGTGATCGTCTTCAGCGACTCCAGGTCTAGCCATCACATTCACCCATTACCCCAGACTCTGTAGGGACACATCCTTGCACCGCACGAAACACTCGTCTCCAATGGAGAGATCCTTTAACACGGGCAGCTCTATTCCTCACCTTATCGCCCCAAGCCACACTCTCCATCACGCACTTGCCCCACTCCACGAAGCAGTTGTTCCCAACACGAATGCTCTTCAACTGCGGACAGTCCACCACTTCAAAGGAGTAGTTCTGCGCGTAGGCGGGCGGCTCGCTGCACTGCGTGAAGCACTTGTCTCCGACCTCCAGCACCTCCAGCGCGGGCAAGCCGGCGACTCTCCACGCCGTGAAGTAGCTGAAGCAGTGATAACTGACTTGAAGCAGTCTCAACTGGGTGAACGGCGACATGTTCCACTGGGCGATGTCGCGATCGTTGCACAGCTCTGCCGAGATGACGATGCCCTCCTCCGTCTTCTCGAGGTTGAGGAAGTCCTCGTCCGACTCCACGCGCGTTGAGTTCACCTTCACCTCCTCTCTTTCCTGTGTTCGCTTAACTCCAGAAGAGGATTGCGTTCGTTTAACTCCAGACGAACTGCGTGCTTGCCCTTCAGCGGGAGCATTGATTACGGTCACCGGAATCACGTTCAGACTCGAGCTCACGGGCGCGGAGCGAACCGATGAGCCCGCCTCTCGCGCCAAGTCGGAGAGCAGCGCAGAATTGCCGTTCATGGAAATGCGATTCACGGCATCCGCTACAAAGGGATGCTATCCGTCACACCCCTCTCCAACCCTCACACTCAACAACGCATCCGCCGACGGACGCGCATTCTCGTCCTTGCTCAGGCACTGCGCCACGAAGTCCACGAAGTCGCCGGACCACACAGAAGAACTCAGCGTGGGCGACGGGTCCATCAGCACTCTCTTCATCGTCTAGTCGTCACTCCCCGCTTCCTCCACTACACTCGCGCTGTTCTCGCAGTCGGCGTAGGGGTGTCTACCCTCAGCCATCTCAATCGCGCTCATGCCCAAAGCCCACACGTCGCTCTTCAGACACGTCTTGTTGCTGAACGCCTCCGGAGCGATGTAGTGCATCGTGCCGCAGATGAGCGACCGTTTCGAGGAAGAGTGGTCCAGTTGGGTTGCCAGACCGAAGTCGCCCACCTTCACCATTCCCTGCTCGGAGAGGAAGAGGTTGTCCGGTTTGATGTCCTGTTTCATCACACACACTCTCTAACGACTACGCGATGAATGATGTTGCGATTGTGGAGATACACGAGTCCCAGCAGCGCACAGGCCAGCACATCTCGAAGCTTATTCTCGTCGAGTCGATTCCCGTTTCGGATAAACGAGCCCAGCGATCCACAACGACAGTACTCCATCACAATCTATGCCTGAGTCCGTTATTTACTATCATACCCACAGTTCTCTGTCCTTCTTGTACACGTCGTGGTAGCGCACGATGTAGGGCGAGTTGCATTCCTGAAGCATCTTCACTTCGCTGTTGATTTCAAACTCGTTGAGGTTCAGAGGCACCTTCTTGACGGCGACAAGCGTGTGGTCCTTCTTGTTGGACGCTACGAACACTTCTCCGAAACCGCTACACATCAACACGAATTATCGCTCCTCGCCCTTCTCCCAGCTTCTCTTTCAGCTCGTACAGCAAACTCGGGTCGCTGCTCATGCTCCAAATCGAATTGTGAATGCGCTCCTTTACCTAACCCATCTCTCTCTCCAAAACAGCAGAAATGATCATGCCCCATCTCCCGCACCGAACACGCACATCCCTCCAAGGTCCATCCGGAATCAAACAAACAACCCAAACTAAACCTTTCTCTTCTTATCGCTCTTCTCCTTCTTCTCCGCGCTCCACTTCACTCCCTTCGAGCTCTTCTCCTCCTCGACCGGCTCGTCCTCGAACGGGTGCGGAGACAGAATGGACAGAATCACCTCCTTGCGGAAGCCCTTCATCTCCTGCACGTGAATGCCGACCGTCACCGGCTGGAACGTCTCCAGCGTGTCCGATTTGTCGTGGACGTTGGTGAGAACGCACGTATCGGGGTCGTAGTCGAAATCGTTGTTGTAATTGTGATTCAGCGCATTCTTCTAAACCTCAAATCCGCCACCCACACTCACCTTATTCGTGTTGTTAATGTACACCATGCCCTCAATGCCGTACTTCGGCACCCACACCTTCAATCCGTTCTTCTTGCACGCCATGATCACGCCCGTTGCCTTCTCATTCTTGTTGTTGAAGAACAGAATTGTGAACAGTTCCACCGAATCGCGTCCCGCCATCTGCGCGTTGTAGTGTCGGAAGTTCATCGTCTACGCCTCACGCCCGCCCCGCACGCCCACCTCCGTGGCAGCCGTCATGAAGTCCTTCTGACGGTACTCCTCCGGCAGTGGTGCGTAGCCCTCCGCCGCCGCCAGCAGACGATGCACCATGTCGTCGGCGTAGCGACGAATGGGCGAGGTGAAGTGTGTGTAGATGGACGCGGCGAGGCCGTAGTGGTAGAACAGCTCGGGCGGCACCTCGCCCGCCGCGAAGTACACTGCCTGCGTCATGCAGCGTGTGGTGAGAATGCGGAGAAGGCGGTTGAAGTAGGGGTGGTTGGGGATCACTGCCTTGTCCAGCGAGTCCGCCAGCTCCTTGTTGCTGTCCACGTTCAGGTCGAACTAGACTGAGAGAGAGTGATGACGCCTACGCCTGCGTGCTTTGCCACCTTCACCAGGTTGTCGAATCGCGACCTAAGCGTCATACACACACACCACACCCACTTGTCAGGCACAGGGTGACGACGCAGGATCGCCAGCTTCGGGTACGCCTCCGTGATGCGCTTCGCGACCAGGCAGTTGCCCAGCAGCATGAACTCCTCCACTAGACTGTTCGTGTCCTTCAGCTTGTAGCTGTCCATCGACAGCGGGTCGTTCTTCTCGTCGTCCAGCTGGAAGCGCACCTCCGGCGAGCTCAGCGTCAGCGCGCCCGCCTGGATGCGTCGCACCTTCAGCTTCTTCGACAGGTTGTACAACAGGTGGATGCCGTGACCGATCTCCGACTGGTCGTCGCCGCGGTCCAGGTACTCCTGCGCCTGCGCGTAGCTATCCATCACATCGCCTCCCATCACGCACGTCATCGCCTGTTTCGACCGGATGATCGTCTTCACGAATCGCTGCTTCACCACGTCCGCGTCCTTCGTCATCTCCGCGATCACGCTGAACGCGAAGCGGTCCTCGCCGCCCACCAGCGAACACAGGTTCTCCGTCAGCAGCTTCGGCAACATGTCCAGACGACGGTCCACCAGATACGTGGAGGTCGAGCGGTTGCGCGCCTAGACAATAAACCCCCTATTTCTGGCGCACCTCCACATCCAGCGCAGAGTTGTGTTTCATGTAGTACGTCACGTCGGCAATGTGGATGCCCACCTCGATGTTCCCGTTGGGCAGGTCGCGCGCGTGCAGCGCGTCGTCGATGTCCTTGCAGCCCGGAGGGTCGATCGACACAATGCACACCTTCCCGCGAAGATCCTATCTGTCAAGATTGGGGGCCACAACGACTTCACGACCACGCGCGTTCTCTTCGGTGATCCGCCAGTCACTGGGCGGCAGACAGTCCAACACCTCCTTCGAGAACACGTTGGGCGGGATCTCGTGTTCCAGCAGCAGCACCTGCGTCTCCACCTCGCGGTCGCCGATCTCACCCAGCGTCCTACCCGTGAGGCGTTTCATCGAGGAGCCACTTGGTGTAGTGTCCGATGGGATAGTTGCTGGTGACGGGCCAGTCGTTGATCACCACCACGATGCGCTTGTTCAGCAGCTTCTCGTACTGGCTCGTCTTGATGCGGATGCGCGGCACGCGGCGGTTCACCGGGTCGAACAGGCAGTAGCTGCTCCCGAAGGCGCTGGTGGAGGGCTCGATGGACCCGCAATATGGTTTCCAGTTGCGTTTCACGATCGCCACCACACGACCCGAGATCTGCTTCTCGGCCGGAGAGGCGGCGGTTTCGGTGGCGGTTTCGTCTTCCTCGTTGTCGTTGAGGACGAGGAGCTCGGACTCCGCTTTCCAGTCCTTCTTGGGGTACACCTCGATTACCACCTGATCACCGTCGACCGCGCGGTTGATGTCGATTTTGCCTTGGATGAGGACGGCCTTCTCCTTGTTGTTCATCTAGGGGTGAATTGGCGAAGGAGAGCGAACATGAAGATTCACGCGACCTTCTCGGATGTTGTCCTGGTTCGCGTGGAACACGCCCTTGAACAGTCTTCCCGCGTCGAGTCCCTCCTTCACCGTCGCGTCGTCGAGGTAGTTGTAGTAGATCACGCCATCGCCGCGCTCCTTGGTCAGATTGTACATGTGGCGCTTCGAGTCGTACTACAATCGTGAGAAGGTGCGATTAGGCGAACAATCTCCTTCGTGAGGGCATCATCCTCTCCTTCCATGGCGTTGCTCGCACTCTCCGCGTTCTCGATGGAAATGAGGTTCAAGTGGTCCTCCAGCTCGGGGTACTTGTCCTTCAAGTCCTCCACGAACTAGGGGTGATTCGCGACAACGACGAATACCTTCTTGATGGTCACACACTCCATCTTGGCTCCCTCCAAGTACTTCTCCTGCAGCACCGTGTTGTTGGTGAGGAGCACCGTGTGGATATTCGCTCCCTATCCTTTACGAAAGACAAAACGCAACCCACGCTAAAGTGCTCGGTAAGGTACTGCACCGCTGCAATGGTGAGACGCGTGTTGTAGTCATCCTCGCTTTCATCCATCCTACGGTCCACTACACATCACTGCATTCATCATTATCGCACCGTATGTATGCTCGAAGTTTTGGTTCGCGAAAAAGACGAAGCGCTTCGTAGTGTTGCGAAGGAGATTGCCGAGCTGGTTAAAAACCGGCAGACTGCGCTTCCGCACCTCCATCAAAACGGACTGCAGAATAATCACGTTGCAGAGTGGAGGAATCTCCTGTTGAAGCAGATCGCTCTGGTTAACGAGCACCTCGGCATCCATAATCAGATACTGGTGGTTGTACGGATCCGCGGAGAGGGTGTTCGTGCTGCTTCCTTCAGTAACGCACATGTCGCACGCTTCCGAGTTGCAACTCATGTAGTCTCTCATATACACCTCCTACGAACGAATGAAACCGAAACAGAAAAGAACCCACTCGAACCACGCGCATCACCTTTCCCTTCCTCGTCTTGACATTCACAAGAAAAGAACGGTTCATATTCGTTTCTGGACCCCAAAGACGATCGGTTGGATAACAATTGAGTCCTCCTTCCCGAGAAGGGCGTTTCATCCAGAATAGAGGGTTCTTCATTCTCCTTAAAAATCGATAATCTAACGTTTCAAAGGGTGGAAAGGAGAATGGAAGCACCAGGAAGGGAGGGGGATAGATGATATCGCGAGTTTACACAACAAACAGGGGAATAGAATACACTCATTTCCTACCCGTGGGTTTCGCTCTCTTCCGTCCTCGCGTCGCGATCGCCTTCAACGCGGGCTTTTCCTTCGCCGTCGTTTCCTTCTTCTCCTTCACCACCTTCTCCTTCGTCAGAGCCGTTCTGAAGGCGCAGAACACCCGGACATAACTGTGCGCAGATTTGTTCTCCTTCTCCTTCACTGCCGCCGTCAACTCCTCTCTCACATCGTCATCGTAGCCCTCGATCGTCTATCCGTCACCTCGCATCCTCACTCACACCTTGTCCAAATCCTCAACCAAGTAGTCGCGCGCTTCCTTGGTAAGTTTGGGCACGAAGGGAAGGAGCGCTTCGTAGAACTCGATCAGCTGCGTGTTCTTCGCGCTGGACACGAATTGAATGCACTCCTACGCCTCACTCGCAATCGCATCTCCCACTCGCATCATCTCGAACAGAGCGACCAACACCTCGTAGTTCAGCTGGATGCCCATCATCATTGCCAATCGCCGCGACACGCCCAAATAGTGCTCGTACAGACACCCCGTGTTCTTGTTCTCATCGCGCACGATTCGCTTCCCCTTCTTGTACATGGTGAAGGCGTACTGCAGTGCATCTTGAATCACATGACAGTACCCCTTCACATCGAACTCGCGCGCCTCTCTCAGCAACTCCTTGCACATCGCCGTGCCCACGTCGCCATAGTCCGTGACGTAGAACAGCAAACACGACGGCATCAGCGACATCGGGTGCGCCACACAACACAGGTTCAGCGGACGCAGCACCGTCTTCACCTGAACGTGCTGCCACGCGCGCTTCTCCTCCGCGTCCTCGCCCTCCTCGACGACGTCCGTGTCGTGACAGCCTTGTAGTAGCAATAACGAGACATCGCCGAGCAGCTGCGTCAGCTGTTCAGTGATCACCTTCCCGTCGGCCGGTATCAACAAATCACTCGTCATCTTCAGGTAGTTCAGCAGCACGCCGCGCAGACGCTTGTTCGCCTCCACCGCCTCTGTCGACGTCGCGACGAGGATGCGAAGATCCTCCTGCACCGCCGCCAGCCAGGTTTCCACGTCGATCGCCTACAACTGACGCAACCCACCTTCTCCCACCACCTCGTCCGCACGGAACTGGGGCGTGCTCGATTCGGCGTTGTGCGCCGCCAGCGTGTGGTGGAGGAGGAGGAGTTGCTCGAAGCGGTGACAGCTGTAACGCAGCTCCACAGAGGTGATGTCTACACTCGACACACCAGCGCACCACTCACCTGTCCGCGTGTTCGGCACGTCCAGCAACAGCACACGAAGCGTGTCTGGGATGTGGTGCTCGTTCATCAGCTCCTCCTCGTTCTGGTAGCACAGGATCGTGCACAACTGCCCCAGCTCCGAACACACCACCGCACACTTCTCCACCAACTCGCCGCTCATCTCGTTCTCCTTCAGACTCGTCAGGTCCAGTGAGATCTCCTTGTAGTGCTCGCTCCACCGACCCGCCAGCTTCGCGCACTCCTCGTGCAGGAGTTTCGCCAGCAGTTGCCGATCTCCCTCCAACTCCGTCACGTGGATCGTCGTGAATACGTTCACGATCGTGTTCCCGAAATCCTCGCTGTTTTCGCTCTCGAACAGCGAGAGCAGCATTTGTGCCATCGACGAAATCGACGCGTAATCCGGAAAGCGAAGATACCCCACGATTTCCACCAGTGGCTGGTATACGGCGACGTCGGTGCGGTAGGTCGTGATGAGTTCCGAAATATGGGGGACCACAACGTCGTTGACCCTCTGATAGAAGTTGCCTTGGTCTTGATTATCATGCAACAACTGCACGGTCGCCTTGAACAGCACGGCCAATAGGGACAGTTGTCGCACGGTCAGTCCCAGTTCTTGTCGCTGCTTCGAGAGCAGCGTGATCATCTCCTCCACGTTCAGCACCTTCTCGTTCTCCTCGTTGAGCAGTTCCGCACCAGTTCCCGCACAATTCCGCACGAAGAAGAACACGTGATTGACTTCGTGCGCGTCTTGTGCGAACTCCTCCAGGAACTCCAGCACGCGGATCAGAATCTGCGTGTTCTCTGGAATGCTGGACTTCTTCTTCGACTTCGCTGGCAGCAGGCGGTACTTGAGCAGGTAATGGAATGCGCGATTGCCGATGTTCCGATCCGCGTCGATGGCCAGCTCGTAGATCAGACTGTCCTCGTCTCCCGAAATCAGCCCCTTTTCTGGAAGTCACAAAACGGGAAAGCACAAACCCTTCATTTCGTCGATCAGCGTCACAACCGCCATGATCACCACGGGCGCGGAGTCGCGCGACATGAAGAGAATCCGAGCCTTGTACCGACGGAGCACGTCACGCACGACATCATTCGCATCGTCCTCTCTCAGCCTAATCCTCACGGTCCGCGCAAAACAATACAGCTGCACCAGTTGCCGCACCGCCTCGAGGCGTATCGTGCTCTCGCTGTCCCCCAGTGCGGTGCCCACATATTTGAGGTAGTCGTCGGTTTGGTACTTGGGGTAGCAGTGGGTCAATTCGCTGATCATCACCACGGTCAGGAGACGCGTCTGGGGAGCGACGTCGCGGACGCGGTGAGACACCACCTGGATGTACAGTTGTTCTAGCAAATCATGGGACTCCTTGATCAGGGTTTCGTAAGAAGAACTCTTCCGCTTCGATTTGGTCAGCGCCTCCTGCGTCTCCTTCTCCACCTCCATCACGCCCTGCGCCAGGTAGAGGACGCAGGCGGTGGCAACGAAGCGGAGGTTGCGGTGACTACGCATCACGATGACATGTCAGTCGCACTTGTAGGTGGTCAGCTCCAGGAGGAGCTCGAGCAGACGCTGGGACGTTTCCTCGCGCAGATCGAAGAAGTTCCGTCCCAAGCCCGCCCAGAAGGACGCATTGCGTCGGAACTGCGTGGAGTACAAAAGCGTCGTCGCGGATCGTTTTGAAAATACTTTAAAGGGAAGCAGGTGGTTCTAGCCGTGAGGAGGAGGGAAGAATGGCACATCCTGCGAATCGAGGATCATATCGTTCAGCGCGAGCGCCGTGATCGGCTTCGTGGCCTTGATCTCGGGGTTGAGCTTCAAATCGCTGAGATAGAGAATCAACGCAATGAGCTGGAGACCGGTCTTGTTCTTCACCTTCTACAGCATCACGCTCCCCGCAATGCTCCACCTTCAAGTCCTTCACGGCATCCGCGATCAGTCCATCCACGCTACCGCGATCACGATAGAGAGAAAGAAACAGGGAATAGCACTCGTTCGATAGAAGCTCGTCCGGGTACGTCACGACCTTCTTCGCTCTCTTCTTCTGCTTCTCTTCGGATCCGGCTATGGATTCCTCCTCCTCGTTTGGATCCGCGGTGATTTCCTCCGCGTTCGTTGACTTGCCCTACACAGAATCACGCCGAACAGCGCGCCTACCACCAAACTATCTTCCTCGATCTCCATCGGTTCCGGTTCATCCAGTTTATCCGTGATCTCCGTCTTCTCCTCCTCGTTCGTCTCCACCGTCGTCTATTCAAATCATAGTGCCAGAGTTGAATATACCGCGTCGCGTTTGTCCGCTTCGTCCAGCTTCCTACAGGGAATACGCTCCTGCCAAACACTACGAATCGGCTTTCGCGGGCTCTCTCTTCGTTGAAGCTCTCTTTGTCTTCCGTGTCCTCGCCATCGAATTCAGTAGACAAAGAAAAAGATGCCGCTCGAGATTGATTTTTGCGGGTTTCTTCGCGTCGGCTGGGAACGCGTTTCTGTTCAAGGGGGTGTGATTAACCAAAAATTGGAAACCCGAACGAAAGGACGTCAGGCTCACGTATGTGTATCGTATGTTTCAGTTGCCAGCTTGTTGTATCTCACCAAACGGTCATTGGTACAACGTTTCACAACCTCGACAAGGACTAACAGCGTCTGGAGCGAAGAAAACTCCCTCCTCCAATGGATCGAGGATTATTCATTATGGGTCTGGGGGTGGAGATTGATTTGGGATAACGCTTCTGTTTTGGGTGTAGCAATGTGAAAGAAAGCAAACCCACGCATCGCTAATGGAACGGAAGAACCGACCTCATTCAATCGGTTCCCTATCCGATTTCGTGCATCATGCATACAATAGAGAGGTTCTTCTTCTATGTACTTGTGTTCGATTGCGTGTTCAGGGAGTAGGCGATCTCCAAGTACTATATGGCGATGAAGGCGAAGCTGAAATACCGCTCCAAGCTGATCAAGTACTTGTTTTCCGGTTTCATATGGACGGCTCCTCTGTTCCTTCTCTTCGGTGTTGGGTTGCGGGCAGTGCTCATTCGTGTAGAATGCTTCACGGCGGGCGTCAAAAGCGGATCCGTTGGGTTTTACTCCCAAGTGTTCGTCTTGGGACTCATCGAAACGGCTTTTCTGCTGCTAGCGAGTTTGAAGTCTCCGGGCTACTGCGCCGATATGGAGGGCGAAGAGGATGTGGAGAAAGCGTCCCTTTTGAACAAAAGCAACAGTGCGAATGCCCAACGAGGGTCCGTTTGCAAGCAGTGCGGAATCAAGAGGCCGCTTCGCAGCTGCCACTGTTCGGAGTGCGATCGGTGTATTGTTCGCTTCGATCACCACGACGTGGTCATCAACAACTGCATCGGCTACGGCAATCAGCACTACTACGTGCTCTTCCTGATTGCGGCCTTCGTCACTTCCTTCGTGGTCGTCTACTCCTTCCTCTTCGAGGAAGTGGGGGCTGCCTCGTTGCTTGGCAAGTTGTATGGTTTCGTTCGTATTCTCGTGGTGGTAAGGGTGTGTGGCATTGTCAACGCTAGTGCACGAAGGGACTCTACTGTATCATAGAAATAAGAGAAATGGTTCCGAACGTGATCGACAACCTCACGCACTACGAGTCCGTGAATGCGTACAAGCTGGGCTATCTGAAGTGCGCATTCTCCTCCCCATTCATGGAATAGAGACGACAACTTCAAATTCTTCAATCCGTTCAACGCCGGTCCGATGAAGAACATTGCCGAATTCTTCCATCTCTCCAAGGACTGGTCAATTTGACGTATCTCTGTAACGCGTAGGATGCGCGTGCACTACTACTGCGTGATGGACATCCCCAACCACCCGCTGCGCGTGAAGGGACTCGAGTATCTCCAGCAGAGAGAGAGGAAGGACGATCGGAAGGAGGCGAAGATGGAGGTGTGTACGTGTCCCAAGTGCGGCATCCAGCTGTACCGTCCCAGTGGGACCGTGTCGCTCCAGTGTACGTGTGGCTATGTGTTTTCCGTGAAGGTGTGGTGTGTTTGTTTTGAGTTGTTTTCAGTTCACAATTGTGTTCATAGCCATCATCGCTAAAACTCTATTGTCGTTCGCAATGAACTACGTCTCTCACAAACACATCAAGTTACAAATCACTCTCCGTGTCATCCATAATCCGCTTGTCCACCTTGTTCATAAAAGACTGAATCTCGTTCATCGTCGCCTGCATGGTGTTCCTGTCGAACAGAATCTCCTTCGCGTGGCACCTCTCGATGTACCGATGCACGCTGTCGAGCTGCCCGCTGAACCACTTCCGCTCGTCCTCCGACGTGTGTCTCATGAAGTCCTCCTCGTCCATCGACACCTCCGCGTCGTACATCACGCTCTCCATCTCGTTCAGCGCCTTCTGGTCGTTCTTCGTCTTCTCGTCACGGTACTTCATCTCCTTCAGTCTACGCCTCACATCGTCTCTACTCTCTCACTTCCTCCGACTCTCCTTCACGTCGTTGTTGCTCAGCGGCAGGATGCTCAGGTGGTCCACCACCGCCGTCACGCGCAGCGGGTCCGTTCGCGTCTACTCCTCACTCTCCTCCTTCAATCACACCCGTCCCCGCAACGCCGCCATCGGGTCGCCCATCCCATATCTGTAGAACGGACTGTAGTATCGTCTCTGGTAGGCAATACGGTCTGCACCTCACTCCACACACTCGTTCTCACCCTCCTGCGAAATGTACTTGGAGGTCAGCTCCGCCTTCTTCAGCTGAATCATCCCGTTCGCGTCCAGCACGAACACCAGCGTCACATTCGACTCGATGCGGTTCTCGATGCGCGCGATCGTGCTCTCCACGTCGTTCACCACGTACTCCGCGATCACGGGACTACGCGTTATCTCGCCCTCCTCCACGCACATCACGTTTACCGCCTGCTGGTCGTACGCGTCGCGCCTGTACTGGATCATCACGCGGAAGTCCGACCGCACGGGGAAGGAGAACGACCGCTCCTTCTCGTACTCGTACTTGCCCACGAACAGCGGGAAGCTGGGAATCCGCCCTCCGTTCAACGCGATGTAATCTATGATGAAGAGGAGAAGAAAGCGTCACCTGTCTCCTCCTCGTCGAATCGCAGCGGCAGCGGCTCCGAACGGTACACCGTGGCGTAGATTGGATAGGTTGGGATATCCCACACCTGCTCCAGCTTGTTCCGCGCGAACTTGCTTCCAGCGCCGTAGTAGATGCACCCCAGCGCCGCGCTCTCGTCGCCGTTGAGGTTCGTGAGCACGGGGAAGGAGCCGAGAAGCTGCTGGAGCGCCGTCTTGATGCCGGGGATGCGCGACGACCCGCCGACGATCTGGAGCTCCGAGAATTCGCTCTATTCGTGAGAGGAGACAGTGGCGGGGACGAGAGAGCGATTCATCTTCTCCAGCATGACCTCGATGGGGCGCAGCAGCGCGCTGATCAGCGACATGCACTCCTCCTCGTACTCCTCTCTCGTCAGCGTGAACGTGATGTCGTGACCGTGGAAGAGACTCGGCTCGTTGATCATCACCTCGCGATTCGCGCTCAGGATCTCCTTGTACTTGCGACTGCTCTGGCGCAGACGCGCCATCGTCTTCGGGTCTCGGCGCGGGTCCTCGCGGTACTGCCGCTCGAAGTGGTCCGCAATGATGGAGGTGATCACTGCGGTGAAATCGTCGCCACCCACTTCCACGGACTCCTTTCCAAGCACGACCACGGAGCGTTTCAGAATGCCGTCTTCCTTCTTCGTCTCGATGTCGACGGCGTTGATCTCGGTGTAGTGCCCGCCGATGTCCATGAAGAGGAGACGCTTGAACCCGTCGGGCGCTCTCGTCATCGCGTACGTTACCGCGCTCGCCGTGGTCTGGTCGATCATGGACAGCACGTTGATGTTGACCAGCTTGGCGGCATCCAGCAGGGCTTGACGCTGATGCTGGGTGAAGGTCAGAGGCACGGAAATCACCACATCTCTTCCGGTCTCGCCGTACTCGTTCGCCACGATCGACACGATGTAGTCCAGTATCATTCCGTTCAGTTCCTCCACGGTAACGTCGACCACATCGGTGAAGCCACTTCCGGGAAGAAGACGCAGAGCCCAGGTGTTGCGCTCGGTCAAGACGAATTCGTAGGGAAAGCCGCGCTGCTGAAACGAAGCCGGCTTGTTCGACTCGGCGCCTTGACCCAGCATCTCGTTCATTCCAGTATACACATGCTCAGGCTTCAGAATGGTGGAGCCCTCGGCATTGTTACCGAAGAGGCGCATGTCTTCTCCAAAGAAGACCGAGTTCTCCACTTTCCGCTTTCCGCTGGGGTCGAGCACGATGGTGGGAGGGCGGTTGAAGGGCTGGTAGGCGACCTTGATGAATTGCGAGCCAAAGTCGATTCCGATAATATGTGCAAATGATAGGGCTAAAAGCAAGAGTGAGAATAGGAATCTCATTTCTGAGAAAGAAAGTGAAAAGGAGGATCGAAAAAAGGAAGAATTCCAGAACCCCGAAAATGATTCGATTCATGACAACAAAGAAAACACCCAGAATACACGCTACTCTCTCTTCACGATCTGCACCACGTCCTCATCCGCCAGCACGTGGTCCAGACCCACACGCTGCGGCTGATGCTTCACGGACGAGCCCCACACCCACGCGTACAGGAACTGGTCCACGATCGCCTTGTGTAACCGGTTGCAGAAGTCGCGCACCGTGGGCTTCTCGCAGTGGAGAATCACGGGCTCCTCGTAGTCCGGAATCTGACCCTACCCCTCACGCCACGCACACGCACTCACCTTGGGCTTTGTGTAAATGCGGATCATCTTGCAGTACTCCCACATCTTCTCCAGCAACTCGTCCAGATTCCACTCGCGACCCGCGCACACCGGCACGCAGTGCTCGAGCTACTCGTCACACACCCACGACTCACCCACCTCGGCGAGAATGTCCAGCTCCTCGATGGAGATCTGGTCGATCTTGTTCAGCACGTACAGACACGGCATGTACACGCGGTTGCCCTCGATCACGTCGATCAGGTCGTCGACGGTAGCGTCGCAGCGGATGGTGATGTCCGCGTTGTGGATCTTGTATTCCTGCAGCACCGAGCTGATCACGTCCGCGTCGAGGTCGCAGTTCTTGGACATGATCTGGATGTTCAGACCGCCCTTGTCCTTCAGCTTGAAGTAGATATTGGGTGGCTGCTTGTTCAGACGGATGCCGAAGCCCTCCAACTCCTTCTCGATCAGACGCTTGTGAGTGACGGGCTTCATCGCGTCGAGGACGATGAGAATCATATTGCACGTGCGCGCCGTACCGATGATCTGACGACCACGACCCTTTCCGTCCTTGGCTCCCTCGATGATACCGGGCAGATCCAGCAGCTGAATCTTCGCGCCCTTGTAGTGGATCACGCCGGGAATGCAGGTCAGTGTTGTGAATTCGTACGCAGCCACCTCAGAGAAGGTTCCCGTCAGCTTCGTCAGCAGCGTAGACTTGCCGACCGAGGGGAAGCCGATCAGGCCCACACGCGTGTCTCCGGACTTGGTGACATCGAAGCCCTCGCCTCCTCCCTTCGCCGTCTTGGGAGTAAGAATCTCTCTCCTCAACTTCGCAAGCTTTGCCTTCAACAGACCAATATGTCTCTCGGTGGCCTTATTCTTCTGCGTTCTGGCCATCTCCTCCTCAATCTCGGCAATCTGCTGGACCAAACTCATTGTCGATTTCAAACACACTCGGCAGGTAGAACTGGGGACTCTTGCCGTGCCCTCACTCCCCCACTCTTTCCATCCACGATGTGGTGTTAGGAACAAACCCCAAGTACGGCGTTAGAATCGTTTGCCCTTCTGTCCTGTTTAGTTTACTAGCTACTGTGCTGTAAACAAGAAACAATCGGACTAAATCAAACACGGTCTAGTGGACCACCTTCTGCGACTTGCCGTTGTACGCAAAGTCAACGTCGGCGATCAACCCCTTCACAATGGTGTAGATGGGCGTATTCTCTCCATCCGTTATTCTCGCACTACGCGTCACTCCTCTTCACCGCACGTACATCTCGAGTGCCTGGTTGTAGTACTTAATCGCCGAGGAGGGCTTTCCCAACCCCTTATCCAGCTTGCCGCACGACACGTACTACCCGTCACAACGCGCAGCATTCCAAACCTCCTGCAGAAGAGCACGGCTGTTGTGCACCTGGTACGTGTTCATGAAACGAAGCAGAATCCCGCTAATTTCTTCGCACTCCGCGGCGCGCTATTCCTCACTCTCCTCGTCCACTCCCACCTTCATCGCGATGAAATACGTCAGCAAGTACTGCAACAGCTTTATGTACAGGAAGTTGTCCTCCGTGCACTTCTCCTTGTACTCCTTGAACAGCTCGCACGTGTGCTTGTACGAGTAGCCGCCGTCGTCCGTCCTACCCCTCATCGCCCTCCACTGCCTCTACTGAAGCCAGATCAACAGCGAATAGCACTGCTCGTCCTCGATGATGCGGTACTCGTCCGCGTAGTACCCCTCCTTCCCGCACGCCTCGCACTTCCACAACTCTGCCTGTTATCCGTCACGCCAACGCCCACCCGGTCTCTTGTTGCACTCTTCGATCGTGGGGTACTGCACGCCGCCGCACGGACATCTGAAGCCGTACAGACGCTTATCGCGCTGGAGGTTCTTGCACAGCGAGCAGTTGCAGCGGAACCCGTAGCCGTCCTTCAGAATCCTAGTCGTGAACACGCGACAGAAATGGGACCGATTTCGGATGAAGGTCGGCTTGGAGATGTCGACGTAGCTAATCTGCTGGTCAGTACACGGATGAAACGCCCACGTTGATCTCCTCGTTCTTGTGAATGTCGGAGGTCGCTCGAAGCCGCAGGGTGGCGCCATCAAAGACGAAGGTCGCATTCGGCGTGCAGCGGTGATTTATCAGATAGACGATCGGGTACAAGCCGATCGCAATCTCGTTGTTGTCGTAGTCCATCACGGAGAAGCGGTTGTTGTACATGCGGCTAATGCAGGCGATAATCACGGAAATTGGGCACACGTCCTCGCGGTACCACGCCTCCTCCTTCACCACGTCGTGGAGGATCTAGTCGTGAGGCGAGGAGAATAACCCTACAGTCGCCACTTCCTCGTAGCCCTTTCGAATCTCCTCGTTCGTTATGTCTAACGCTCACTCGCCGCTCTCATACGGACTCAAATTGTCGCAGTGGTCGAGAATGTCCGTGTAGTCACCGGTAATCGTGCCATTCTCGTAGCTGTGAACTGCCTCGTGCGTGCAGATCTGGTAGAGCATGCGGATCACAATCACGCAGCTGTTGAGAGGCATTTTTCTCTAGGAGGAAGCGAAACACGGCAGCAACTACATCGACCAGCTTTTTCATCCACGAGCACTCCTTCTTGTGGTTCTTCCTACGAGAGTGACTCACGCCGCTGAATTCGATACCAGTCCGCGACTTGGCACTGGCGACAGCAGTAGTGAGCGCAGTTGCACTTCGCGCACGTCGACAGCTTCGCGAAGACCTTGAGGCAGTTGCAGCAGACGTTATTCTGCTTGTCGTTCGCAATCGCATAGCTGAGCGGCTTGCAGGTGAGAATGGTCGTTCCTACGCGTGTCAGTCTGCGCGCAGAACGGAGTACCCGCAGGAATCGCTTTTCCGGTCACGAGGAACCTTCCTCGCACTTTCGACGTTTCAACGCGGAGTTGAAGCTTTTCCAGGTATTCTTTGCAAGACATTGGCCAAAAGGAACCGTTTTGTGTTTTCGATACGTCGTGTTTGTCTTGATGGCACATGGAGCAATCCAGTCATTGTCTTTCCGTTCACAAAAGGGCGCTCGCATCCCGTTTTCCCCATCCATGGGTTTTCTTGTTTCAGGGTTTCCACGTTTCCCTCGTTAGCAAAGTGCTACAATCTCTGAAGGGACAATGGAAACGAGTGTCGAACTCCCGAAAATGAACGCAGTCGCGATGACTTCTCCGGAAGATAAGGAAGCTGCCAGTTCTCTTCCAAATGATGCCTCTACAGCGATTACCAACGAAATAGATACCCAGAAGGAGGTGAAGAGTATCGAAGTCAAGGAGACGAAGGAACTGCCTATCGCCAACAGCGAGACGATGAACAGTTTTGGAGTCGGCGCAAGTCTCCGTTCTCACATGTAGCTTGCGATGAACATCATGAAGGGCATTGCTGGCACGGGTTGTTTGGCGCTTCCTGTGGCAGTGAAGAATGTTCTGCTTTTGCTTCCCTTTCACTGTGTAGGTGGGCATCATCTGGGCGCTGATTCTTTTCGTGATTGTTTCGGCGGGCTACATTCTCGCCTCGTATCAGCTTATCAAGACGAACGATTCGCTGGGTGACAAGCGTAATGTAATCGGCGTTTAATTTTGGTCATCCTCTAGCTCGGAAAGGGCAAGATCCACACCAACAACCAGTACGCCTTCCTGTGCTATGTCGTACGAATTCACTGCGTTTCTGAAGGATAGACGATGGGTATTCCCGGCTACTACGTGTTCAATGCTGCTCTGGGAATTACGCTGTTTGGCGCGTCAACGGGAACGATAGTACCCATCCTTCTCCGTGCTCACTCTTAGATCGCCATGACGGACTTCATGTGCAAGCTTCCCTTCCAAATCGGTTCCGAGTCCACGAACCGTCTCATCCTCCAACTCATTCTCACCATCATCATCATCGTCCTCACGCTCCTGAAGGACCCCAGTCTCCTCGTGGGTGTGTCTTCTCTGGGCATGATCGCGATGGTGCTGAGCCTCGTTCTTCTCTTCATCTACGGCCTCACCACCACCTCCTGGAACTTCAAGAGAGAGTACCTCTACCCCTCCTCGCTCTCCGGCTTCCTGGGCAACCTGGGCCTCTTCGTGCACTCGCTCGCGTTCATCCTCTTCCTTCTCTCCAACACCGTCTCCCTCCTCTCCCGCCGTCACCTCTAGAGACACCTGAAGAAGGAGTGCAAGAGCAAGGCCACGCAGACGATCGGCTACGCCGTCTCCGCCATGGCGGTGATCTACGCGTTCATGGGCGTGGTGTTCCTCCTCCTGTTCATCAGCCCCGACGGCTACATTCGCGACAACATCCTTCTCTCCTTCCCTGAGGACTCCATCCTCAACGTCCTCGTCGACATCTTCATGGTGATCACCACCATCGGCTCCGTCCCGCTCTACATCAGTCCGCTCAGCGAGCAGGTCGAGGCCAACTTCGGTGGCGGTTGCGTGGCGGGTTGATGGGTAGGTGCGTTCACGACGAACAAGTACTTCGTGACCAACAAGAAGTGCATTGCCTTCCGTGTGCTGATGGTGTGCGGCATCTCGCTGCTCGGGTACATCTTCCCCTTCTTCAACGACATTCTCAGCTTGAATATCCTTGTGTGAGTTGATGCGGGCGACTTAATGGCACTTGGCAATTTCACCTCCATCCTCGTTGCTACGATCCTGCCTTGCTCCATCCACATGATTTTCTTTAAGAAGACGCTGTCTCCTGTGTTTAAGACGGTCGATGTCGTCGTCATCATCATTTCTTTTATCACCATGGTTGTGTGTACTTCTGTGTCAGTAGTGAACCTCGTTAAGAAGCTGAAGGGTTAGCGTTGTGTTTGTTTGTGTTGTCCGTATTCCATTTGCAGTGAGTCCCTTTCTTTCAATGTGTTTGGGAATGGTTTTCATTCACTGTTTGAGAATGGTTTTCACTCACTCTGTTAGAATGAAAGGAATGCTCATTTCCAGCAGAACTCCCCATCCCAGCATTCGATCACGAACAACCACCCACAACTACGATACAACAACAAACACCACACTACTAAAACGACTCATCGCTTCCGAAGCTTCTCCTGTGTCATCACCTCCTTCAACTCCTGCATCGCCTCCACGTACTTCTTCTCCATCGCCTCGTCCTTCGTGTTCACCTCCTCCTTCACAGGGTGACTGCCCTGAATCTTCTTCGTCATGTACTTGAAATATCCCTCCTGCTGCGGTCGCAACAACGAGATCACATCGCCCTCCTTCACTACGCGTCACACACACCTCCCTCACTCACTGGCTCGCGCCGTGCGTCCCGAGCGGTGGATGTACGTCTCCGTGTACGACGGAAGGTCGTAGTTCACCACCACGCCCACATCGGGGATGTCCACGCCACGCGCGATGTTGTCCGAACTGATCAGCAAACGCACCTCGCCCTTCTGGAACGCGCTCATCACCGTCTCGCGCTTCGCCGCCGGCAGCGACGAGGAGTACTCCGCGATGATCGCCTCCTGCTCCTTCAGGAACAGACACGCCAGTGTGAACATGCGATGTACCGTGTCGATGCTGTTGCAGAACGCAAGCACCTTCTTCTCCTCGGCGAGCAGCTGCGACACAATCTGCATAAACACCAACGGCTTGCGGATCGCCTCGCACACGTAGTAGTGCTCGTGCAGCTGCTCGGGGACCATGAACACGTCTATGGATCACGCCCCCCACATGCCCCCCACTTTCGTTGGTCACGTTCTTCGCGGTGTAGACGAGAAGGTTGTTCAGTCGGAGCTTCTGGATGTTGATGTTGCTCTCGCTGTTGAGCGTGGCGGAGAGGAGGATCTTGCGCACTCCCTCTGTGGGTGAGAGGAAGGAAGGAGGGTTACGTGTGACGCGCAAGGAGCCGTTGTCGTGCGAAGAGCGATTCGATGATGGGCGGATGTGGTACACGCTATCCCTCTTTTCAAACAGCGATGTGGGCGTCTCCTCGAGCTTGCCGTACAACTAGGGGGAGAGCGAGCGCATAAAGAAGTACGACGTGAATCCAATTGCTGAAGGACTGGAGGAGAAGCTTATCGGCCTCATCCACGATCAGGTAGCGGAGATCCTATTCGTGAGTCGTCCTGCTTTCAAGAACCTGAATATCGAAGCGGGGATCGGTTTTGATGTGCTCGACGAGTCTTCCGGGAGTGGTGATGGCGATATCCACTTCCTCGTAGTTGCCGAGCAAATCCTCCTCCATATTGCACTCGTTCATCCAATAGTCGTCTTCATTGTAGTCGAGAGACTCGTTCTCGCCTCTTCCAGACAGAATGCCGACCTTGAGACTCGTCCCCTTCACATACTGATCGAAAGTGGACTTCACTTGCAGCGCCAAGTCACGCGAAGGAACCACCACCAACGCCCTGATGCGCGGCACCACGCGATGCATAAGTGATTGGATAATCGGAATAATATACACCTATGCGTTAGTTTGTCGCGCCCACAGAAATCAAGTACCAGTGTCTTTCCACTTCCGGTTGGCGCACAAATCGTGATATCACGGGCAATGTTGCACCGGTCACCTATTCGTTAGGAGAGAGAAGGAGACGCCCACAATCTAGGATTTGGGGAACGGCCTTTGTCTGAATTTCAAAGAACTCCTTGATTCCGTCCTCCTTTAGGTTGTTCACAATTGTGGAGTCGATTCCCCACGCCTTGCATGCATCAGTCATCGTCATCGTGACTGTCATGGATACCTCTTCTTTCTGCATCCTGTCAAACACAATGGAGCAATCCTATGGAACGGATCAGAAGAAATGTGGCGGAAACCGCTCGCTCTGCCCCTGTCCCGCTCTGGAAGGGGGCTGGGGCAAGTTTGAGAGGGCACTCGATTCCGACGATGGGGGCAAGGAACGCTACCAAGTGATCACTGAACGTGCAAGACGAAATCGGCGTTTTCTCATTCATTTCAATGCAACTGAGTGTAAATGACGTACGGTGTGCTTGTAGATCTCCTGACGCGTAGAGTGGAACGTGCCTTACCAAGGCAGAGTTGCTGAAGATCATGGAGTAGGTTCGTGTCGGAATGGCAATGATTTGAAGCTGCAACGAAAACGACATTGACGAGATCGAAGAGGCGGACCTGTCGTATCGCGTTTCCCCAATGGTGTCTCTGCAATTTGTAAAGATCGATGGACTGGAAGCGATGAAGAGTACTCTCTCCGCACACTCCTTCAGTGATAGATATCGAGCGCTTGACGATGTGCGACCACCAAATCAAGGATCTCACGCCGCTGCACAAGCTGAAAAGACTCACGTATTTGAATTTGTCCAACAACCAGATTTCTGACATCCGCCCGCTCACTTCCCTTCATCGACTCGTTGAATTGGTTCTGGACAACAATGCGGTGTGCATGTTCCCTCGTGTATCCGTCGGGCATCCTGCTCATGCAATAGGACCTGTACAAGCTCCGTAGTCTTCGTATTCTCTCCCTCTCTCACAACGACGTTTCGTACGACACATTCCAAGACATCCTCTCTCTTTCCGTTCTTCTCCGCGCGTCGTTTGATGCGTAGTCGCTGGAATCCCTCGATCTCACCTACAACCCTGTGATTATGCGGGACAAGGAGAACCGTCGCAATCTGGTGTATTTCCTCCACAACCGGCTGCCGCACTTCAAGGTCTTCAATGGCATTTCCATCAAGACTCTCTTTTCCAAAGTCTCCTGCGGACGCGATTACCTGGACGACATTCTGACGCACGGGAGCAAGTCTCCCACCTTCTTCGTCCCGTCGCACCACATCATCACCATCGGCGAGAAGAAGAACCTTCTCGGCCAGCCCGCCGCAGCCCAGCCCTCGCTCTCCTCCCCCGTGTGCACCGTCCCTCTCTCCCCCTTCTGTCTCGACGAGGCTCAGTCGCCCACTCGCCCTTCCCATGACACCACAACGCCCAACCCCGCGTCGCAAGAAACCCCAGCCGTTCCCCACACCTTCCACCGCAGCCTGCTTCACAGCAACTCGGTGTCCGCCACGGAGCCGCCGCCGCACGACCGCCGCGGTCGCAGCACGTCGATGTTCGAGACGAACACGGCGGAGAGCGAGAAGGAGGAGGGGTCGAGACGCCATCGTGGCTACAGCGTGCACGACATCATTCTCCAGATCAACAAGGAGGACGCGTCGCCGCGCGGCGAAGAGAAACTCCCGGTGTGTCCTGCGGGAGCTGGGAGCGAGGACAGACTCCCTGTGTATCCTGTGAGGGTTGAGATGGGACGTGATGGATAGAATGCACCCATTTGCACCGGGTCGTTTGGCGGCTCGAAGCTCATCAAATCGGGGATTGGGAAGAGCGAGGGGAAGAAAGCAGAGACGCGTAAGAGCGAGGACGGGCTGTCGCTGCGCGTGATGGAGGAGTTGAAGCGGATGAACGACTTCTTGATGCAGATGGTTCAATCGCAGATCCAGTTGCAGGTAGCGGGCATTGAGGTGTTGGTAAGGACTAGGAGTCGGTGAAGAAGCTGGAGCGTCGTGTCGAGAGTATTGCGTCCGCTTTGGATGGGAAGAAGGAGGAGAAGGAGTCAGCTATGCCGTCGTTGCAATTGTAATATCTATTTCGCTTGGCTTGTGTTTTGATTGAAGCACGCACCGCGATTCAGAATTCACGTTCTCTATTTATGAATGAGAGTTCTGTGGTTTCTACTCATCGTCACCGTCTGTCTGGACCTGCTCGGTTCGCGCTCGCTCTTCTGTTGATGAGTAGAGGTGTGGATCCTGCGGTCTAGCTACAGGAGGCAGCGTCGTGAGTTGCTGCAGTCCTGGGAGAGAGATCGGGTGGCTCTTGCGTCATTGAAGCCGACCCCGTCCATGGTCTCTTCTTACGTGGAGCCAGATATCGCCACGGAGAGACCGACTGTTTCGCAGAGCGAGATCGAAGAAAGCGAACGCGAGAGCGTTGTTGTCGTTGCAACACGACGACCCCCAATCCAGGTTGTACAGAGGGAAGAAGAGGACATAGTGAAGCCTCACGTGTATAACGGGAGTGTCATTTTCAAGCCCTCGGAAAGCGGCTTAGGGAATAATGTGTATGGACTGGTCAGTGCATTTGTCATTGCTGCGTTGACGAATCGTCGCCTGTACTGTGCGTGTGTGCGATTTGGCGTGTTACGCATAGACAGCGGCAACTACGCATTCCACAACGTGTTCAACTTCACGGACTACTGGAATTCGACAATCGCTCCGTACCGTGCGTGATGGACTCGAGTGTGAGGCGTAGGGAGTCCTCCTAGCAAAAAGGATTCTCTCGTGGCCTACAACCGGTGCTTCAGCGCGCGCTCCCCGCTCGCCAGAAACCTCGCGACCCTTCCCCTGTCATCGCTGATGCCACACAAGACCGTCCTGCTGTCCACGAACTGTCCGCTGTTCTTTTTCATCCTCCAGAACCCCGACAATTTCAAGAAGCTGGACGCGCTTCGCCTTCTCCCGCTCTCCGCGAACAAGACCGCGCCGCTGGACATTCACGCCTTTTTCTTGCTGTCACGGATCCTTCGCAACTATCTCGTTCCTCTGCCCCAGGTCGAGCAGGAGGTGGCGGCGCGACTGGAGGGCGTTCAGAACAAGACGGTGATCGGAATGCACATTCGATGCGGGAATCCGCTCTCCGATTTCAAGGACCAGTCGTCGTTCCTGAGCATCAAGGAGATATCCGTGTTTCATCGGTGCAAGGAGGGGCTGACGAAGAATGATGCTGCCATCGTCGTGGCTTCGGACTCGACGAAGGCGAAATCCATGATCTCCAACTACAACCCCTCGCTGCCCGTCCTGTTCCTCGACAGGAAGTCGTCCCACACGATGACACGGTACTTCAGCCGCGTGGCGTATCAGTCCCTGTTTGACGCCTTCGTGGAGATGGAGCTGCTGTCCAAGTCCACGGTGCTCATCGGGACGCAGCGCAGCTCCTTCTCGCTGTGCGCGGCGGCGCTGAAGGGCTCGCTGCCCCTCCTCGTTCGTCGCGGGTCCAAATCTTGTACAATTCCCTCCTCCATCACGTTCGGTTGGCTTCCTTGTTGAACAAACCCAGTCATAATGTAACAAAACGCACTACGCAAGATTCGGGCACAATCGCTTGATTCCGCTGGCTAGTCTGTCCCTCTCTTCCGTCGTCTGGAACTCTAAACGCAACTCTCTAGGCGTCACCGCCTCCTCCCTCGCTCACCTCTCGCTTGTACACAGCGCAAAGATGGGAGCGCTCTCGACCACGTCCACGCGAATCACCTCGCTCAGAGGCAGCACGCCCATCGCGCTGTGGAACCTCTTCTTTCGCTCCCACTGCATCTACGCCTCAGCTCCACGACGCACTCCCCACGCACGGCTGACCCGCCACGTCCACCAGCTTCACGCACGTCTCATGAGTGCTGTTGTTGCGACACCACTTCACACACTTCACGCCCACGCGAATGGACTCCTCAAAGCACAGGCGTTCTATCCCTCACTCGCGCCTCGCGCCACTCACCCATCTCCGCCGCTTCAAACTCTCTGCGCTGCGCCACCAGACGCTCCTCCTCCTCCTTCTTTCTCTCCTCCTCCGCCGCTCGTTCCTGCTCCTCTCGTCTCTTCTCCTCTTCCCGCATCAACATCTCCTGCACTCGCTTCTCCTCCTCCAGCTGCAAGCGCTTCAACTGGTCCGCAGGCGGCTCGGGCTTCTCCTCGTCGAACGGGCTCGCCGGCTTCGGCTCGGGCTTCAGCTCCACGTTCGAGAACGCCGTCACCGTCTTCTCCTCCACCTGGATCGCGTCGAAGGGGTTGGTCGTCTCCTGCACCACGGACTGCGCGCGCAGGGCAGTCTTCTGCGGCGCCTCGTCGAAGGGGTTGCCTCCCTCCTCGTCGCTCGGCGCGTCGAAGGGGTTCGTCGACTGCGAGGGCGCCACGGCGGGCGCGTCAAAGGGATTGCCTCCTTCTTCGTCGCTGGGAGCGTCGAAAGGATTGCCTCCCTCTTCTTTGCTGGGCGTGTCGAAGGGATTGCCCGCCTCCTCGTCGTCCTCGTCGCTGGGAGCGTCGAAGGGGTTCGACGACTGCGCCGCTACGGCTGGCTTCGGCGCGTCGAAGGGGTTGCCCGCCTCGTCGTCGCTGGACATGTCGTCGAAGGGGTTGGCAGACTTCACCAACACGGTGGCGGGCTTCTCCTCCTCCTTCGCCTCGATCTGCAGCGCCTCCTCCGTGCCGAACGGGTTCACCACCGCCTTCTTCTGCGTCTCCTTCACCTCCTCCTCCTCCTTCTCCTCCGGCAGCGCCACCGCCGTCAGGTCCTCCTCGAACGGGTTCACCTCGAACTCCACGGGCACGCACTCGAACGGCTGCTCGATCTCGAAGGGGTTCGCGCCGGCGTCTTCAGGCTCTTCTTTGTGCGTCTCTTCCTTGTGAGTGTCCTCGGGTTTCTCTTCAGGCTTCTCTTCCTTGTGAGTCTCTTCAGGCTTCTCTTCAGGCTTCTCTTTAGGCTTCTCTTTAGGCTTCTCTTCAGGCTTCTCCTTGGGCGCCTCGACGGGGAGCACGACCACCACGTCCTCCTTGGGCTTGTCCTCCACCTTGAGGAAGCGCTCTCCAGTGAAGCGCTTGGGGAGGGGGCACGTCGTCGTGTGCGCCGCGCACTCGCTCTCGGCGACCGCCTGACCGCACACGTTGCATATGTACGTATCTACGCGTCACCGACTCACTCTACCTCCACCTTCTGCCTCCTTCTTGGGCGTGGGAGCTTCAGGCTTCGCCTCTTCCTTCGGACTCTCTTCGATACGGAGCAGCTGCTCGCCTCTGAAGCCGCGCGGCGGACGACAGGTGATGGCGTGCGTGTACCCTTCTTCCTCCGTCAGACCCTTGCCACACACCTTGCAGATGAACACGATCTCTACGGGTGATAGAGAGGGAATGATCTCACTGTTCTTCGCCTCCTCCTCCGCCTTCTTTCTAGCTTCCTCTTCAGCGGCGATTCTGGCAGCTTCAGCGGCTTCGGCCTCCTTTCGCTTTCTTCTCTCCTCCTTTCTCTTTCTCTTCTGTTCTTCAGCAACACGCGCCGCCTCCTCCTCCGCCTTCTTCTTCGCCTCTTCCTCAGCGGCAAGACGAGCTGCTTCCGCCGCTTCGGCTTCCTTTCGCTTTCTTCTTTCCTCGTGTCTCTTTCGTCTCGCCTCCTCCTCTTCAGCCTTCCTCTTAGCTTCCTCTTCAGCCTTCTTTCTGGCAGCTTCCTCCTCCGCCTTCTTCTTCGCCTCTTCCTCAGCAATTCTCTTCGCCTCCTCTTCAGCAG
>ENA-UEQW01000739-UEQW01000739.1-human-gut-metagenome-genome-assembly--contig:-NODE-739-length-29663-cov-12.990232_pt1 | contig 29663 bp, 24 predicted proteins | sample MGYA00242947_ERZ507947 | MGnify/ENA primary metagenome ERZ507947 (study PRJEB26167, sample SAMN06115421) | human gut metagenome | host: Homo sapiens | place: China:Guizhou | collected 2015-03-17... | reverse complement strand
TGTCTCCAAGGCTTCTACGGAGACGATGGCATCCGCTTGCCCCTCTATCGCCTGTAATGCGTTACGGATCAAGTTAATCAGAGCCAGCACAATCAAGTTTTGGTCCGCATGTACCGTTAAAGCTTCCGCAGAGGAGAAACGAATACGGTCGCTACCCGCCTCGGCACACAACAACCGTTCCATCTTCCGAAATAAAGAGGTTATAGGCACCTCGGTTCTTTCCGGCTCCGGAAGATGCGTCAGACGATGGTAGGAATCCAAGAAAGCGGATAGATTTTTCGCTTGCCCATGAATAACCTCCAAACCTTCCCGTAATTGCTCCGGAGTATATGTATCGGAATATTTCAACAGATCAGCAGATAAGGAACGGATTGGCGTAATCGAATTACGAATCTCATGCGTCAGTACCCGCAAGATGCTCTCGTAATACAAGCGCTTCTCTTCCATCTCATTCTGGTTTTGACTGAATAGGAGGATAATCCGATTCATTTCCGCATATAAGTCCTTTACAAAGGGATCATTCGTTTTATCCGGGTATCGCAAAGTTGTATTCCCATTACGAACCGACTCGAAGAAAATAGCGATCTTACGATTTGTACCGTTTATCCACTGGATTAGCAACAGAGTTATCAACAGGATAAAACACAGACATACAAAGGATAAGAAATAAGAGGTAGCGGTTATCAACAACATGGATCCAAGCAACGCAAAAAGCACGATCAAGGAGACACTCCCTATAATCTTCAGGTATAAATTCCGATTAACCATCGTTACTCTCCTTATAATCTACAATCCGTATTTCCGCATCTTATTATAAAGGGTCTGGCGGCTAATATCCAATTGTTGAGCCACAAGCGTCAGGTTCCCTTTCTTTTCTTTCAATACCTCGGCGATAAACTGCCGCTCCATATCCTCCAACGTACAAGGATGGGAGACTAGAGATTCTGCCACAGAGGAAATCTCGCTCTCATCTGATTCCGCACGACGTTCCAAGACGTGGGTAAGTGCTTGAATCAAATTCTCGTTATCCCAAGGTTTCACGATAAAGTCCGTGGCTCCCTTTTTGAGGGAAGATACAGCCAACTCGATATCCCCAAAAGCGGTTATCAAGATAACGGCCGGAGGATTCTTAAGCTCCAAGATACGATCCAACCAGAAAAGTCCTTCCCCTCCGCCTTGATTTCCAGTGCCGAAGTTCATATCCAGTAAAACCAAATCCACATCTCCATTCCGCAAAAGGGCAGGCAATAATACGGGAGATGATACGGTAACGATCGTCTTAAACTCATGGGACAAGACCGTCCGCAGACTTCTCAATATCGCCTCATTGTCATCTACGACTATAATCTTCGCGTCACGCATTAAGCCTCCTCTTTTTTTCGTACGCAAAGATACGATCTTTTCCCGGGTCTCAGTGTCCAATATTTAGACAAATCCAGTTCTTTACGATCGTTTCCTCCGATTTTATTTGCCATATTCCACGCAACCGGATAGCTTTGAACCAACAAACAGATAAAACCATGGAATCCATATCTCTAAAACTTATATTCCGTAGCTGGTGGCGAAACAAGACGTTCGCCGTCATTTCCTTATTGAGCCTGGCGGCAGGCATCACTTGTACCAACCTACTGATCTCATACGTCATTTATGAATCTAGGATAGAAGCCCATAATCCCAATAAGTCGCATATCATCTATATGGCACAAGACTCTCCCTTGACCTCCGGAGAGAAAGTATCTTTTATTAAAGGGCCGATCCCTGTGCCGCTAAAAGACCAATACCCGGAAGTTGAGGATTATTTACGACTGAACATAGAGAATGCCGCCTCCATCACGATAGGAGAAAAGCGCTTCGACCCAATCTCGATCGTGAGAGCTGATCCCTCCTTTCCTCGCTTTTTCCCTTACAAGGTAATGGCAGGAGATATAAACAAGGCATTAACCCAACCAAACGCAATTGCGTTGACCGAATACCAAGCGAAGATATTCTTCGGGAACGAGGATCCTATCGGTAAAACCTTCTCGGCAAAGTACGCTTATGAGAACGAGACGATTACCTACGAGGTCGCCGCCGTTATCAAAGAGTACCCTCAATCATTCTTGAAGTTCAACGCATTGGCAGGCACTACCTCCCAATTCAATGGCGGCCCTACCTTATTACTGGTAAACGATCTCTTCAACATCGATACGTTCACTCAAAAACTAAAGGATGATAAGGTACCTACTTTCAACGGAACCGGACAGTATTATTTCTATACCCTCCAAGAGAGTTATTTCCAAGAGCAAACCTATACACAAGAATACATCCCCTATATCCACCGAAACCAGAAAGACTTACTGTACGTTGGTTTGTTCTCGGCCATCCTAATCCTCGTGATCGCCTGTTTCAATTATGCCAACCTAAGTTTCTCCCGCATTTTGCAACAGGTAAGGATGATCTACACCCAGAAGGTGATGGGAGCATCGGCTGGGCAAATCCATCGCCAGCTATTCTTGGATACTTTCCTTACCGTGCTGATCGCTTTCTTTTTATCCTTATTACTTACACTGGATTTCCTGCCGGCTTTCAACCGGATCGTTTCCGGACGTATCTCCTTGGGATTTTTCTTTAGTGGACAGGTCTTACCAGTGATCGTGACACTCATCCTAGCTCTATCCATTATCCCCTCATTATATATGAGCCATAAGATCAACTCCCTTTCCCATTCCGAGTATAAATCATTCACCACCGGTACCCGGAAGCGGACAATCATAGGCGGGCTCTCCATCCTACAATTCGCCATCTCAATAGCTCTGGTATTCGCCACGCTAACCGTACGGCAGCAACTAACGCTCACTCAGACAAACGGTGAACGTTACCGGGATCTCATCGAAATAGCCGACTGGAGTGGGAACCATATACAGACCTTCTCTGAAGAGATCCGGCGTTATCCTTCCATAGAAGAGATGTGCCTTTCGAAAAGCGGGATCATACAGTTCAACTTGCGGACAATGGTCTTGAAAGACGAAAACGGAAACGAACTAAATTATACGCTAGGCCAATACGAAGGTGATAGTACTTTCCTAAAGGTTATGAAGATAAACATTCTTCAAGGACTCTCAGAACGAGAGGCTCTAAAACAATACAGCACACCCGTCTATATTAACGAACAATACGCACGTTTGCTCGTGCCCAAAGGCGAGAATCCCGTGGGTAAGCCTGTCCGCCTTTACGACACTGAATTCGGGAAGATGGAAAAGGAGGGAGAACCGATAGCGATTATAGCAGGGATCGTGGAGAATCTATATACAGGAACCTTACGACAAGAGGTTTACCCTAGCTTGACCTACCTAACGCATACTCCCCCCTATAACCTCGTCCAAATCCGACTGAAAAAGGAGCGCAGAGCCGAGACTCTAGCTTTACTGCAACAAACATGGGAAAAGATCAACCCCAACGTACCTTTCGAATACCAAGATATATACGAGGAATTTATGTTATCTAACCGAAAAACGATCGAACTGGCACATTTGCTCATCATGTACTCGATCATCAGCCTCCTGCTAACCGCCTTCGGATTATTCGGCATGGCTCTCTATGCCATCCAGCAGCGTACGAAAGAAATCGGTATCCGTAAGGTAAACGGGGCTACGGCCGGGGAGATCTTGTATCTATTAAATCGTCGGTTTATCGGCTGGGTAGGGATCGCTTTCGCAATTGCCGTTCCTATCACGTGGTATTCGCTGAGTTGTTGGCTGGAGAATTTCGTATATCGGGTGGACATATCCATAGGAACATGCCTGCTGTCCGGCGGTATCGTATTGATAGTTACGCTACTGACCGTAAGCAGGCATAGTTATAAGGCGGCATCCCGCAATCCGGTAAACACCTTGCGAAGCGAATAGCGAAGAGGAATATTAAACTCTATTCGCCCATTGGCAATTTACTTAACTGAGATATCGCCTGTAAATTGGAATAATCGTATTGGTAAAGGCCATCATCGGCGATCATCATCAAGGTATTCTTGAAAGGGATTACGTCGTAACCCTCCATTCCGGCATAATGAACAAGCTGATTAGCCATCAAGGTCATAGGATCTTTCGCGTTGAAGACCTTTAAACCTTCGTCACAGAGGAATAAAGTACCGTTATCGATACCTAATCCTTTCGGACATTTCATGCCATAAGTAACCAGCAGGTTCGGTTGGTCCACATCACTCACGTCTATGAGCATCAGTTCATTGGTATTTTGCCCACAAGTATTTCCGGAATGCACGGTCACATACGCTAAGTCATCCTCCACGACAACCGGATCACAACCAAAGACATGACTTACGGAAGAACGATACTTAGGCGCTAGCGGATCTTCCAGCGAATAGATCAACATGCCGGTCGGAGTTCCCATGAACATCTTATCTTTATAGTTGAAAAGAGTCTCGACATCACGTTGCAACCAAATGTCGTTTGTCGTCAAGACAGGCTTGTCCCCAGAAAGGTCGAAAACGCACATGACATTCTGTTCTACCGTATATAAGTACTTACCATAAATAGAAAAACGAGCCATAGATCCGTTCACTCCCTGCGTGGAAGTACCCGGCGCCGCATCGTTCGCCATCAGATCACCGCCATAACTCGGATAATGGTAAATAGTTTCCTCCCGTTCCTTCGGCTCCCAACCAACCACGACACCTTTCGCTCTCGCTTCCTCCGAATAACACATATTATAATCGAACCCATAGCCATTCTCTATGGTCGGAAGCGCATAACGGAAAGCGTTCTCCACACGACCTTCCAATTCAGGTCTCTCCGGATCGGAGATATCGAACCAGACCAGATCCACATACGAATCCGCATACAATTTATCATCCTTGATCGAGAGATCCTCGTTACCGATCAACTCTACAAAGCCCACTATCCGGGGAGATGCCGGATTCCTGTTATCCACGATATGGATGCCCTTATCCGGGGAAGAAATATACAGGTAATCCTTATAGAAACAGATCTTTCCCCGCTTGGTGATTGGCACCACCTCATCCGTCACCTTCACTGAATTCCGAAACTCGGAGATCGACATGAATACCGGTTCGTTGATAGCATACCGCACGACCTCCACTCTCACTCCATCATCCTTGCATCCCATTAAGACGCAAAGGCTAAAGGCAAACGCCCAATAAAAAAGTTTCCGCATAATTATAATAGATTTAATCATTAAAAAGCATATCGTATACCTGCGCTCAACCCAAATCCCAACGGCTTGTCCGTACGAATACTAGCCGGTTGATCACAGTCGAAATAATGGGAGAAGCGAGGCTCGAAATAGAGACTCCAATCCCCATAGAAACGATAAGCAGCACCGACCGAGGCATTCACGGACCATTGCATACCGTGGATGCCCTCCTTTTTGCTCTTGGAGATAGTCGTTCCGTTTCCGGCGATATAACCGCTATACACGGCCTGCAAACCCTTCTCCATCATAAAGCCTCCGGAGAGATAGACATTCCATCGCTGATTCTTCCATACATAAACCACCAGATTCAAGGGAATACCCAGATAATGCAAAGACGATTTCACCTCTGACGGGCAATCCCCTCCCCTCTTGAATGTAGGGGATAAATACGTATACATCAATCCACTTTCCACGGCTATACAAATCCTTCCGTACCGTAAAACCGAATGATATCGGAAGGGAGTAGCTAACGTCCGGATAAGATTCGAACGAACGATTATCCAAGAAGTTCTCATCCACCTTAGAACTCCGTAATACCGGGGCATTACGGAATGAGACCGTTTGGGGAGGCGTATTACCACTCTCCTTTTCATCATCGTCTTTATCCGGCTTATCCGGATCGGGGCTTCCTGCCGAATTATTCATATCTCCCGGAGAAGAAGCATCGCCATAACTCATATCCGTATTTAAAAAGCTATCTACATAACCACTAGAGCCAACGGCGGCGGCCAATAACCACTTGTTCCGTTTACTCTTCTTGGCCTTCTTTTTCAAAGAGGCTTTTCGTCGGGGACTCCGTTCGCCTTCCGGTAGAGGGACCGTAGAGTCACCTCGCTTAACGACTATATCCGTCGAATCCTCGGACGCATCCTCCTTCGCAGACGGTTCTTCTACGATAGCCGCAATCGCATCCTTCTCAATAATCTCGATAGTCTCACGCCTCTCATCCTCCCGGATCGTTTCCTTTTCCCCGACAATAGCGGAAGGCTTAGCCCTTTTTTCCCATTTCAGCACTTTCGCCATACGTTTCTTTCCAGATTCTATAGGTAAAACCGGATGCTCCGGAAGAATATTCATTTCCTCCGCTTTCTCCGATATCTCTTTCTGAAAGGGGCTCAATTCCTCCAATGGCATCTTCTCCGGGGAAGGTAGCAGCCAAATAACCAAGGCCAGCACTGCGGCGGCGGCCAAGCCTCCCGTCCACAACCAACCCCGTGATCTCGCTCTTCGGTTCATCCGGGCCTCCACCTCATCCCAGCCGCCAGCATCTACCGGCAACCGGTGCTCTTCCAAGCGCTGCCGCATATAGCCGCTGAAATCATCCAGCCGTTCATTATGATCCTTATCGTCCCGCATTTTCATGCCTTATTAAAGATTGTACACTCTTTTGCAAAGCGTTCCTCGCCCGGATAAACTGGGAACGGGAAGTCGCCTCCTGTACATGCAGCATCTCGGCGATCTCGCTATGCGTATATCCCTCTATCGCATATAAGTTGAAGACCGTACGATATCCCGGCGGCAATTGGGCCACGCAAGCCAACAAGTCGTCCGCCGATAAACGGTCCAATACGGAATAGTTGATATCTTCCAAACTGTCGTCATAGCCGTCCAGACCTACACTTAGCCTCGTGTTCTCTGAAGACCGGAGATATTCAAGAGCCGTAGTGACAAAGATCCGCCGTATCCATCCCCCGAAAGCCCCGGAGCCGGAATACGACCGGATCTTCGTAAATATCTTCACGAACCCGTCCTGCAGAAGATCACGGGCCGTCTCCCTGTCACCCACGTAACGCATGCAAACACTCATCATAGCAGGAGCATATTGCTCGTACAATTCCTTACGAGCCCATGATTCGCCTCGCATACATCCATCGATTAACAGTTGTTCATCCATAAGTACTTATGCTCTCTATTATATGGATGAAATAGGTATCCTAAAAGTTGCATCTTATTCAAAAAAAAGTTACCTTCACATCAAAAATAGGAGGAGAGTGTATGAGACGAGGATTATTTATATTCATGGCATGGATATGTGTCGTTGGAATTCAGGCACAGTCTGACTTTTCGTTTATTTTAAATAAAGAAGGTAAAATCATCGTCCTGCCTAAAAACAAGACGTATGAGTTGAACATCCCGAAAGCCTCTTATAAGACATTTACCCCTGCGGGGACACGGGATATCGATATTAAACTGCGGGAGTTCACGCCCGATATTCCCCATACGTCCCTACAAGAGCGTCCGATGGATATGCAGATATCTTCCGCCGCCTATCAGCCGTTCTTTAACGTATATACCCCGATGCTTCGGGAGGTATCGCCAATGGCGTTGGATTTCAATGAGACTTATATGAAACGGCTAAACGAAAGTTTCGATCTTATCGCTAACGGTGTTCAATATACATGGCCGGGAGTCGGAGGCATGACAATCATGAACGGGGGTATTTCTTGGCACAGCGGCAATTGGAGTCTTTATGGCGGAGGATTCGGGGGTCGTTTCTTTAGTCCCTTCAACCCTAGTCCCGGAATAACAGCGGGCGCAAACGTACAAGTGGAATATCAACCTACTGACTGGTTGAAACTGAAAGGCTGGGGACAATACGCTTATTACGCCGACGAGTACAACAACCCCCATATGCTCAGCAACCCTTTTCTCTACCATACCCAAGTGGGCGGCTCAATGGAGTTCAAGGTTACTGATAATTTTTGGATGGGAGCCGGTATCAACTATGAATACAACCCGGTACGACGGAAAATGGAACCACAGTTCCTAGTCTATCCCGTCTTCAAATCGGGCCGCTTCAAGATTGGAATGTGAGGAAGACGCTATTTCCGTCTCAAACATTCCTACATGGCAACTGCCTAGGATACCGACACCACCGTCTATATTGCTAAATACACGGATCGGTTCGGCCAGACCGCCATCGATCAAAAGGTTCGAAACTGAATCCGTGTCTTTATCTTGCAAAACTTTCAGATATCGATAGTATTCCGCCGAGATAGCATATAGGTGTACCCGTAGGTGCTTGGGTGGAATCGGAAGGAAATCTTCCTCATTTAGATCTTCCATCCCTATCGAATCCGGGACTACTTTTAGCGGATATGATCCATAATAAGGTTCATAATAATACTCATCCGTTAAGTGCAAGGTATATTCTTGCCCGTTTATTAACTCATCAGAAAAGACCTTTCCATCATACCCATACATCCAGTCATTGCCAAAGATTTGATCCAAGGCTGTCAACGATTGGCCAAAAACAGGTTCAGTCGCATAGTTTGGACTCACCGAGAACCATTTATATTCTCCTGTATATTCCTTAGCTATTCCATCAAAAACAGGAATGCCCTCTTCCATACGAAGTAAATAATAATTCTCCTCGGCAGGGTTATCTTTGAGCGTTACCTGATAAATCGCATTCTGGCGAGCAGAACCAAAAGAGCCAGCTACCGTAGCATATGTTACCCCCGCTTTCAAGACCTGAGCAGGCGCTGGCATGACCGTCTCAGCGCTTGCCACCCCATATTCCGGATAAGAAGCTTCCACACGGATACGATCCCCTTTCACTGGTATAAAATCAGACTTGAAATAACCTTTCGTGTTAAATGCCTCATCCCCCTCCTGAAAGCTCATACGCTCTTTAAAAACGCCATTCACGAATAAATTCACCTCGGCTTTATCCAAAGTCACGTTCGGATGATCATCCGTGAAAAACCAAGTACGGGAGACACTTACGGTTAAGGGTTCGCCGGTTATAGCGACACAGTTCACTACCAAGGTAGGATCCGGCCGTAAGGATTCAAGGTCGATCTCCTTGATGCAAGACATCAAACCAAACAGGCTTACTATACAAATCGTATTTATTAGAATATTCTTTATCTGTTTCATCTTCCTAGAATTTATAAGTATATGATAGGGAAGGTATGATAGGCATAATACCTATCAACTTAAAACAAGGTTTTGTTTTACCGCTATAGGGAGAAGAAGAATCTGGGACTAAGTTATTCGTTCGTTCCCAGTTATCACTTTTATAGACCATAAACGGATTCATCCGGCTATATACATTATAAATACTGATATTCCAGATGCCCATTCGTCCCTTCTTCTTCGGACGGTAAATATTAAGTCCCAAATCCAGACGATGATAAGCCGGCATCTGGTAATTATTACGACGTGTATACAAATCCACCACTTCCCCGGATGGTTCCCACCAGTTATTTATCTTGTATTGGTTGGAAATATTAAGCGTACCAGCTTGCTCATAACTCTCCAACGACAAGGTCATTCGATTGCCGGAAGTATACGTCCAAGCGGCTGTCAGTTCCACCTTATCCGACAGTTTATGTGAAACCACGATATTCAGCTTATGCCGGTTATCGTAACGTGCCGGAAAGCGTCGCCCGTTATCGATCTCATCGAAACGCCGATCCGACCATGAAAGTGTATATCCTATCCAACCGGTCGTACGTCCGCTTTCCTTGCGAGCCAAGAACTCCACGCCATACGAACGTCCCTTGCCGACCGCCATTTTTTCCTCCCAAGCCGCCGTACCGGGCAAGAAGGAATAGCCGTCTTTATAATCCAACAGGTTCTTCATCCATTTATAATACCCCTCTACCGAGAAACTATAAGAACGCATCAGATTATAATAGAAACCAGCGGAGACTTGATCGCTGATTAAAGGTTTCAACTTACGGGTAACAGGCATCCACGCATCCGTCGGCAAATTTATATAACTGTTGCCCAATAAATGGATATATTGCCCCATACGGGCGTATGAGGCTTTGAAGCTAAGATCGTCACGTAGCAACCATCTCAAGGAAGCGCGAGGCTCCAATAAGGTATAAGCCTTCCGCTCTACATTGAACAGGCTAAACCGAAGCCCCGCATTCAAACGCAAGCTAGGTAAGACATTCCAATCATCCTCTCCGAAGACAGCCGCCTCACGGGCCCATAGCAGATCATTCGTATATATTTTCCCTATATTCGAAAACTCCAGCATACCGGAACCGGCTGCTTTCACCTCATTATACTCCGGGCGGAAACGGTGCATCAAGAAATCCCCTCCAAAACGAATCACATGCGACGTAGAAGGCGTGTAATCAAAAGAGGAACGGACGCCCATATCCAAGATAGAGGTAGAACTACTCGTTTCCGATGAAGAAGAGAGATAATTATCTTCTCCTTCCACACCATAATTATATTCTTTTGAACTCCGTACATTCGAGCGATACCGTGAAAAGACCCCGGAAACCCGTCCGAACAAACGGTTATTGAAGACATAAGTCCAGCCCAAGGTTCCCATCAAATTACCCCAACGCAGCGATGAATGGGTACCATCCGTATAAGGGACTTGCTCTTCTTTAGTTGAGAAATCCGTTCCCCCTCCTTTTAATACATCATTCCCGTTATATAAGCTGAAAAACATCCGGCTGCGATCGCTGAAACGATGATTAAGCTTTAAATTCAAATCGTGAAAAGCGTAACGAAGATTTATTTTATGACCGTCTTTTCGAACCTTATTTGCTATCGCTATCGCTGGGGCAGAGAGTACATCCAGCCACGAGCGTCTAAGCGCTATCTGAAAAGCCGTGCGATCCTTGATGATAGGGCCTTCCAAGCTCAGATTACCGGAGATCAGCCCGATCGTAGCGCTACCATGGTACTCTTTCATATTGCCCTCTTTGGTATGGACATCTACCACAGACGAGAGTCGCCCGCCATATCTCGCAGGGAAACCCGCCTTGAAAAAGTCCAGATTACGGATCGCCTCCGGATTGAAAGCGGAGAATAGCCCGCCGACATGATTGATCTGGTAAACCGGATTACCGTCTATCAAAAACAGATTTCCATCTTGGTCGCCGCCACGAACATATAAACCGGCCAGTCCCTCTGTCCCACTGGCTACACCCGGAGTCAGTTGCAAGGTCTTCACGATATCGGACTCACCAAACAGGGTCGGTGTCGCCTTGATCGTCTTCTGGCTAAACTCCATCGTTCCCATCAAGGTGTTATTTACAGACAAACGATCCCGCTCCGAAGCGGTAACCACCACTTCCTCCAGACGGGCGTTCGGACGCAACTCAATATTTAACAAAGTATCCCTATCCAACTCCGTGAAATTAAAGGAACAGCTCTCATAGCCAATGTAAGAAGCATGCAAGCGGATATTCCCCGGCGGAAGCGTCAAACTGAAAAAACCATAGCTATTCGTAGCCGAGCCTTTCCGGCTGGCGACCTCATAAACAGAGGCTCCGATCAGAGACTCCGAGGACGCTTGGTCCCTCACGAAGCCGCTGATCGTTACCTGTCTCTGTCTACGCTTCAGAATCACGATCTTTCCACTCACCTTATACACGATCGGATACGACTCGAACAAGCGGGTCAAACAATCCGTCAATGTCTCATCTTTCACTTGGAAACTGATCTTCGGAAGCTCTTTCAACAAAGAAGACTCATACGAGAAGGTCACGCCCGCCTGTCTTTCGATCTCTGACAAGACCTCCGGCAACGAAACCTCCTTCATACGCAACGTAATCCGGGGATCATCCTTCGTCTTGGCTGATTGGGCCAAGAGGTCTGGAACAGGCATAAAAATCATCCAGCAAAAAATGGCCATAAGCCATTTATTCATCCACTCTGTCATCATTCTACTTTATTGAGTTCATTGATAAGACAGGATCTCCCGGAAATACCCCTATCAAGGAAAAGCCTTTTTTTCATACCTCGTGAACTTACCGCTTCATGATGTATGAACCGGCAAGCACAGGTCGTCAACGCGGGATGGGCTTATCCATCCCAAGGATTCCAATAAGGAGGCACCGTGTCTCTCGGCATCGTGATACGCAATTTATCCTCTTGATATCCGGCGACAATCCCAAAGCCGTTCTCCACATTCGAATACGTATCGGCAGGCTCTATCAACGCCCCGAAATTCGCGTCGCCGATCGTGATAGAGTACCCCCTCATAATCTTCATATATCGATAATAATCCTCGGAGATAGACAACAGATGCACATCGTAATGGACTTTCGACGAAAGCGTGTCGCTCTCATACGAATAATCTACCGGAGAAACAGACACACGGAGCGTATTCCCGGAAATCATGTCCTTCCCCGCAAACACCCCCATACAATACCGCCCGTCTATCTGACTCGTGATCGGGCTTCCCTCGAAAGTCTGGAATACCGGATCCTCGTAATATAGGTTAAAATAAGTATAATACCAAAGGTATCCATTCGCACTTTGGTAAGAGGTCACAGTCATGGTACTATCCCCTTTCCGGTAATCCGTCACTTTCTCTATGACTAAACGGTAATAGCCACTACTAGCGGGATTCATCTCGACTGTAAAACGTAAATTACTGGATGAATATGAAGAAGACCGATAGGTAGAAGTGTCCACACCGATAATCTTCACTCCACCGGGAATTAGAGTTTCCCCCGAGACTGGTTCATACCCGTCCGCCTCCGCCTCCATGCGTAAACGGTCTCCCTCACGCACCCGGCAACCGGGCAAAACATATTGCCCCGTATTAAAAACCTCCTCCTTAAAGTCATCATACCGCATCAAACCTTGAAACTCGCCATTGATGTAGACACGAATTTTCGGATCCGGTAAATCGAAATTGGCCACATTATCCATGATAAACCAAGTCTTCGAGACATGGGCACGTACATCCTTCCCGGGACTCACCGAGGCGTTGAAGACGATCCGGTCCGGCAAATCCCCTAAGTTTATTTCCACGTCACGTACACATGAGGCCGCTAGCACCCCATACATCAAGATACATATAGCCAGTAAACTTCTTCCCATAAGCTAAAATTTATAAGTGTAAGAGACCGATGGCATACAATAAAACAAAATCGTCTCCTGCAAAACGACGTCGGAACCACCAGCTTTCAACTCGGTCATGAAAGGGTTCGGCTTCAGATAAGCGTTATATAAGCTTAGGTTCCAAATCCCCATTCGTCCTTTCTTTTTATACCGGTAAAAATTCACCCCTAGATCCAAACGATGGTACGGAGACAGTTGATAATTATTGCGTGCGCTCAAGCCGGGATTCGTATCCATCATCCCTACCACCTCAAAATATCCATGCTCTCTCTGGTAAGAGGGAGAAAGATACTTATATTCCGGCAAACTGATATGATTGCCCGACGCAAATACCCAAGCCGCCGTTAACTCCACCTTCACGGATAGCAAAACGCAAACCTACATTCAATGCAACCGGGTAGATCAACTCAACTGTAATAGTTACGTTATCACCAGGCATTACCATTTCAGTTCCTTCCGGCAAAGTGATTTCACCTGTACAGTCCATAGTACGCAAGTAGAACTGAGGACGATACTTGTTATGGAACGGAGTATGACGACCACCTTCTTCTTTCTTCAAGATATAAACCTCAGCTTTGAACTTAGAGTGAGCCTTAACCTGACCCGGCTTACACAAAATCATACCACGTTTGATTTCGTTTTTGTCGATACCACGCAACAACAAACCAACATTATCACCAGCTTCACCTTGATCCAATAATTTACGGAACATTTCAACGCCAGTAACAACTGATTTCTTATCTTCACCCAAACCAAGAATTTCAACTTCGTCACCTACATGGATAATACCAGCTTCGATACGACCTGTAGCAACAGTACCACGACCAGTGATAGAGAACACGTCTTCAACAGGCATCAAGAAAGGTTTATCAATATCACGCGGAGGCAATGGAATCCAAGTATCAACTGCATCCATCAACTCCATTACTTTATCTTCCCATTGAGGAACACCATTCAAAGCACCTAATGCAGAACCACGAATAATAGGAGTATTATCGCCATCGAAATCATAGAATGAAAGCAATTCACGCATTTCCATTTCTACCAATTCCAACATTTCTTCATCATCAACCATATCACACTTGTTCAAGAAAACAACCAAACGAGGTACGTTTACCTGACGAGCCAACAGGATGTGTTCACGAGTCTGAGGCATCGGACCATCAGTTGCAGCACAAACAATAATTGCGCCATCCATCTGAGCAGCACCTGTAACCATGTTTTTTACATAGTCGGCGTGACCCGGACAGTCAACGTGAGCATAGTGACGATTTGCAGTTTGATATTCTACGTGAGAAGTATTGATAGTAATACCTCTTTCTTTTTCTTCAGGAGCGTTGTCGATAGAATCGAAAGAACGCAATTCTGAAAGACCTTTTTTAGCCAACACAGTAGTGATAGCAGCAGTCAAAGTGGTTTTACCGTGGTCAACGTGACCGATAGTACCAATGTTAACGTGCGGTTTCGAACGTTCAAATTTCTCTTTAGCCATAGCTTTACTTGTTATTTATTTGATTAATAATCAGCAATTACGTTATCAAAGAGCTGTTAACGAGACTTGAACTCGTGACCTCTTCCTTACCAAGGAAGTGCTCTACCACTGAGCTATAACAGCAAGAAAAAAAAGAGCGGAAGACGGGGCTCAAACCCGCGACCCTCAGCTTGGAAGGCTAATGCTCTATCAACTGAGCTACTTCCGCAAAAAACCAAAGACCTTTCAAGTCTTAAGAATGTGGGCAAAGATGGATTCGAACCACCGAAGTCGAAAGACAGCAGATTTACAGTCTGCCCCATTTGGCCACTCTGGTATTTGCCCATTCGCTTTTAAGAGTCTATCTCAATTCTCTCATTGAGTAGGTTTGTTTCTCAATTGCGATGCAAAGGTACGGCTTTTTTTTGAATATGCAAATTATGCAAGAACTTTTTTTCAAAAAATCTGTGTTTTTTGCAATTTCTCTTTAAAATCGAGCATTTTGATGGCAGTTATTGCACATTCATCCCCTTTATTTCCTAATCTCCCACCGGCACGGTCTTCTGCTTGTTGCATAGTATTGGTAGTAATCAAACCATAGATTACAGGAATATCTCCTTCGGCATTCAGTTGGGCAATACCTTGAGTGGTACCGGCACATACATAATCAAAGTGCGGAGTATCGCCACGAACTACGCAGCCTATTGCAATCACTGCATCTACTTTTCCACTTTTTATCATTTGTGCAGAACCGAAAGTCAGTTCAAAACTGCCGGGTACTGTTTGTACTAAAATATTTTTATCTTTTGCGCCATGTTTCTTTAAGGTACTTATGGCTCCTTCCAATAGGGGGCCGGTAATGTTATTGTTCCATTCGGATACTACGATACCGAAACGCATATTTTCTGCATTAGGAACTGAATTGAAATCGTAATCAGATAAGTTATGATACGCTGTTGCCATTGTTTTTTAGTTTTAGTGGTTTAATAAAAGAAAGAGGTTATCTGTACACAGGTGCAGACAACCTCTTTATATCATTAAGGTATATTCTTTTCTTATTTGATGGATGCACGTTCGATGTACTTATCAATGTCCATTGACTGGTAAGAATTGAAGTATTTTTCTTTCACCAAAGTGTATGCTTTAACGGCTTCACTATTCTTGCCCAACTTTTCGAACAATTGACCAGCTTGGATCAAATAGATAGGACTCAATGCCTGGCTGTCTGCTTTATCCGCTGCTTTCAGCAAAGTTCCTGCAGCTTTGTCCAATTGTCCCATTTCAGCATAACAGTTACCGATAGTTCCCAAAATGGCAGGGCTCACCAGCTGGTCTTTAGCGCTGAATTTATCCAGATATTTCACTGCATCTTCATATTTACCCAACTGTGCATAGCAGATACCTGCATAAGCATTGGCCAAATTACCAGCAGCGGTTCCACTGAATTCATCTGCTACTTTCAGAAAACCCTTGTAACCGATACTGTCACCATTCAATGCGGTTTCAAAGTTATCAGCTCCGAAATATTGTTCTCCTTTAAATAAAGCTTCTGATGCTTTTACTTCATTGGGGTCAGAAATAAAATGCTTATATCCCATGAAACCAGCTATGATAATCACTACTGCTGCAATAGTTCCAAGGATTCTTCCTTTGTACTTGATAAGGAATGCTTCTGAGGTACTCAGTGCTTCTTCCATATCTAATGGGTCCTGAGTGTGTTTTTGTTCTGCCATTTTTATATTTACTTTTTTATTATTTTTCGGATATTCTTTTTCGGTCAGCAAAAGTAGTTCATTTCTATGTATTAATGAAATTTACGGGCATATTTTTTTAGTTTTTCCCGTTTTTATCTCTAATTTTGTATCCTCAATTAAATAGAAGTTCTATGATACTGAAACGCATCTCGATATTGAATTATAAAAACCTGGAGCAGGCGGAATTGGAATTCTCGCCGAAGATGAATTGTTTTATCGGACAAAACGGTATGGGGAAGACAAATTTGCTGGATGCGGTTTATTATCTTTCTTTTTGTAAGAGTGCCACTAATCCTATTGATTCGCAAAATATCCGTCATGAAGGAGAATTCTTTGTAATTCAGGGTTTCTATGAAACAGACCAAGGTGAGCCGGAAGAGGTATATTGTGGATTGAAACGTCGTCAGAAAAAGCAATTCAAGCGGAATAAAAAGGAATATAACCGTTTATCGGATCATATTGGCTTTATTCCCCTTGTAATGGTGTCTCCTGCTGATGCGGAGCTGATTGCAGGAGGTAGTGACGGGCGCCGTCGTTTTATGGATGTGGTGATATCGCAATATGATAAGGAATATTTGGATGCGCTGATACGTTATAATAAAGCATTGACGCAGCGTAATGCTTTGTTGAAATCGGAACAGGAATTCGATGAGGAATTAATGCTGGTATGGGAGGAGATGATGGCATCTGCGGGTGAGGTCGTCTTTAAGAAGCGTAGTGAGTTTATTGCTGAGTTTATACCTACTTTCCAGTCTTTTTATTCTTATATCTCTCAAGATAAAGAGAAAGTGAATCTGGCGTATGAATCTCATGCTATGAGTGGGGGATTGCTGGATATTATCAAGGAGAGCCGTCGGCGCGACCGTGTAATGGGATATTCGTTGAAGGGAGTTCATAAAGATGACTTGATTATGCAGTTGGGGGATTTTCCGATAAAGCGGGAGGGGTCACAAGGACAAAACAAAACTTATCTTATCGCCTTGAAATTAGCTCAGTTTGACTTTTTGAAGAAAACGGGCGGCAATACTACTCCTTTATTGTTGTTGGATGATATTTTTGATAAACTGGATGCTTTTCGTGTGGAACAGATTGTAAAACTGGTAGCCGGAGATCGTTTCGGGCAGATTTTCATTACGGATACCAATCGGGATCATTTGGATAAAATATTGAAGAAGATAGAAAGAGAATACAAAGTCTTTGCTGTAGAAGATGGAGAAGTGACAGAAAGAAAGGAAATGGCTGAATGAAACGTAATGATGCGGAACAAATAGGGGAAATGATTCGGAAATTCTTCCGGCAGAATGCTTTGGAGGCGCCACTGAACGAGTATCGTCTGATACAGGCATGGAAAGATGTGGTGGGACCTGCCATTACTAAATATACGAGTAATCTTTATATTAAGAATCAAATTCTTTATGTACATCTCACTTCATCCGTGCTTCGTCAAGAGTTGATGATGGGGCGTGATTTATTGGTGAAAAATCTGAATAAGCAGGTCGGCGCACAAGTGATAGTCAATATTATTTTCCGTTGACAGGATGGTCTTCTGCTGTTTCTTTGGTATCCCCGAAGTTTCCTGCAATACTTCTTGTCAGGTGCGGATTTTGACGGATTTTTCTTATCTTTCTCGTAAAGTCCGCACTTGAAGAAGTGTAATGTGTAAGAGTAGCTTATGGAACAGTCCGTATCACGATAGATTCTATTTCAATATTCCATTCTCAGTCCAGACTTCATCCATTCTCCGGTCGAAAGGTTCGACAGGCAGCTTTTCGTTTACTTGAAAATTATAACATATACCTATATTATAGGAATGAAGAAGAGGCAGTAATTTGTCATAATATCCTTTTCCTCTTCCCAACCGGTTGCCTCGGGCATCAAAAGAAACACCCGGTATAATGGCGAAGTCTATTTTCTCATACGCTGTAAATGCTTCTCCCGTCGGTTCCTCTATGTGATAAGCCTCACCGGTTTTCAGGTTTTGCCTGCCTGTATAAATACGAAGTTCCAACTCATCTCCTTTAACTACCGGCAGCAAAACTGTTTTCTGCCGGTGCCATTTTTCAACGAAGTCATGTGTCTGTACTTCATCATCCAATGAATAATAGAGCAAAACGGTACGGGCCGATGCAAACTTGGGATGCTGTTCCAGTTTCTCAAGCAAAGCAGCGGACTTCGTTATTAATTCGGTGATGCCGTGACGGCGCTTTTCTTGCGCTATCTGCTTGCGCAGTTGTTTTTTTAGTTCCTTCATCGCTTACTTTTGGTTCTATGGGTTGTTCGGGAGCTTTGGGAAATGATTCACCTTTATCCAATACTTCCAATGCTTTGAGGACAGTCTTGTCGCTCTTGTTCAAGTATTCTATATAAGCTTCCATGCCCAGCATATTATAAATGATGTTTCCGTATAAATTTGTTTCAAACAGTTTCTGTGATTTATACATCAATATGTTGCGACGTTTTAGCCCTTTGTTCTCAGCGAAACGGGCGAATTGTTCCAAAATATTCTGATGCTTCAAATATTGCAGCAGGCTTTCCTCTGTTTCATATTTTTGCATTTCGGCACGGTGGTTGTCCGTATACTGGAAAGCAAACTGGATGGTCAGTCCGCGATTAACAGCCATGCGATAATAGGAAGTCATGCCGGTAGTATCCTGTGGTACAAAGATATCGGGCATAATACCTCCACCTCCATATACAGGACGGCCTAAAGAAGTTTCAAAGATTTGGCTTTGATCCTGCTTGATACTGTCTTGTGAGAAAAATTCTCCGTGTTCGTAACGGGTCAGGATATCCATTTCATAATTTGCGTCATTACCTTTTACATACGGTTTCTGTATGCAGCGTCCTGACGGAGTATAGTAACGGGCAATTGTCAGACGGATGGCTGAACCATCGCTGAAGTCGATAGGTTGTTGTACCAGCCCTTTTCCGAAAGAGCGGCGCCCGATGATTGTCCCCCGGTCATTGTCTTGGATAGCTCCGGCAAAAATTTCGCTGGCAGAAGCCGAACCTTCGTCCATCAATACGACAATGGGCATTTTCTGGCTACTTCCGGTTCCGTTGGATGTATAGTTCTCGCGTGGAGACTTGCGTCCCTGTGTATAAACTATGAGTCTGTTTTTGGGTAAGAATTCGTTTACCATCTGAATTGCTGCACCCATATATCCACCGGTATTACCGCGTAAGTCGATGACCACTCCTTCGCAGTTTGCCTGATTTAGCTTGGCTAATGAAATCAATAATTCGGGATAAGTCGTTTCACCGAATTTGTTTACTTTTATGTAACCGAATTTGTCATTCAGCATATAGGCGGCATCTACACTCTTTACCGGTATGTCACCACGAACAATGGTGAAATGTAAAGTTTCTTTTTCTCCCGGACGAAAAACGCCAAGTTTTACCTCACTGCCTTTGGGACCTTTCAGTCTTTTCATGGATTCATAGTTGGTGACAATTTTTCCTACAAAGGCACTGTCATCCACTTCTATGATGCGGTCTCCTGCCATCAGACCCACTTTTTCTGATGGTCCGCCTTGGATGACATTGTTTACATGGATGGTATCTTGCTGGATGGTAAACTGGATACCGATTCCGCTGAAACTTCCTTTTAAATCAGAATTTACAGCTTCCAGGTCTTTTGCCGGAATATAAGAAGAGTGGGGGTCCAGCTCACCTAGAATTTGCGGCATAGCATCTTCCACCAGTTCACCCATGTTCACTGTATCTACATATTGGTCGTCAATGATACGCAACAATGCATTCAGTTTGTTGGATGAAGTATTAATGATACCTAATTTGTTTCCTGAAAAGTGGTTGGCGTAAAAAGTTCCAATCAATATTCCGGTTACGATGCTTACTGCAACGATTACCGGCATAAAACGGGATGTTCGATTTTTGCTCATATCTTTATTTGCTATTATTCATTGGGATTGATATAGATTACTTCAATATTTGCGCGTTTCAATAAATCAAGCCCGTCTTCCAAACGGTATTTTTCTGAGTAAACTACACGTTTGATTCCTGCTTGGATGATGAGTTTGGCACATTCTATGCAAGGAGATGCGGTGACGTACATGGTTGCTCCGTCGCTGCTGTTGTTGCTTCGTGCTATTTTGGTGATAGCATTCGCTTCGGCGTGTAGTACGTAAGGCTTGGTGACTCCGTTGTCATCTTCGCATACATTTTCGAATCCTGCAGGAGTTCCGTTATATCCGTCGGAGATGATCATCTTGTCTTTTACGATCAATGCTCCTACTTGACGGCGTTCACAGTATGAATTTTCCGCCCAAATACTGGCCATGCGGATGTATCGTTTGTCGAGTTTGAGTTGTTTCTCTTCTTTCGTTTCCATTATTTCAGTCTTGCTTATTATGTGCAAATTGAATATAAGTTTTTTTCCCTTCGGGAGCTAGCAATAAAACATTGCTGTCACCTTGATAAAATATTGCATTATTCAATGCTTCTATGAACTCGTTGTTATAGCTTGTTGAAGGCGGAGTCTTGGTAAAGTTTATGTTTACTGTCCGGTCTTTTCCGTCCGCTTGCCATGTGCCTTCAATGGTTCCATTTTGTATGCTTCCTGTAAAAGTACCATCCGCTTTGAAAGTGATGTTGAAACCATGAATGATATCCAAGGCTTTTCTTCCTTCGGTTGCGATAGTCTTATCCGGATTGTGTGCCATTGCATTGTATTTGGGCTCTCCGTTCCGTTTGTCCCAATTTGCTTTACCATAGAAATCCACTACATGCCATGTGCCGCTTGCAAAGATTTCCTCTACATCGTCTTCATTGTTGCAACTCCATAAGAAAGGAAGTAGCATTAGTATATAAAGAATAGACTTTAGTTTCATATTGTTTGGTTTTTTAGTTGATGATTCCATTTCTTTTCAGCAAGGCATGGATACTGGGTTCTTGTCCACGGAAGCGTTTGTAAAGGGTCATCGGATGTTCCGTTCCTCCTTTCGAGAGAATATTCTCCCGAAAAGAAGCAGCGACTTCCTGGTTGAAGATTTCTTTTTCCTTGAATAAGGAGAAGGCATCCGCATCCAGTACTTCCGCCCATTTATAACTGTAGTATCCGGCAGAATATCCCCCCGCCATAATATGTGAGAACTGTACGGACATGCAGGTGTCTTCCACTCCGGGCAGTACTTGCGCTTTTTTCCATGCTTCTTTTTCATAAGCGCGGACATCTCCGTCAAATGTTTCCCGGCGGGTGTACCATGCCATATCCAGCAAGCCGAAACTTACTTGACGCAGGCAGGCATAGGCCACATTGAAATTGGATGCATCTACAATCTTTTGGATCAGTTCGGCAGGAATGGGTTCTCCCGTCTGATAATGTCTGGCGAATGTATTGAGAAATTCTTTTTCTGTGGCGAAATTTTCCATAATTTGTGATGGAAGCTCCACAAAATCCCAATATACGCTGGTACCACTCATGGTTGAATAGGTGGTATTGGCAAACATTCCGTGCAAGGCGTGTCCGAATTCGTGTAGAAAAGTGTTTACTTCTGAGAAAGTCAGCAATGCCGGTTTCCCAGCCGATGGCTTGGTGAAGTTCATGGTAACGGATACGTGGGGACGGCTGTTGACTCCGTTTTCTATCCACTGCTCCTTATAGCTGGTCATCCATGCGCCCGAACGTTTTCCGGCACGGGGGTGGAAATCTGTATAAAGTACAGCCAGGAAACTTCCGTCTTTGTCGAATACTTCATAAGCTTTTACATCGGGATGATAGACCGGAATTTCTTTATTTTCTTTAAATGTGATGCCATACAGACGGGTAGCCAGACCGAATACACCTTTCTCTACTTGGCTCAGCTCAAAATAAGGACGCAGCTCTTCTTCATTCAGATTGAATTTCTTATTTTTCAGCTTTTCTGAATAATAGGCCCAATCCCATGGCATCAGCTGGAAATCATTGCCTTCCATTTCGCGTGCCAATGCTTCAACTTCTGCCACTTCCTTTAGGGCGGCAGGGGTATAGGCATCCAGTAATTGGTTGAGCAGTTTGTATACGGCATCACTCGTTTCGGCCATGCGCTTTTTCAGTTTATACTCGGCAAAAGTGGAGAAGCCTAGTAAATGAGCCAGTTCCATGCGAATGTTTACCAATTGCTTGATGATGTCCACATTGTTGTATTCGTTATTGTGTGTACATTGGGTATTATAAGCCATATAGACTTCTCTGCGCAGTGAACGGTCATCACAATATTTCATGAAAGGAACAAAACTGGGAGCATCCAATGTAATGATGCTGCCTTCTTTTCCCTTATCCTTTGCTGTTTGAGCATAACTTTCCAATGAACTTTCGGGTAATCCTTCCAATTGTTTTTCCGTCAAAGCCAATTCGTAGTTATTTGTTTCTTTCAACAGATTCTGAGAAAAACGTAAGGTCAATATGCTTAATTCGGTATTCAGTTGGCGGAACTTTTCTTTTGCCTCACCGGTCAGGTTGGCACCGCTTCTTACAAAACCATCGTATGTCTTTTGCAGCAGTTGGGCGTCTTCACCTTTCAGTTGTAACTGGTCTTTCTGCTCGTATACGGCTTTTATGCGAGCAAACAGTTTTTCATTCAGACTGATGTTGTTGCTGTGTTCGGACAGTACGGGCATCATTTTTTCTGCCAATTCCTGCATCTCGTCACTAGTCTCGGCACTCATCAAATTGCCGAAAACAGTAGTTACGCGGTCTAGCAACGCACCCGAGTTTTCCAGAGCAACAATGGTGTTTTGGAAAGTCGGTGCTTCGGGATTATTGACAATTGCATCAATTTCCTCATTTTGTTCTTTCATTCCTTCCAACAAGGCAGGTTCATAATGTTCTATCTTGATAAGATGGAACGGAGCCGTGTCATGAGGGGTGTTATAGGGTTTTAAAAATGGATTTTTATTTTCAGTCATAGCACTATTTTATTTGACTTACAAATTTGCTAAAAAAAAGCATCACTATCCTCATTCTATTTACTTATTTAACAAAGTATATTAAATAGTTAGGTTAAAAATAAAAAAGCACAAGCAGAAATGCCTATGCTTTTCATTTTTATGGGGTTTTACCTGATTATTTATTCTTTTCAGTCAGTTTTTCCAACGCCGGAATGGAGATTTCCTTTCTGCTGAGTTGTACCAATCCCTGTTCCTGTAAATCATTCAGCACTTTTGACACATTGATTCGTGTCTCATCAATCAAACTCGCCAAATCCTCCATTTTGATTCTAAGGATTTTTTTTCCTTCGGGCTTCATGGAGCGCAGCACTAAAAAATTCAGTATTTTTTCTTCTGTATTACCTATGTGGCTGTTCCATAATTTTTCGTATGCCACTTGTGCTCTATTACTCAGAATATTTAAATAGTTAAGGCGGAAGATTTCGTAGTTGTTCAGTTCATTCAATACAAATAACTTGTCTATGGTAACTATGTTAATATCTGTACGTGCTTTGTAAGTCGCTGTATAGTTGGTTTGCATGCCGAATAATGAATAGGGCTCTATAACGAAAGGACTTCCAAAAGTTTCAAATAAGGCGTATGAATGTCGGTTATCGGTTGTTTGGGAGATTATCTCCCCATTTAAGAGAAAGATTAATTGAGTGCAAGGTGCACCTTGTTCCACAATGATATCATCGGCGTTGTATTTACGAAAATGTAGCTTTACCTTGCCTATGATATTGGTGAAGTCATTTTTACATAATCCCTGGAAGAGAGGGAGTTGTAAAAGTGTATCATACATTGTAATTTCCATAAGTTCTGTTGTTCGTTAAGTTATAGTTTAACATACAAAGGTAACGATAAAACGAGATTTATTATTTATAGGTGGAAGAACTTTTATTTTTTTTATTGTTTCTTACCGTCTCCTAATGTTTAAAAGCAGAATACTTGCGGACTGTATAAAAAATAAATATATTTGCATTCAAAAAAAAGGAGGAGTTTATGTTTGGATCATTTGATTTTCAAGAATTTTTAAGTGCGTTTATTGTGCTTTTTGCTGTCATTGATATTATCGGATCTATTCCTATTATATTGAATCTTAAGCAGAAAGGGAGAAATGTCAATGCTAATAAAGCTACCGGCATTTCTTTTGCTTTATTGATAGGTTTCTTTTATGCAGGGGATATGATGCTGAAGTTATTTCAAGTTGATATTGCTTCGTTTGCCGTGGCGGGTGCTTTTGTTATTTTTCTCATGTCTTTGGAAATGATTCTGGATATCGAGATATTCAAGAATCAAGGTCCTATCAAGGAAGCGACTTTAGTCCCCTTGGTTTTTCCGTTATTGGCTGGTGCGGGAGCGTTTACTACGTTGCTTTCCCTACGTTCGGAGTATGCTCCTGTAAATATTGTTGTAGCCTTGATATTGAATATGGTTTGGGTTTATGTAGTGTTGAAGTTGACAGATCGCATCGAACGTTTCTTGGGGAAAGGTGGAATTTATGTTATTCGTAAGTTTTTTGGAATCATTTTGTTGGCAATATCAGCGCGTTTATTTACTGCTAATCTGACTTTATTGATAGAGCAGTTTCAGAAAGCTCAGTAATATGCTGTTTTTTTACAGATAATAATGTCGGAACTCACCATAGATATTTTATTGGAAACCAACTGCTTTGTGTTGAATGGATATTAATCTGTGGTGAGTTCCGGTATCATTCCATTTGAATGGTAGCTGTTTGATATTTTGATACGCTCCTTTGGTGTCTATTTCTCGTTGATGATGAATTTCTTCATTCCGTCTGTAAAATAAGTTTCATATTTATCTCCTTCGCCTGAGCAAATAAAATAAGCATCCAGTTCAGGATGTGCTTCACAAAATGCTTTGGCTGAGTCCAGTCCCATCACCATGAAAGCAGTGGCGTATGCATCGGCACTGGCGCAATCTTTTGCAATGACAGTGGATGACAGGATACTATGTTGTACTGGATATCCGGTGCGTGGGTCTATGGTATGTGCATATTTCTTTCCACCTTTGTAATAGAAATTACGATAATTCCCTGATGTTGCCATACCTACATCACTAATGGCAAGCACAGTCTGTAACTCCTGGTTTACTGACAAGGAGTCATCTACAGGTTTGTTTATGCCGATACGCCAAGCGTTCATTTTGGAATTTTTGCCTCTTACCACTACTTCACCGCCTATATCTACCATATAGTTTTTTATCCCTTTACGTTCCAATAGCCTTGCTACTGCATCTACTCCGAATCCCTTGGCTATAGCGCTGCAATCCAGCATTATACGAGGGTCTTTTTTCATAATCCGGTTGTTCTGTAAATCTATTTTTTGATATCCTATCATTTGGCGTAAGCTGTCCACTATCAGTGAATCCACTCCTGTAGATTTTTTGAATCCGAATCCCCATGCATTTACCAGCGGAGCAACGGTAATGTCGAAAGCTCCGTAAGTTTCCTGAGAAATATCTTTCGCCAGACGGAAAACATAAGTAAACATACTGTCGGCCGTCATTTCTTCATTGTTGTTGATGCGTGTGATAACCGATTCTTTACTGAATGGAGAGAGCGAATTGTTTACTTTCTGCAATTCAGCTTCTATATCTTTTTTCAGGTTTTCTTTCGACTGGTAAGTTATCTTGTACATTGTGCCGAACACCAGTCCTTCGTCTGTCTGGAAAGGAGCTTGTTTCCGGAGAATCAATACCGTTCCGATTATCAGGAATGCCAGAAAAGGCAGTTGCCATTTTAAACCTTTATTGTTTGCCATAGATTATATCGTTGAGTTTAATTTATAAAAAAAGATGTTCTACAAGAATTTTTACACCGATACCTATTAATACCAGACCTCCGAAAAGTTCCATACGCAGGTTGAAGCGTTTTCCGAAAAAGATACCGATCAGGTTTCCGACTATCGAGAGAACGAATGAAGCGATGCCGATGATAATGAGTGGAGAGAACAACTGGCCGATAGAGTTGAATCCCGTAAATGCGAAGGAGATTCCTACTGCCAGTGCATCGATGCTGGTAGCTACCGCCATGGTAAGGATTACCTTCAGGCTGGTAGGGTCGAAACTGCATTCTTCGCTGTCCTTAAAATGCTCGCGTATCATACGGATACCGAGAAATGCCAGCAAGGCAAATGCTATCCAGTGGTCGTACGATTCGATAAGGTGATTGAAACGGCTGGCTCCGAACCATCCTATCAGTGGCATCAAAGCTTGAAAGAACCCGAAGAAAAAAGCCATTTTTAAAAATGTCCGCCATTGGATACGGCGTAGTATGATGCCGCTTGTCACCGAAACCGTGAAGCAGTCGATAGCCAGGCTGACGGCAAGCAACCATATTTCAAGTGTACTCATGCGCTTTTAAAAAGGTAAATTGTATATTAAGTTATACGTCAGATTGAAGCTGCTTCCGGCGTTTTTACCGAAACCGGGAACATACCATGGGTTAGAGTTTTCGTGACTGTCTACGCTCATACGCATTTTATATCGTACAGCCCATCCCATGTGGAAACGCTTGTATATTTTAACTTTAATCCCCACAACTCCTTCCAGCCAGCTGGCATTGCTCTTTACACCCAGATCGGCAAAAGGAACTGTTATATGTCCTCCGTAGTTTGGGTCGGTCATGTCAGGACCGCTGGCATCGTAAGTGAAGCTGCTCATACCATATCGTAAGCCTACATATAAGTATCCCGGCAGATAAGGTTTCTGGTAGAAGACATTGTAGTCCATACCAATACGGAAATAAGGAGCCGACGTCTTGTAATGCATGTCGTTGGCATCATTGATGACGTCAGTTTTTCCATATCCTATTTCCACTACGGGCAGGAAGCGGTTTTTTAAGTTAGTCTGAACGATGATTTCACTGCTCAAAATGTCACCTCCCAGCAAATATCCTCCTGCGCCGGCAACTTCTATGCCGACGGAAGTTCCCTGATAAAGCGGAGAAGCCTTGTATTCTGCCTTCAATGTCTCTTTGTCCTTTTTTTGTGCATATGCATGCGACGGCAATAGGAAAAGACTACTCGTCAGTATCAAGAACAGTGAAATATATTTTAAAGTTTTCTTTTTCATTATTGTCTATATTCGGATTGGTTATAGTCAATGAATCGAGGCGGTGACGGGTATTCTCTACTTTGGTGACCTCGTAAAACATCATGGAGCCACAGTCCAGGTTGGTGAAATACGGGATGTTCCGGTGTTCGATATTGATGGTATCAGTACCGGCATACCGTCTTTCCAGGCTGCGATAGATAAAGACAAACCGTGTATGAGTGCCGTAGCTGAACGGGAGTTCGAAACTGCTGGCACCCGCTTCCTTGTTGATGAGTGTATCCGATACGAGTGAATCCTGTACGGTACGGGGCTGGAGGCTTCCGTCGGGCAGGGTATCGTATACTACGATGTCGGCATGTGTCTGTCCCACAATCGTAATGGTGTCTGATGTATTGAAAGACCTTCCGTGCTGGTCTACTAATGAAAAATATGCATACGACATGGAGTTGGGCGGACAGTTTTCTACTTCACACCCCGGGAAGAATATGCATATTAATAAAAGCAAGCCTAATATGGCCGGTAGTTTCTTCATGGTTACAGTTCTTTTTCTATTTGATATTTGTTTCGCTCAGGAGCATTGCGGGCTATCAGTTCTCCGATGAATCCGGCAAGGAAGAGTTGTGTACCGATAATCATGGTTGTAAGAGCCAGATAGAAATACGGACTGTCTGTAATCAGTCTGTACGGATTACCGGCATACAGGTCGTACAACTTGTTGACTCCTATGATAGCTACGGCTATGAAACCGAGAATAAACATGATAGAACCCAGAAAGCCGAAGATGTGCATCGGTTTGATACCGAATTTAGACAAGAACCAGAGTGTGAGTAAATCCAGATAACCGTTGACGAAACGGTTCAATCCGAATTTTGTCTTTCCGTATTTTCGTGCCTGGTGGTGAACCACTTTTTCGCCTATCTTGCTGAAACCGGCATTTTTTGCCAGATAAGGAATATAGCGGTGCATTTCGCCATATACCTCAATGTTCTTGATAACCTCCTTGCGGTAAGCCTTCAGTCCACAGTTGAAATCGTGCAGGTTATGGATACCTGAAACTGCGCGGGCCGTAGCGTTGAACAGTTTGGTCGGAATTGTTTTCGACAGCGGATCATACCGTTTCTGCTTCCATCCCGAAACCAGATCATATCCGTCGACAGTAATCATGCGGTAGAGTTCCGGTATTTCGTCGGGACTGTCCTGAAGATCGGCATCCATTGTGATGACCACATCTCCCTCCGCACGTTCGAATCCGCAGAACAGTGCCGGAGACTTTCCGTAGTTACGGCGGAATTTTATTCCTTTCACCTCCTTGTTGTCCTTACTTAAAGATTCGATGACCTTCCATGAACCGTCGGTACTTCCGTCGTTTACGAAGATGATTTCGTAACTGAATCCGTTCGCGTCCATAACTCTCTTTATCCACGCATGCAGTTCGGGTAAAGACTCTTCCTCATTATATAAAGGAACGATTACTGATATATCCATAGTTTAAAAACGTTTTTTTTGTTTCATTGCCACCAGGCCGGTAGGTATAGCCAGCAGGATGCCGTAAAATATATTTTGAAAAATCAACTGAAATGTAAGTTGCAGCGGAGTCAACGATGAAATCGTATCAAAAGCCTGAATAAGCTGGTCGATGGAAGATACCATTTCGCCCTGGGCACTTGCTTTGATGCTTTCCAGCTGTTGCAGGTATGAGTCTGTCAGAAATCCCTGATCGATAAAGCGGAAATAGACATAGTGTGCTACTGCTGCCAGCAATGCGGCAAACAGATACATGTACAGGGTAAATAAAAAAGCACGGAAAAATGAAATCTCACCGTTACAGTATGTATTTCTGAACTTGCGTACGTAAATGTATCCTAACACAGGAACGAACAGGGTAAGCAGTACGAACAATAGCTGAAGGAGAGGGATAGTGAATCCCAAGGGAAGAAAAATGAATTTGAATATCCAGAATATTCCCATAAAAGTACCGAACCGCATAGCGTGTTCCTGAAGTGTAATCGGTTTGTCTGTTGGCATCTCTGTCTTTACTTTATAACTTTATATATTAAGACTACAAAAGTACGCTTTTTGGAGATATTCCGGGCTATAAAACTTGTAAAAAACGTATTTCTTTCAATTTTTGTGCATTTTTTTGTGGCAAAGTATTGCAGGTTCAAAAAATATGTGTACCTTTGCACCCGCAATCGAGAAACATCGATGATGAATCTCTGATGCAGACATAACATGGGTAAGTCCCATACGGCCAGCTCCCTTCGAATCCTCCAGGGCTTGATCGCAGCAAAGGTAGTTGGTTGTAGCGGCGCGATATGGCAAGCTTGCCCACCTGCCTCTTTAGCTCAGTTGGCCAGAGCACGTGATTTGTAATCTCGGGGTCGTTGGTTCGAATCCGA
>ENA-UEQW01000737-UEQW01000737.1-human-gut-metagenome-genome-assembly--contig:-NODE-737-length-29675-cov-3.964018_pt1 | contig 29675 bp, 24 predicted proteins | sample MGYA00242947_ERZ507947 | MGnify/ENA primary metagenome ERZ507947 (study PRJEB26167, sample SAMN06115421) | human gut metagenome | host: Homo sapiens | place: China:Guizhou | collected 2015-03-17... | reverse complement strand
GGAGGTCCGGCTTCCGGCGCTCGTCGTGTCGGAGGTCGTCTCCGGGCGGAGCTTTGCGCACGCCGCGCTGGCCGTCGGGCTTTTGATCGGCGCGGTCTTTCTGGCAAAGGCGCTGAAGGAATTCATGGAAACAATTCAAAAACCCTACTTTGACCGCTATCGCTTAGGCGAGGGCGTGCTTCTGGATAAAAAGGCCATGCGCTGCTATTATCAGCAGTATGAGAAAAAATCAGTACGTGATCTGCACAGCCGCGCGGAGGCGGCGACATGGATGTCCTTCGGCAAGGTGCCGCTGCTGGAAATGCCGCAGCAGACCATGGAGCTGCTGCAAAATCTGCTCTGCTACCTGCTCTTCGGCACGATCATTTCCGCTGTCAGCCCGTGGCTCCTGCTGCTTCTGACCGCCGCTCCGGCGGCGAACTGGTTCTGCGTCCGGGCATATAACCGCTACGAATACCGCACGCGGCCCGAACGCACGGACATCGAGCGAAAGACCGATTATGTGAGCGAACGCGCAGCCGATTTTGCGTGCGCGAAGGATATCCGCATCTACGGCATGGCCGGATGGCTGCGCACGGTCTATGACGATCTTGCCGCGCAGAGCGTATTGTGGCAGAAGCGCCTGAGCGCGCGGCAGCTGCTGACCCGGCTGGCCGATCTCGGCGTGATCCTCGTCCGCGACGGCACGGCCTACGCGGTGCTGATCGCCATGTCGCTGCGCGGCGAGATCACCGCCGACCAATTCGTGCTCTATTTTGCCGCCATCTCCGGCTTTGCCTCCTATGTCGGCAGCATCCTCACCGCGTGGAACGCCATGCAGACGGCAAGCCTCAAGGTCTGCGATTTCCGCGAATTCCTGGATCTTCCGGACGAGGACAGCGGCGGCAGGGCACTTTCGGCGGACGCGCTGCGTCATGCGCCGGAGATCGTGTTCGAGCACGTCTCCTTCCGCTATGACGGCGCGGAGCAGGATACGCTGCACAATATCTCTTTCACGCTCCGCGCCGGTGAGCGGATGGCGCTGGTCGGTATGAACGGCGCGGGCAAGACGACGCTCGTCAAGCTCCTGTGCGGACTGTACCGCCCGACCTCCGGCGAGATCCGCATCGACGGCGTCCCGGCGGCCGAATTTCGGCGGGACGAGTATTACCGCCTGTTTTCGCCCGTTTTTCAGGATGTGCAGACCGCATTCTTCTCGCTGGCTGAGACGGTCGCGGGCGATTTCGGAGAAAAGGTGGACAGGGCGCGGGCCGAGGCGTGTATGCGCAAGGCCGGGCTTGGGAAGAAGCTCGACGCGCTTGCGCACGGCATAGACACGCGGCTCGACAAGCAGGTCAACAAGGACGGCGTGGAGCTTTCCGGCGGCGAGGCGCAGAAGCTGATGATGGCGCGGGCGCTCTATAAGGACGCGCCGGTGCTGGTGCTCGACGAGCCGACCGCCGCGCTTGATCCCATCGCGGAAAACGAGGTCTACCTCCAGTACCGCGACATGACCGGGGACAAGACCTCGCTCTTCATCTCGCACCGGCTGGCCTCCACGCGCTTCTGCGACCGGATCCTGTTCCTGCGGGACGGCCGCATTGCCGAGGAGGGTACGCATGAGGCGCTTCTTGCGCAGAACGGCGAATATGCGAGGCTCTATGAAATTCAAAGCTGCTGGTATCGTGACGATTACAAGGGAGGTGCGGAGGCATGACGCTGCGGGAACATATTTCGATCGCACGCCGCTCGTGGCGGCTGCTGTATTCCATGAGCCGCCGGTTTTTTGCCGCAATTCTGGCATACAGCGTCGTGACGGCACTGCTGCCCTACATCCCGGTCTGGTTTTCCGCGCGGCTGATCGATGCGCTGGCCGCGGGCGCCGGGGTGCAGGTGCTGATCCGCTATGCCGCGCTGACCGTCGGCCTGACCGCGCTCGGAACGCTTCTCAGCGCAGTGCTGAACGCGCAGAAGGAGATCGGCTTTCAGGAGGCCAATTGCAGCTACGAGTGGATGCACGCGGAAAAGGCGATGGCGCTTGCGTATGCCTCGATTGAGGACCGCAAGGTCTCGCTGCTGCGCGAACGCATCCAGACCGAAACGCGGATGGGATGGAACGTATTCTATTTGGACTCCTGCATCGAGCAGTTCGTGCGTTTCGGCGTGCAGATTTTCGCCTCCATCGCGCTGACCGCCTCGTTCTTTACGCTGCACGCAATTGCGCCCGCAGCCAAGCTCGCCTTTGTCGGCGGCATTCTCGTTTCCATCGTGGTGGCTGTGCTGACGAGCGCGCGATCCTCCGCGATCAACATGGAATTTCTCAAGGACGGCGTGACGGAGAATATCACGCTGGATAAGTACAGCACCTATATCCGCAACTACTCCAGCGGCAAGGATATCCGCCTCTATGCCATGACCGCTCCGCTTGTCAAATACGCCGGCAATTTCTATAAAACAATTTGCGACCGGGAGGCGCGCGCCTATTTCCGCCGCGCGCTGCTGCGGCTGGCGGCGGTGCTGATGGATCATGTGCTGCGCTTCGGCGTCTATCTGCTGCTGATCTCCGGCGCGCTGCGCGGCGGGGTCAGCGTCGGCTCCATCGCGCAGTACGTTACGAGCGTCATGCTGCTGCTTGCGGCGGCCAACGGCTTTGTGCGTGCGTGGCAGGTCGCCATGACCAACGACCAGTACCTCAAGCGCTTTTTCTCCTACTTCGACATCCCGAATCCCATGTATCAGGGCACCCTGTCGGTGGAAAAGCGCGACGACAACGACTACTGCATCGAGTTCCGCGACGTTTCCTTCCGCTATCCCAATACGGAGACCTACGCGCTGCGCCATGTGAGCCTCCGCTTCAGGATCGGCGAACGGCTGGCGGTCGTCGGCATGAACGGCAGCGGCAAGACGACCTTCATCAAGCTCCTTTGCAGGCTTTACGACCCGACGGAGGGCGTCATCCTGCTCAACGGCGTGGATATCCGGAAGTACAACTACGACGAATATCTGTCCATTTTCTCAGTCGTTTTTCAGGATTTCCGCCTGTTTTCCTTCTCGCTCGGGCAGAATGTGGCCGCGGGCGCGGAATATGACCGGGAGAGGGCTGTGTCCTGCCTGCGGGAGGCCGGTTTCGGAGAACGCCTTGCCAAGATGCCGGAGGGGCTGGAAACCAGCCTGTATCAGGACTTCGACAAGGCGGGCATGGAGATCTCCGGCGGCGAGGCACAGAAGATCGCCCTCGCGCGGGCGCTTTATAAAAACGCGCCGTTCATCGTGCTCGACGAGCCGACCGCCGCGCTCGACCCGGTGTCGGAATACGAGGTCTATCGGAAGTTCAACGAGATCTCCGGCGGAAGGACTGCCGTCTATATCAGCCACCGGCTGGCCTCCTGCCGCTTCTGCGACGAAATTCTGGTGTTCCACGAGGGACAGATCGTCCAGCACGGCGCGCATGAAGCGCTGCTGGCGGAGTCCGGCGGCAAATATGCCGAGCTTTGGAACGCGCAGGCGCAGTATTATACCGACGCACAGGCCGGCGCGGAGGTGTAATTTCACAGGAGCGCTCCGGCCGCCGAAGGGCTTGGCGGGGTGAAAGAGGGGCCGGCAGACGCTTTGCGTCTGCCGGCCCTGATTGATAATTGGAGAACGAACCCTTTTCGGGATACAAGATGTGTACAGAATGGAAAATGCGCCTCAGTTATGCGGCACGGCATCCGCATAGGTTTCGGTATAGCGGGCATAGAAGGAGGCCGGCTCACCGGCGGCGTCGAGATGCGAAAGGTCGCCGAAGCGCGACATGCGGAATACGGCGACGCCCGGCTCACGCTCTTCGGTGGAGAGCACGGTGACGCTGCTCGTCAGAGCGACGGCGTAGTGCCACAGCGGTACGGGCGAGATGCTGAACAGGTGCGCCAGCAGCACGCATTCCACGCCGAAGTGGCAGAACAGGATCAGGTTGTCATGGTTGGGGCGCTCCGCGCGGTACAGCCGCCCGTCGCGGACGTAGCCGTGCTTCGCCAGAAGCGCGTCGAGACCGTGTCCAACGGCGTCAAAAGCGGTGCGGACGGTGGTGTCCCGGTACAGCGGGCCGTCCGACCAGCGCTCCGGGTCATAGTAGACCGGCTCCTGCGCCCAGTCTGCGGGAAGAACGTCCCATGCAAGGCCGGAGGCGTGCCCGCGCTGCATGACGCGGTAGCCGTGGTCAAATTCGCGCAGCCAGTCCATTTCCTCAGCGGACGCGCCGGCGGCGCGCAGGGTGAACGAGGCCGTATCCTTGGCGCGGCCAAGCGGCGAAACGTAATAATATGCGGGCGTGATCTTTTCCAGACGCTTTCCCAGCAGCGCGGCCTCGCGCCAGCCCTTTTCCGTCAGGGAGTCGATGGAATAGTCCGGCTCCGCGTGGCGGACGCTATAGATGTTCATAAAATGACTCCTGCGGTATTGCAGATTCGGCGCACGCGCTGCGCCGCTTTGATTCTAGCAGATTTTTTGCGGAATTGGAAGCGGGAAGCTGCGCGGTTTGCAGAAGTGGTCAACGCAAAATGGAGCAGGGAAGCCCTGCTCCATGCCTTTGCTGTATCTGCGCGGCTCAGGCCAGCGCCTTTCTGCGGGCGGAGATGCCCTTGGTCATCGTATCGTGGATGCGGCTGCCGATCTGCGCAGTCGTAACGCCGTTCAGCTCGTCGGCGGGAATGATGTCCAGCACGTCGAGATACACGTCCGTGTGGCGGCGGAACATATTTTTCAGGATGGCCGGGGTGTTGGACAGGACGCAGACCACGATGGGAACGCCCGCCTTCTGCGCGATCTTGAACGCGCCGTTGCGGAAGCTGTTCAGCTCGCCGGTTTTGCTCGTGTAGCCCTCCGGGAACACGGCAATAGAGGTTTTGTCCTCCTTCAGGAACTGGATGGCCTTGAGGATGGTGCGCAGCGCCGCGCGGTCGTTTTCGCGGTCGATCGGCAGGCAGAGCAGCTCACGCATGATCTCGGCGACCATGAAGAGGGAGAAATTCTCCTTCTTGGAGATGAAGGCCAGCTCGTCATGCGGGATGGCGTAATAGTAGATCAGCGGGTCGAAGGCGAAAAGATGGTTGGAGACGAGCAGAAAACGGTGGTCATGCGGAAGCTTCTCCAGACCGGTCACATGAACGTGAACGCCGCCGAGGAAAAACGCCAGACGGCAGAACTGATTGAGCATGAAGCGGAAATAGCGGCTCGGCTTTTCCAGCAGCTTTTTCGGATCGACAAAGCGCGTGGAAACGAACAGAAGCAGCAGAAACAGGATCACGAAGCCGAGAAAGATCCCGGCAAAGGTAAGCGGAAGCTGCCAGAGCGCGTTCCAAGAGGAAAACCACCCGGAAAGCCAGCCGGTCAGCCCGGAGAGCACAAAACTGAGCGCAAGAAAGACATAAACCATGAGAGCACCTGCTTGTTGAAAGGATCAGCGCGGAAGCGCCGTATTTTGGAGTGCAAAACTCTTAAATTTATTATAGCGCATGGCGCGTTGAAATTGGAGCGGCTTTTTAGAATTTAACAAAAAATTCACGGATAAAGCAAATCTTAAGAATTTTACGGATTGTTTCTTCATTGGCTTTGCGGTATGATAGGGCAACATTCTGACGAAGGCAGGCGAATGCCCATGCATATGGTCGAGTTTCTGAAGCATATCAGCGCGGCGCTGCTGCTCCTGACAGGGCTGTGCTTTTTCTATCAAACGGTGTATCTGGTCATTTCTCTGTTCTGGCGCGAGCCGAAGCACAAGCCGGAGAAGCCGGCGCGCTATGCCATTCTGATCGCGGCGCGCAATGAGGAAGCGGTTTTGCCATACCTCCTGCAAAGCATCCGCGCACAGGATTATCCCTCCGAACGCATCACGACCTATGTCGTGGCCGACAACTGCACCGACCGCACGGCGGAGGCTGCGGAGGCCAACGGCGCGCGCGTCTACCGGCGCTTCGACCGCAGCCGGATCGGAAAGGGCTACGCGCTGCACGATCTGCTCGACTGGATCCGGCGCGGCGACGGATTGGAGCAGTACGATGCGTTTTTGATCTTCGACGCGGACAACCTGCTCTGTCCGGACTACATCTCCAAGATCAACCGCACCTACAGCGACGGCTTCGAAGCGTTCCATGGCTACCGCAACACGAAAAATTTCGGCGACAGCTGGATATCCTCGGCCTACGCGCTGTGGTATCTGCACGATTCCGTCCACCTCAACGCGGCGCGGATGATGCTCGGAACGACCTGCGCTGTGACCGGCACGGGCTTCGGCTTCACGCGGGCGCTGCTCGAACGCATCGACGGGTGGAGCTTCTTCACGCTGACGGAGGACGTTGAATTCGACAACTGGTGCGCGGTGAACGGTGTGCGCATCGGCTTTTGCCGTGAGGCGATGCTCTATGACGAGCAGGCGTCCACGTTCGCGCAGTCCTGGAAGCAGCGCATCCGCTGGACACAGGGCGGATTGCAGGTCTCGCTGCTCTATGCCGGACGGCAGCTGCGCGGGATGCTTCGCGGAGGGCGCACCGGCTGGGCCAGCTTCGAAGCAGCGACGCTGTCCCTCGGCGGCTATCTGCTGTCGGCCCTTTCCGGCCTCTCCGTCGCGGTGACGGGGCTTGCGCAAAGCGGCCTGCGCGGCCTGCTGGCAGCGGTGGGATGCGCCGTCGGCGGACTGTATATGGGCATGGCAGTGATCGGCGCGCTGGTGCTGCTGACGGAGTGGAGGCGCATCGCGGCCCCGGCATATAAAAAGCTGCTGTCCGTGCTGACCTTCCCGCTGTTCATGCTGACCTTCATCCCGGCGGCGGTCTGCGCCGTCTTTGCCAAGCGCGGCTGGGAGCCGACGCGGCATACGGTCGCGATCGGGATCGGCAGCCTTGCGGCGGCACCGCGTGAATAAAAAATGCGCGGCTGAGACCTTCGAGGTCTCAGCCGCTTTTTTGTTTACAGGGGCCTTGGCCCTGTGCTATGCTATGATAAAAAAAGATACAGTTTTTGCCCGAAAAATACGAAATGCAACCGCCGGTTGACAGATTTGACGGCTGAATTTCTGGTATGCAACCGCGAAATGCGGTAGGATACGGGCAACAGAGCGCGGGAACGCGCCCGGATAACTGGAGGAAACGATATGATCTTAGCGGACAAAATAATCACCCTGCGCAAGAAGGCAGGCTGGTCGCAGGAGGAGCTGGCGCAGAAGCTGGATGTCTCCCGGCAGTCGGTCTCCAAATGGGAGGGCGCGCAGTCCATTCCCGATATCTCGAAAATTTTGCAGATGAGCCGCCTGTTCGGCGTCACGACGGATTTCCTGCTGAAGGATGAGCTGGAGGAGGCGGAATACGCTCCCGAAACCGCGCAGCCCGCGCTGCGGCGCGTAACGATGGAACAGGCGTCGCGCTATCTGGAGCTTCGCCGTCAGGCCGCGCCGCGGATGGCGCTGGCGACGTTTCTGAGCGTGCTTTCGCCGGTGCCGTTGCTGTCCTTCAGCGAGATGAGCCAGTCTGCGCGCTTCGGCATCACGGAAAACGCGGCAGCGGGCCTCGGGCTGTGCGCGATGCTGGTGCTGGTCGCGGCGGCGGTCGCGCTCTTCCTGACCTGCGGTGCGCGGACGAAGGAATTCGATTTTCTGGATAAGGAGCCGTTTGAGACAGAGTACGGCGTGAGCGGCATGGTCCGAGGGCGCCAGAGCGCCTATGCGCCGCAGTGCGCGCGGAGAAGGCTCCTTGCAACGATGCTCTGCATCCTTTCTGTGCTGCCGCTGTTCGCGGCGCTCTGTATCGGCTCGGAGCCGGTCGTTATGGCGGCGGTGTGCGCGCTGCTCATGATCGCGGGCGCGGGTGCGGCGCTGTTTGTCTGCGCAGGCGTTTATGAGGGAGCGATGGAGCGGCTTTTGGAGGAGGGCGACTTCTCGCGCGAGGAGAAGGTACACGCGCCCGTGCAGGGCGCAGTCTCCGTCTGCTACTGGCTGGTCGTGACGGCGGTGTTCCTGCTCTATACCTTCGGGCCGAATGGAAACGGCCAGCCGCAGTACAGCTGGGTGATCTGGGCTATCGGCGGCGTACTCTACGCGGCTCTGCTCACCGCTCTGCGCCTGTTCCGGAAGCGGTAACGCGGCTGCCGCAGCAGAATATCAGACAGAGATCGAGCCGCCGGCATTCGCCGGCGGCTCCGTATATTATAGTTCCGGTGTTTCCCGGAGCGTGCAGCCCGGAAAAGCGGCCTGTGCCGCCGCGTACACAAGGTCCGCGTCCTGCGGAGAAAGCGCCTCCCAGAGCGTGAGGTGGATGGACGCACCCTTCCGCCGCCAGATGCCGCATACGCGGCCATGGAGCAGAAGCACCGGCGCGACCTGCCCGGCGAGGCTGAAAACGCTGCGCATCCGCTCCGGCGGCAGAAAAAGACTCTCCTTTTTCTCATAGCCCAGCATCAGCGGGTCGAATCCGGCAAGGAAACGGCATTCCGGCGGAGAAGCCGGAGCGGCGTCCTCGCCATCCAGCCAGAAATACTCCCGTCCGCTGCAATGCGCGGAATGCACGGGCAGCTCCGCCAGCCAGCCGCGCACAGCTTTGGCGGAGGCATGGAAGAAATACATCGCGTCGTGGATGGTCGCGGGCGCGTAATGCGTGAAGTAACGCCGCGCAAGCGTCAGCTGGGCGGCGTGCGCCGAAAGCGGCTCCAGCGGCGGGCACAGCCGGAGCGCCTTTTCCGGGCCTGCGGTGTAGCACACGAAGCCACGCTCGCACAGTTCCCGCAGCCCACCGCCCCAAGAGTCGAACATACTGGCGGCCTCGTCCTCGGTCATGCTGCGTGCGCGGCAGTGCTCCCGCAGGGTGTCGCGCGTCAGCGGCCCGTGCGAGAGCGCTTCGACAATTACATCCGTGAAATAAGCCTGCCGCGCGGGCGTGAGCGCCCAGCCCGGACGCTGATTCCAGAAGCTCAGCGCGCTCCATTCGTTGCAGCGGAAGCGGTCTCCCGCCGTCAGACCGAGATAGACCGGCAGATCATCATCTGGGAAAAGATGAATCGTCCCGCGCAGCGTCCAGCTCTTGACAAGCCGCGCCTGCGCGGGGCCTTCTCCGTCCGTTCGGAGGGACAGCGCATGGAGCGCATTCTGCGGATACTGCGCCTGAAAGCCGCAGAGCGCCCGCGCGACAGTGTGCGCGGGCGCGGGCGCGGATAGATACTGTCCGGCGAGACGCCGGAGGCGGATATTCTGTTCCGTCATGACGGCTGCCTTGAGGCGCAGAGCGTGTCCAGCTCCTGCTGCCAGACGGCGGCGCAGGCATCGCTCGGCATCCGCCAGTCGCCTCTGGGCGAGAGCGTGACCGAGCCGACCTTCGGCCCATCGGGCAGGCAGCTGCGCTTGAACTGCTGCTGGAAGAAGCGGCGGTAGAAATTCTTCAGCCAGTGCAGCAGCGCCTCGTCCGAATATCGCCCGTCCATCGCCTTCTGCGCCAGCCGGTAAATTTTCGCCGGGGAGAAACCGAAGCGCAGCACATAGTAAAGATAAAAATCATGCAGCTCATACGGGCCGACCAGCGACTCCGTCTGCTGCGCGATCTCGCCGTTCTCCTTCGCCGGGAGAAGCTCCGGGCTTACGGGCGTGTCGAGAATGTCCAGCAGCACCGCACGCAGCGCGCCGCGCTCTGCGATATCCGCCTCATAGCGCACGATGTGCCGCACCAGTGTCTTCGGGACACCCGCGTTGACGCCGTACATACTCATATGGTCGCCGTTATAGGTCGCCCAGCCCAGCGCCAGCTCGCTCAGATCGCCCGTGCCGACCACCAGACCGCCGGTCCGGTTTGCAAGGTCCATCAGCTCCAGCGTCCGCACCCGCGCCTGAGCGTTCTCATACGTCACATCCTGTACATCTTCGCTCTGCCCGATGTCCGCGAAGTGGCTGCGGACGGTGTTTGCGATCTGAATTTCCCGGAAGCTGACGCCGAGCTCGTCGCAGAGGATCTCCGCGTTCGAGCGCGTGCGGTGTGTCGTGCCGAAGCACGGCATGGTGACTGCCAGAATGTCGGTCATCGGGCGGCGCAGCCGCTTCATCGCGCGCACCGCCACCAGCAGCGCCAGGCAGCTGTCGAGCCCTCCGGAAATGCCGATCACGGCGGTCTTCGCGTGCGCGTGCTCGATGCGCTTTGAAAGCCCGTCCGCCTGCATCTCCAAAATCAGCTCGCAGCGCTCCGCCCGCGCGGTGTCGCTCGCGGGGACAAACGGCGTCGGCGAGAACGCGCGCGTCAGCTCCACCTTGCGCAGTGGGAGGTCGAAGGAAACAGTCGTATAGCCTTCCTCGCCGCACGCCTCCGGCTGGAAGCTCGTGTTGCGGCAGCGCTCCGCGAGCATTCTTCCAAGGTCGAGCTCCGTGCAGGCATAGCCTTCGCGGAAGGGCTTGCTCTCCGCCAGCAGCGCCCCATTCTCACAGATAAGATCGTGCGCGGCAAAGACCATGTCCGTCGTCGACTCGCCATGCCCCGCGTCTGCGTAAAGATAAGCGCAGAGCAGCCGCGCCGACTGCTGCGACACGAGCTGACGGCGGTATTCCGCCTTTCCGACGGTCTCGTCGCTCGCAGAGAGGTTCGCGATCACAGTCGCTCCGGCGAGCGCGTGCGCCGTGCTCGGCGGGAGCGGCGCCCAGAGGTCCTCGCAGACCTCAGCCGCCAGTGTAAACTCCGGCATGGAGGCGCAGCGGAAGAGCAGCCGCGTGCCGAACGGCACGCTCTGCCCCACAAAGCAGATCATCCATGTGCGCGCGGGCGCGGGCGAAAAATGCCGCCGCTCATAAAACTCGCCGTAATTCGGGATATAGGTCTTCGGGACAAGCCCCAGCAGCGTGCCACGGCACAAAACTGCGGCACAGTTATAGAGCTTTCCGTCCACAGCGACCGGCAGCCCCACCAGCACGACCAATTCAAGCGTTTCGCTGGCTTTCAAAATTTCCGCCAGCGCTGCCTCCGCTGCTCTTTGCAGCGGCTGCTGCAAAAACAGATCGGAGCAGGTGTATCCCGTCAGCCCCAGCTCCGGAAAGACCGCCAGCTGTACGCCGTCCTCCGCCGCGCGCCGCATCGCCTCGATCGTCATCTGCGCGTTGTAGCCGCAGTCCGCCACGCGCAGCGCAGGCGACACAGCACAGGCTCTGATAAAACCGTGGAGCATAGAACATCCATCCTTTTGTATTTCATTTCATTATTGTTGTTATCATACCACAAGCTTGGCGTTAGAACAACAAGCAAAATAAGCGCGCCGGAGCGGTATATCCGCTCCGGCGCGCTTTTGCTTCTTCAGTCCGAGCGCGCACGGCAAATCACATCGCCGCGCCTATTTTTCCGAATGTGTTTTGATCTTGCGATAATTCAGCGGCGAGATATGATATTTCTGTTTGAATGCCTTGCTCATATGAAATTCATCATGAAATCCGAACGCCTCCGCGACCTCCCGCAGCCGGAGCTCCGGCTCCATCTCAAGCTGCGAGGCGATCATTTCCAGCTTCTGATTTTTCTGATACGCGTAAAACGGCATTCCGACCCTGGCGTGCATCGCGTGGTTCAGCGTCTTTGTGCTGACGTGGAGCATATCCGCCACTTCCTTTGCCGGATAGCGGCGGTGCGGCGCAGCCGTGACGATCTCGATCGCCTGCGCCGCGATGTCGTTCCGCTGCATCGACTGGCGCAGCTGTTCGCGATGCAGCTCCAACAGCAGCAGATCGAGCAGCGCGGACATTCGCTCCTGCCGGAACGGCGCGTCGACCCAGAACGTCCGGACGATCTCCTCAAAATACATCTTTGCCCCCGGCGCAGCGCTCATATGCAAAAGCGTCGGCAGCTGCATCGCCGCCGGATTTTCAGCGCTGTCCTGCGGAAGGCTGGTCACGTGGATGCAGAACGTCCTCGTCTCCGGGCGGCACGGCTGGCGCGTATAGTGGTGCCGTCTGGCGGCGAGCAGCAGCACGTCGTCCCGTTCCAGCGCGTATTCCCGTTCCCCTTCCGCGATGCTCCAGCCGCCGTCGATCAGATAGATCAGGTCGTGATGCTGAAGCGTGCGGTCGATATATCGTTCGTCTGTCTGCGTTTTATAGTAGTGCGCGTTTGCTGCGACGACCTGATGCCGCACGCTGAGATCGAAGGCTATCCCCATGTGATCACTTCCGTTTCTTACATTTTTTACTCTGTTTCGTCCATGTTCCGTTTCTCAGAAAAGATGTATACTTTGCAGGAAGGGGGACGTTTCCCCGCAAATTACACACGAGGTGATTCTATGTATGCAATGCTGAACGGAGCAGACAGTCATCTGCACTGGTCCGAAGTTTCCATGCCGGAGGTACATGACGACGAAGTCCTGCTTGAAATTTACGCCGCAGGCATCAACCGCGCCGATCTTCTTCAGCGCGCCGGACAGTATCCGCCCCCTCCCGGTTGGCCGGATTATTTCGGACTGGAAGCTGCGGGCATCATCAAGGCAGTCGGCAGCGAGGTCGAAAAAGAGGGCAAATGGCACGTCGGAGACAAGGTCTGCGCGCTGCTCGGCAGCGGCGGATACGCCGAATATGTAGCTGTTCCGGAAGGTCTGCTCATGCCGATCCCCAAGGGTCTGTCCATGGTGCAGGCTGCGGCACTGCCGGAGGTCTATGGTGCCGCTTACCTGTTCCTGTGTCTGGAGGGCAGAATCAAATCCGGCGACACGCTTCTCATGCAGGCGGGTGCAAGCGGTCTCGCCAGTGTGATCATCCCGATGGCGAAAGCCTTTGGCGCGCGCGTTATTACGACCGTCATGAATGACGAGCTGGAGCAGAAGATCCAGCATCTGCCTGCCGATATCATCGTCAATACTTCCCGCCAGTCGCTCAAAGACGTCATGAAAGCCGAGTTGGAAGCGGGCCGTGGCGTGGATATCACGATCGACTGCCTCGGCGGAGACACCGTTGGCGAGTGCCTGCCGTACATGAACTTCGACGGCCGTTGGATCATGATCGCAACGCTGGCAAGCGACTTTACAAAGGTTGATATGCGCAGTATGTACGCAAGAAGAACACGGCTGATCGGCACGAACCTGCGCAGCCGTACTCCAGCGCAGAAAAAGCAGCTTCTGACCGAAATGACCGAGATCCTCTGGCCGAAGGTCGAGAGCGGCGAGGTGCGTCCGACGATCTACAAGGTGTTCCCCATGTCGCAGGCAGAGCAGGCGCACGAGGAAATGCAGTCCGGTCGCAGCGCGGGCAAAATGGTACTCGTCGTCCGAAACGACGCAGTCTGAAGGGGGCAGCAGATATGAAACAAATCGCTTTTACGGCGCCGAATACGGCGGTGCTGCTGGATGTGGCGCGCCCGGAAGTCACAGCCGGGACGGTCGTCGTGCGGACCTGCTACAGCGCTCTGAGCGCCGGAACGGAACGCGCAAATGTCACCGGCGACCCAAACTGCGGCGGTGCGCGCGGCAATCTGCGCCCCTGGCCGCGCGTCCTCGGCTACAGCGTCAGCGGCATCGTCGAGGAGGTCGGAGCCGGAATTACCGACATTCACATCGGCGACCGTGTCATCGGCTTCTGGGGCAAGCATCAGGAATACAATGTCTATACCCGGGAAAATGTCATCCGCATTCCCTATGACGATATTTCTCTTGCGGATGCTTCCCTCGCTTTTATCTCGATCTTCTCTCTTGCCGCGATCCGCAAGACCGGGATGGAGATCGGCGAAAGCTGTATGGTCGTCGGGCTTGGGCTGCTTGGTCAGTTCGCGGTCGAGTACGCGCGTATCGGCGGCGCATATCCGGTCATTGCGCTTGACTTTTCGCCCGAGCGCCGCGCTCTGGCGCAGAAGCTCGGCGCAGATTACGTGTTTGACCCCTCCGACCCGGAGCTCACGGAAAAGGTCAAGGCTGTGACGGAGGGGCGCGGCGCAAATTGCGTAATTGAGGTCACCGGCAATCCGGACGCGCTCAATACCGCCCTTTTGTGTACGGCGCGCTTTGGGCGTGTCGCGCTGCTTGGCTGTACGCGCGTGCCGACCACCTTAAATCTCTACAACGACGTCCACTTCCCGGGCATCTCCCTGATTGGCGCGCACACCATGGCGCGCCCCGACCATGAATCCTCACACGGCTGGTGGACCTCGCAGGACGACTGCGCGGCGGCACTGCGCCTACTGCATACCGGGAAGCTCAACATCCATGATATCATTCACGAGATTCACAAGCCTGAGGACTGCCCTGCCGTCTATGCGCGTCTGGCGACGGACCGCAGCTTCCCGATCGGAGTGCTCTGGGACTGGAATCCATAACGCTTTCCTGCACTGTGTTCAGGAAACCATAATCGCATCTAAATCTGAGCCGGACATAAGCAATGCCTATGTCCGGCTTTCGATATCCGTGATCTCTCAGCGAACCGTCAGCACAAGCTTGCCGACATTCTGCCCGGTTTCCATCAGTGTATGTGCCTGCATTGCCTGCTGAATCGGGAAGACTCTGAAAATCGTCGGTCGAATGGTTCCGTCCTCGATCTTCGGCCAAACCCGCCGAACCAGCTCCTCCAGAATTTCCCCTTTTTCTTCCTCCGGACGCACGCGCAGGAGGCTTCCCTTGAGCATGACGCGCTTTGTAAGCAGCGCGCGCAGCGGCAGCGTCGCCGCAGTACCGCCCATTGTGCTGATGAGCATCCATCGGCAGCCGGTATTGACATATGGCAGACACTGACCGATCGCGTCTCCGCCCACGCAGTCCACGGCGATATCCACGGGATGTCCAGCTGCTGCAATTCTTTCAATCGCATCGCCGACCGCCTCTGACGAGGTGTCGATGATCTCGTCCGCACCAAGATGCGTAATCTTCTCCTTTTTCTCAGCCGTGCGCACCGTTGTGATGACGTATGCTCCGAACGCCTTTGCCATTGGGATTCCGACGCTTGCAAGCCCGCTGTTGCCAGCCGGGAAGAACACGGTCTCCCCTGCTTTCATTCCACCATCTATAAAGAGGTTCAGATAGCACGTCGCATATGCCTCCGGCAGGCTTGCCGCTTCCTCAAACGAAAGCCCCTGCGGGATCGGCATGACCATTTTTTCCGTTACCGCCGCATATTCGGCATAACCGCCGCCGCCAAGCAGCGCGCAGACGCGGTCGCCCACCTTCCAGCGCGTCACTGCCGCGCCGGTCTTCACAACCACGCCGGCAACCTCCAGTCCCATCCATTGCGGGCAGCCCGCCGGGCTTGGGTATTTCCCCTGCCGCTGCAAAATATCGGCGCGATTCACCGCCGCGGCGTGTACCTCGATCAGGACGCTGTCCGCCTTGACCTGTGGCTCCTCCACATCACTCCAGACCAAGTTATGCTCCTGGTCGGTCAGCATTGCTTTCATTGTCATCCTTTCCGCCCGCAGGCTCTCCCGCCGCTTCAGCAGTCATATCCGCACGCAAGAAGCGTGTACTTCTGCAATTCATATTCGTGTCTGAAATCCACATCATAGGGAATTTCCCCGCGAACCATCTTGACGAACTCGTCCATCATGATGTCGTATCTTCCCGTCTCTGCAATATCGACCTTCTTTGATATGGCGCGCCAGGGCATCTGCTCTGCAAGCCACGTTTCACGCAGCTCCATCGGGCTCTCCATCGGGCGCAGCTCCACCGTGCCTTTTTCACCATATACAATGAGCTCGCGCAGTCCCCAGCCGTTAACCTCGACAGAAGAAACCTTTACCGTGGCGATTCCATCCAGGTACTGAAGCACCGCGACCGAGGTGTCCGTAAGCTCGGTCCCCTCGTCCATCGATTTTGCATGGAACGCCTGCATCTGCTGCGGAATGCCTTTGATCTGCAAACACAGGTCCAGCAGATGTCCGCCGAAAATGAACATATCCGGTGCTTTCACATGGTAGCTGAGCAGAAGCTGCTTATACCATTCCGGATGCTTGGTGCACATCTGAGCGCTGATGTTGTAGATGCGCCCGAGCGAGCCGTCGCGTACCTTCTCCAGACAGTATCGGATGCCCGCATTGTAGCGGTACATGAAGCCCGTCTGAAATACGAGATGCTTCTGCTCCAGAATGTCCAAAAGCGCTTTATAAGCTGGCAGGTCGATTCCCGCCGGCTTGTCCATATGCAGATGCAGACCCCGGCGTGCGCATTCCGTCGCCATTAGGACGAGCTCCGGTACGCTGGTCTCCACCATCGCGGCATCCGGCTTCATGGCAAAGAGCTCTTCCATGCTCACGACCGGAATGCCGTCATATGCCGCCGGGTTTCCCGCGATGCGCTCGCGGAGCATTTCGGGATCCTGCTCGCACAGTCCGACGATCTCTACATTTGGATTTTTCCGTAATGTCTGCACAGCAGGCGCGCCATGTTCATGTCCGACTCCAAAAATACCGATTCTGGTTTTCATTTTCTGTTCCTCCTATCTTCCTCAAAGCACTCTGTACAGGAGCTGCCCGTTCACGATCGTCAGACAGCAGCTGTAGCCGTTGCGGTCCTCCAGCACATTTCCAGCTGCATCTTCAAGCCGGTATGGCTGGTATCCATAGCGCAGCACCGCGATGTCCGCGCGCGCTCCGGCGCGGAGGCTTCCCCAGTCCGCCTGCCCAAGCGCAGCAGCGGCTGATGATGTCACGGCGCGGAAGATTACATCCTCCGGGACATCCAGCGTTCGGAACATACTCATGCACAGCGTGAGTCCGTAGATCCCGCCGCGCCGGAAGGCGCTGAGCCTTGTGATATCGCTGCTGATCGTATTGGGAAGCACGCCGCGCGCGATTCCCGCGCGCATCATAGCGAAGTCCGTATGGACATTTCCGGCATTGCCGCTGTCCAAAATCACGCCGCGCTGCTGCGCGCGGAGCAGCGACGCAAAGTCATCCTCGGCAGCAGAGTTTTCTCCGCCATGATAGATGTGCGTCAGAATATCTCCGGCTCCCAGCTCGGAAAGCAGCTCCCGCATCGCCACCGGCGCGTGCGAACAATGCACCATCACCCTCAGCCCGCGCGTATGCGCAAAGGCACATACGGCTTTGAGCGCGGCGGCATCCCATACGTCGGACACCGTTGTGTCAAAGTAGACCTTCAGCCCGATCGCGCGGCTGCCGTAGTGGCAGAGCAGCTTCTCTGCCGCCAAAAGGTTCGGCGTGTTTTTCCGTATCTCGACCGGGACAAAGACGCAGCTCCTGACCGCCGCGCAGTCCAGACGCTGCGCGCCCTCTTTTTCCGCGCCCGCATCCGCGCACGCCGTCACGCCGAAGGGCAGGCAAGCCATCTCCGCCTGCATACCGTACCGGTCGGAGGAAACGCCCCACAGATGAACGTGTGCATCCACCAATCCCGCCGAAACGATCGCGTCAGATGCGTCAAAGACGGTCTCCGCGCGCTGCCGCTCCGGACCGATATACTCCACAAGACCGGTTTCCTCGTTTACAAGCACATTGGCGTGAAAAAAGCGCTCCCCGTCCCAAAGTTTTCCGTTTTCAATACAAAGTAAGCTCATATTTTCTCCGTTCTTCTTGTTAAACCAAACCTTGCCGTCTGAGCCGTTCCCATACCTCTGCCATCGTTGCCAGATGCAGCTGGTTGAGATCGCTCACAGCCGTATAGCTTTCGTTGCAGAACATCATCCAGCCTCCAAGGAGCGGTCCCAGCAGCCGCGTCAATGCGCCGCGTGCTCCATTGCAATGATAGCTGACCCGGACCTGCGGGACCTCCTTTTGCAGCATCAGGACCGTCCTGCAAAATTCCACCAGTTCTTCGTCCGTATCGCACAGCCCGACGACCTTCACAAGATCCGGTCCGCGCTCTGCCAGAAGGCGCACCATCGAAAGCACCTGCTCACAGCGCATACTGACCCCCGTGTGGACGGACAGCAGCACCTCCGCGCCAAGCGCGTGGATCTCGCGTATATAATCCGTCTGTTTTTCAATGACCTCCGGGTCCAGCGACACCTCCTTCGGCATTGCTTCCGCAAAGCTGTACACCGCCGCCTGCGGCAGCCGCAGAGAGCTGCGGGTATCCTCGCGGCTGAAGGTATGTCCCTGAAGATCGATGCACGCTGCGCCTGCCCGGACCGCCGTTTTCAGCTGCTCGATACGTTCTTCCTCCGTAAAATCAAGCGGCTGCATCTCCATATCCCAGTTATATTGCAGCGCCAGAATTGGAAGCACAGAGCCCTGCATCAGCCGCCGCAGCGACTGCTCTGTCACCTCTCCACGCGGAAGCATCGACAGATGCAGGTCTATGACGCTCGCACCGGCAAGCTGCGCGCGCCGGATGGCAGCCGCCGCCTGCCGCAGATTCGGTTCCTTGACCACAGCCGCAAGAAGCGGCGCCGGTCCTTCTGTCAATTTCCCTCGCATTTTACCTTCCTCCGCACCCATGCTCCGTCAGCCTGTCTGTCCCGCCTTTTTGACTCTCACCAGAATCACAAAAATTGACACAACAGTGTATATCTGATTGATCACGGTTGCAAGCGAATGCGTTGCGACGCCGTAAATGAGCATACAAACGCACACCGCCAGATTGACGATCCGAATGGTCTTGACATTCCGGTTCCAGAATCCGATCGTCGAAAGACACGACGCGACCGGCGAGAAGATGCTCCACGCGCCGCCCCACGTCACAGCCGCGCATAGGCCGTAGCCGAAGCAAAACGCGACGACCCACCATTTGCTTTGCAGCATTTTGCTTTTATCCCGATTGATAAACAGAATATCCCGAATCAGTGAAAGGCTTATAGTCGCCATTCCGGTATAGGCACCGATCAGCATAAAATGCGCGACCCACATCAGATCGGACATCAATTTGAACTTTAAGATACTCTTGTTGTTTTTCTGCGAAAAAATAAAATAGGAAAACAGAATGCCCAGGATTCCGATCGCCTGACCGATGATCATACGCATATTTTATTTTTCTCCTGTCTATATTCCAAGCTCTTCCGTATGCAGGCGCACTCCTGCACTTTGAAGCGTGCGCTGCAAAAGCGCCATGTCCACCTGTTCAAAATCGTCCGTCAATCCGGCAGCCGTACCGGCAGCCTCGCCGGTGACCGCGCAGACCGGTATCACGCGCGTGACGTTCCACATTGCATCGTCTGTGGAAACGCACCGCCCGGCGACCAGCAGGTTTTTGACCGCGTTCGTGCGCAGCGCCGAAAACGGGAGCTCATAGATCGGTCCGCGTTTTGACCAGTCCGGAAACAGCCCGACCGAATCGGCAAAAAACTGCCTGTCCGACGCGCGCGTCAGCGTCGATGCGCCTTCCATACAGCGGGTCATGCGCAGCTCCGGGATCGTCGGCATTGTGACCGGCACGCAGCTCTCGCCGCGCGCGCGGCGCGCAAGGATATCCGACCGCATGGCGCGGTGCCCGCGCTGCACAAACAGGCTGTTTTCCCAGCCGTCAATGCCGGAAACACGCTCCTCGCCGATGCGCTGCTCATCGCTCGCCGTGGCTTCTCCGCTGTCATCGCAGGCGCCGAGACAGTTGAGCCGGAGCTTTCCGCCATCCAGATGATAATACCAGTTTGCCAGCGGATTTTTCGCGGTATGCAGCCTCGTCGGCGCGCCGCAAAGGGCGCAGACATCCGCATCGCCCGAGCAGTCGATCACACTGCGAACCCGAATCGCCGAGCGACCGGATTTATTTTCCACCGTGACATACCGGATGCGCTCATCCAACACCTCAGTGCCGCAAACGACCGTGCCGTACAGGATTCGCACACCGTTTTCCAGCAGCAGCCGCTCCAGCTCCAGCGCATACATCTGCGCATTATACTGAAGCTCGAATCTCTGCCCGGCGCGCCGCTCCTCCGCAGAGCTTTCGCGAAGCCAGAGCGCCGGATAAAGGTCCTCAAAGGCATTCGGCAGAGCAAGTCTGAGGAGCTCCTCCGCGATTCCATAGCAGACCTGATGTCCCGCGCCATCGTCGATCGGAAGATAAATCGTCACAAGTCCGGCGGTTCCGAGCCCGCCCAGCATATATTCCCGTTCCACAAGCAGAACGCTTCTCCCCTGCCTCGCTGCCGCGAGCGCGGCGGCCGCTCCAGCGATTCCGCCGCCTGCGACGAGCACATCGCAGGCATCGCGGAGCGGAAGCGTCCGTTCGTTCTCCTTTACGAATTCCATTGCGGTCCTCCTGATACTGTTACAGCGTGTCAAATTTCTTTGACACGCTGTATGGGGTCTTATCCCTTGACGGCGCTGTCGAGCTGACCGCCAATAATATATTTCTGCATTGCAAAATAGAACACAAGAATCGGCAGGATCATAAACAGGCATCCCGTATACGCCAGAGGAATGTTCGGGATGTTGACCTGACCACTGAAGAGCTTGCGGACGTAAAGCAGAAGCGTAAACTTTTCCGATTTGGTCAGCATATACATCGGCATCAGGTAGCTGTTCCAGCAGCCGGTCAGAACGCCGATGAGGCGCGTGATCGTGATCGCCTTCATCTGCGGGAAGATCACACTGAAGTAGGTCCGGATCACACCGGCGCCGTCAATCGCCGCCGCTTCATCCAGATCGCTCGGGATCATGCTCGTAAAAGTCGTGTAGAAGAACATGGTGCCTGTCATGCCGGTACCTGCGCTGAGCAGCGCAAGTCCAGGGATGCTGTTTGTCAGTCCGAGCTTTACCATCAGAGAGTATGTACCGACCAGCAAAGCCGTGCCGGGGATCATCATGATCAGAACGTTGATCGTCCGGATGCTGCGCACCACAAGACCGCTCGAACGCGAAAGGCCGTAGCCCGCAAGGCTTGCGATCGGGATGAGGATGACCGCCTCAAGCAGGAACAGCAGCACCGTATTCTTCAGCGCAGTCCAGAACAGAGGATCGGTTGCGATCTTGACGTAATGGTCAAACATCGGGTCTTTCGTAAACGCAAGCCGCGAGCTGAGATCCTGATAATCACGCAGCGAGACGTTAACGAGGAGATACAGCGGGAAGCAGTACAGGACGATCAGCAGCAGACTGATGAGAAAAATTCCGATTTTTCTCGCAGGTGAATACTTCTGGTTCATTACGAATATACCTCCCTGCTTCTCAGATAGTTGTTGATCGGCAGCGCGATGAGCATGATCAGCAGGAACATGAAAATGCCGACCGCAGACGCGTATCCAGCCTTTTCATCATCAAAGTACAAAATCTGAATGTACTGCGACAGCGACATGGTCTCGCGGTTCGGACCGCCGCCCGTCAAGCCGATGACCATCTCATACAGCTTTAGTCCGTTGATCAGGTTCGTAACCACACAGGTCGTGATCGACGGAATCAGAAGCGGAAGCTTCACGTTGAAGAAGATCTGCACGCCGCTGGCGCCGTCAATGGTCGCCGCCTCCACGTAGCTTGCAGAGATCGACTGAAGCCCCGCCAGATAGATCAGCATACACAGCCCGACATACTGCCAGGTATTCACCAGCGTGATGATCAGCACGCCAACCCAGCTGTTTTTCATCCAGTAAATATTTTCATGCCCGAACAGATTCACAATATCGTTCAGGACACCGTTATCAAAGGAAAACATCGACGACATGATCCGTCCCATAATGAACGCAGAGATCATGATCGGCATATACACGATCGCACGAACCGTGTTGCGACCGCGGAATTTCTGATCGACGAACACTGCCAACAGCAGTCCCAGAACGTTCTGCAGGAAGCAGCTTCCGATGCCGTAGATCAGGGTATTGATGGTCGTTCTTGTCAGGCGCGCATCTTTGAACAAAGCGGCAAAGTTCGCAAGCCCAACGAATCTCATGTTTTTACTGTAGCCGTTCCATGAGAAAAACGCGATCCTGCCGCCATTCAGCAGAGGAACAAACACGAACATGACGATCAGCAGGATGCCCGGGATCGTGATGTACAGGAGCATTCTTTTTCTTCTCTTCAGCAAATTGTTTCCCTCCAGTTTCTACTCCGCTGACAGTTCCGAAGTGCTGTTGTCGGATGCACGAATATACTTTTTGAAGAGCGGCATCAACATTTTTTCCGCCAGAGCCGTCTCCGCCGCCGGAAGAATACACACGAGCGGCGGATACAGAATCACGCCAGCCACGCACGCAATCTGCATGACAAGCAAAAGCAGGCTTTGCGGCAGATGCGCAAATACGAGCCGCATCGATAACGCAGCAGTCAGTTTTCCGCTCAGGCTGTAATGCCCGGTAAGCGGATAGAAATAGCATTGCACGCACACAAGCAGCAGCAAAACCACAAGGCTCAGTGCCATTGGCACCACGAGCACAGACGATGTGCCGCGCATACTCACGCTCCAGAAAAACACCATGGCGGCACTCATCAATATCAGAAGCGCGCCCGCCGGAAGTGCAATGCTCAGATTGTCTCTGCACGAGCGGAAGAAGCTTGGGATCAGTCTTCCTTCCCCGTCCACGAGCACCTTTTCATAGGTATGAAACAGCGCCGCGCTGCTCATTCCGATGGTCAGGACCGGCAGCGAACATACGAACCACAGGAGGCTCAGCGTCACAAGATCGGCGGCAAAATTCACCGCGCGAAGAAGCCCGCTGCCCGAATTACTTTCTTTCATAGCTGATTTTCGGTTGCCGTATCCGGAGAAAGCGAAGGCGGCTGCCTCCGCTTTCTCCGAAAATATGATTATATGGATATTATTTCTGCGGCTTAACCGTGTGCCGCTGCGTACTTCTCGAGGTAGTTATCGTGCAGGAAGTCCTTGATTGCGACAAGGTTCTCTTCGGAGTTGTCGGCGTAGAACATACCGGCAGCCTCGCCGAAGGAGCCCCACATACCGCTGGGCATATACTCGCGGTCCCACATATTGACGAACTCAGCCTCCGGGTACTTATCCATGACGGCATAGCCCGCGCTTGCGCCGTAGTCGTCTTCATTTCTCGGGGCGGTGGAGATGCAGGAGATGCCGGAGTAGCTCTGACCCAGCTCGCCGCCGTTTTCAGACAGGAAGCTCAGCCATGCGCGCGCCGCATCCAGCTCTGCGCTGTCCTTGTTGGCGCCGACCGCGTAGCCTTCGCCGCCGGCGATGTAGCGCTTGGCAGTCTCGCTTGCAGCCGGGAACGGGATCATAACGAACTCAGCGTCCGGGTTCAGATCATGCAGCTTGGCAATGTAGCTGGAGCTGTTGGCAAAATAGAACAGGGACTTGCCGGTGGCAAGGCGCTCGATGTCGGCGGTGCTGTCCATCGTGGAACGGTCCTCCCAGTAAGCGCCCATGTCGATCAGGTTGGAGAAATAGTGCAGCTCCAGCATGAAGTCTTCCCAATCCCAAGTGCCGTCGAGCTGTGCAGCCATATCGCTGGCGACCGCATCGTCATAGGTGGTGAAGACGCCCGCAATGTGGGTCAGGTCGCCGGCGGAGGAGTGGTTGACCATCGGGACGAGCCCTGCGTCAACTGCCGTCTGGCAAGCCGCGGTGAAGTCATCGAGGGTATTGATCGCGTAAACGTCGATGCCCGCAGCCTCCGCAGCGGTCTTGTTGCAGACAACGCCGAGGACGGAGGTGGTGAGCATCAGAGCGTAGGCGGTATTGCCGTCGCCGGTCAGAATGCCCTTTGCAAGGTCGCTCTCATTTGCGTACCAGGGCTCGTCGTTGACCGGGTACAGATACTCGCCGTAGCGGAGACGGGACCAGCCGTGGGTCTCCCAGACGTCGGGCAGCTCGTTGGACGCCATACGAGTCTTGAGCGCGGACTCATAATCATCCGCGTTGTAGGTCGTCAGAACGACCTCAATGCCGGTCTCTTCCTTGAACTGTGCAATCAGCGCGGTCAGCAGCTCGTTGCTCTTGCCAGAGGTTCTGGTCGCCATTTCGATCTTCTTGCCCGCGAGGCTGTTTTCCTCAGCAGGCTTTTCCGCTTGGGTCGGCGTGTTGGTCGTGGTCTGATCCGTGGTTTCTGTCTTCTTGCCGTCGTCCGCCGCGGGAGCAGCCGTACAGGCAGCCAGTGCGAAGATCATCGCAAGACAAAGGATGAATGCAGTTAACCTTTTCATTTTTACTCTCCTTTTGTTTGTTTTCGTGCACTTGTGAATTTACACATATTTTGCTGCTTTTGCTTGCATTTTTAGTATACATTTTCTCGACCTAATATTTAATGCAAAAAATAATATAAAAGATGTGCAAAATAAGTGTCGTCATGTTTTTCTACCTGCCGCCCCGGCGCTGTACGCACGCGCTCATTTCTGCTTTTCGGGGCAGAAGATCGCGCGCAGCGCATCGATTGGAATCTTCGGCTCCCGCTCCGGCGTCAGCAGTCCATTCGTTTCCTGCATGACGTCCGTAAGCTGCGTATAGCAGAAGCCGGCAAAGCGCTCATCCCTGGAAAGATAGCGGACGACCGGCGCAAGGCGGTCGCAGAATTCTCTGTCGCTCTTTGCCCGCTCATTATAGCCCCAGGAGTCGTCTTCTTCACCGGTCTCAAACGCGATCCCGCCAAATTCCGTGATCATGACCGGCTGCCCGCGCCAGCTGTTTCCGTCCGCAAACACGAGCCTCGGGCGCATCTGCGTCTTTGTCACGGCATCCCAGTCCTCATACGCATCGCAGCTTTCCGGCGCGAGAGAATAGTCGTGGATCGCGCACAGGTCCGTCTGCTCGACCTGCTCCCAGCCGTCGTTGGCGCTCACGAGCCGCGTCGGGTCGAGGGCGTGGAGCTGGCTCGTCAGCATCCGGCAGTATTCCTGCTGCGATCTGTCGCTGCGCACATTCGAAATGCCCCAGCTTTCGTTTGCCGGCACCCAGGTGATGATGCAGGGATGGTTGTAGTCGCGCTCCAGAAAATCGAACGCCGCCTCGCTGCCTGCGCGGATCGCGCGGTCGTTGAAAAGATAGGCGCTCGGAAGCTCGCCCCAGACGAGCAGCCCCATCCGGTCCGCCCAGTAATAAAAGCGCGGGTCCTCCAGCTTCTGATGCTTGCGGACGCCGTTGAAGCCCATTTCCTGCACAAGCCGGATATCCCGGCGGATCGCCTCGTCGTCCGGCGGCGTCAGGAGCGTATCCGGCCAGTAGCCCTGATCGAGGATCAGGCGCTCAAAGCACCGGCTCCCGTTGAGCAGGATACGCCCGGCGCGCGCTTCCACGCTGCGCATTCCGAAATAGCTTTTTACCGCATCCGGCTCCGCGCCGCCCGCATCCAGTTCGACCTCCAGATCGATCAGGTTCGGAGTTTCCGGCGACCACAGGATATCCGACAGCCGCGTTTCATACTCCGCGAAGCTGAGCACCGCTCGGGCATACCCGAACCGACACGGCGCGCAGCTCTCGCTCACCTTCTCGCCCCGGACGTATGCGCGGATACGGACGCTTCCATTCGCGCCCTCCGCGGCGAAGACCTCGCACATCGCCGCAAGCGCACGCACGTCCGGCGTGCACTTCACGCGCTCTACATACTTCTGCGCTGTATATTCCAGCCACACGCTCTGCCAGATGCCTGTCACCGGCGTGTACCAGCAGGCAAAGGGTCCGTCCTTCCAGCTCTGCTTTCCGCGCGGTCTGTCCGCGCCAAGATCGTCGTGTACACGAACGCAGAGCTCATTTTCCCCTTCCTGCACCAGCGTCGTGATATCAAAGGAAAACGGGCTGTAGCCGCCGACGTGCCGCCCGGCGTAGCGCCCGTTCACCCAGACGTCCGCTTCATAGTCCACGGCACCGAATTTCAGCAGCAGCCTGCGCCCCGAGAGCTTCTCCGCATCTGGGGAAAAGCTACGCCGATACCAGACCGTATCATGGTTTTCCGTACAGCCGATCCCGCTTTTTTCGCTCTGGTAGCAAAACGGAGCAAGAATTTCTTTGTCAAACACCGGCTCATCGAACGAAAACGCCCACACGCCGTTCAGGCAGGTCCAGTTGTCTCTCTGAAGATCCGGGCGCGGAAATTCACTTCTGGGAATGCTCATTTGCTTCAGTTGCTCCTTTCGTATTTATCCCGCAACTCACCACGGGATGTTCTCTTTCTTTCCATCCAGAAAGCACTTTCTGTATTCTCTCGGACTCATGCCGCATTTGCTTTTGAACAGCTTTGAAAAATGCTGCGGGTCACTGTAGCCAAGGTCTGCGGCGATCTCGGCGACGCTGTCGTCACTGTCGCAGAGGCGGCGCTTGCAGATCTCGATCTTCTGCTGGATCTGATAGTAATATGGCGTACAGCCGAAGGTTTTTTTGAAGAGCTTGATCACATAGTCCGGCGAACGGTACACCAGCTTTGCCAGATCGTTGATATTCAGCGTCCGCTGCGTATTGGCGTTGATGTAGTCGCGCAGCTTGTCTGCTTCGGCGTTGCTGCCGGGCTCCCGGTCGCTGTTCTTCACAGCGGACGCCATCGCAATGATCTCCACAAACAGCGCCGCGCAGCGGATCATGATCTGCGATTCCGTCAGCTCCAGAGAATTTGCGGTGTTGATGAAATTTTGAAGCTTATCCTGCACATCGCAGTCTCTGACCAAGATCGTCTGCTCCAGCCCATAGGTCGAGATCACATGGCGGCAGAGCGGTCCGTAAACATTTGCGAAGATTTTCACCCACGGACGGTCGGCGCTGGAATAGTATTCATGCGGTGTTCCAGGCTGAAGCAGATAAAAGTCGCCCGCCCGCGGGTGATACTGCTGATCGTTGATGTTGATCGTTCCCTCACCGGATATGATGTATTCGATCACATATACGTCGGATTGGGCGAGCGTTCTGCTGATGCGGTAGGTATAATCACAGTAGGATGTGCCGGTCAGCTGTATCCAGAACGGCTGTGCAGCATCAGGCGGATTAAAATGCTTTTTTGTTTCTCTGTACATTGAAATACACTCCTTTTGCAGCTGATCTTGATCGGAAAATGCTTTTACACCGAATTTAAAGTGGATTGTCCATGTCTATTTGCATCAAATAAGGTACAATGAAAGAAGCTAACTCTCCTGAAAGGCAGGAACAGAACGCATGAGCCACTTTCGCCAGCAGCTCCGGATCGACGCTCCGTATGGTCCGACCAGCCTCCTGAAGATTTTCCTTCCCTTCTTCGCCGAGCAGATTCTTTCCAACACCGTCGGCTTTGTCAACACGGTCGTTATGAGCGGTTATTCCGACGAAGCCGTCGGAATCATCGGCACAGCGAACCAGCTGGTCTCTCTCATCACTGTCTTTTATGCCTCCATCGGGGGTGGCGGCGCGATCGCGCTGTGCCACAGCGTCGGGCGCAAGGACTACGAAGAGGCGAACAGCATGGCGAACTGTCTGCTGCATATGTCAATTCTCATCAGCCTCGTGCTGGGCTTCGGGCTGTCCTTTTTCAGCGTACCGCTTCTGCGCCTGATGAATCTGGAGGGCGCCGCTCTGGAGGAAGCATCGGTCTATTTTCGAATCGTTGTCGCGCCCTGCTTCCTGATGGGCATCATCAATTCCGTTTCCGCGATCTTCCGCAGCCACAATTATCAGCACATTTCCGTCATTGTGACGTTTGGTATGAACATCGTCAATTTGATTCTGTGCTATCTTGCGGTCTATCGACCCACGCTCGTCCCGCTCAGCGGCATCCCCGGCGTTGCAGCGGCAAATGTCGCAAGCCGACTGTGTGCCGCCGCAGCGATGCTGCTGCTTCTGAAATTCGGTCCCGTTCGGTTCAAACCGAAATTTCTCCCCGTCTGGAAGGACCCGAATGTACGTCCGATCCTGCATTACAGCATTCCCGGCGGCGTCATGTCCTTCTCCTACAGCGCGTCTCAGGCTGTTACGACCAGCATCCTGGTCACACTTGGCATGACCATCGTCAGCGCGAAAATTTACATCTCCAACCTTGTGCAATATGTCTATCTTGCCGGCTACTCGCTGTCGCAGGCGCATGGTCTTGTGACCGGCTGGTACGTCGGCGCAGGGCGGCAGGACGAGGCGGAACGGCTCAACTGGCGCAATCAGAAGCTTGTCTGGTTGCTCAACGGGAGTTTGTCTCTTCTCATCGCGCTGTTTGGGCGCATTGCGCTGCATCTGTTTACAAAGGATGCCTCCATCATCGAGCTTTGCCGCCCAATCCTGTTCATCGATATTTTCGTGGAGCTTGCCCGCGGTACAAATCACATTCAAGAGCATTTTCTGCGCGGCGCGGGCGACGTGACCTATCCGATGCTTACCTCAATCCTGTGCGAATGGCTGGTCGTCATTCCGCTTACCTATCTGCTCGGCGTCGTACTGAAGCTCGGGCTCGGCGGGTGCTGGCTTGCATTCGCCGCGGATGAGGCAATCCGCAGCCTTGTGCTGGTTCTGCGCGAGCGCAGCGGAAAGTGGAAGCTGCAAAGGCTTTGACTGCTCCTTCTATACACGATTCAGGTCTATCTTTCTCATTCTCATCATAGCAGAATTTCTGTTTCCTTACAAGAAAATTGCACGTCAAAATATGTATAAAATAATTCACATTCTTGTTTTATCATCTTTTTCTGCGATGAGAAAATTGTAATACGCAAATAAGCAATTCTTTTTTCCCTATCTCTTCCATGAAGAAACGGATACAATCATACATAGCTAAGAATTTCTGATCCTTCTGCCCGCCAGCCGGATCCGGAAATCTTCCGAACACTCTGCGGTGTTCTGTTTCTGTCATAATATCCGCATATCCCGAAAGCACCGCAAGGAAATACGAAAGCAGAGAGGAAAACGTTATGAAGCTTCATGCCTTCAGCCGCTGCGGAACCATCCCGCCCGGTCAGCCCGATCCGTTCATCTTTTATGACAACGGAGTTTATTATATCTACGCCACGCATCAGGACGGCGTACAGCTTTACCGCAGCCAGTCCATCACCGGCGAGTGGGAATACCTTGGTTTCTGCTTTGCAGTCGAGGGCTGCAAGAATTATTGGGCGCCAGCCGTCATCCGCACCGCCGGGAAGTACTATCTCTACGTTTCCTATACACCGGAAAATGGGGACACCGCCAAAACAGAAGCTATGCATGTCGCCGTCGCAGACTCTCCGGAGGGTCCGTTTGTGTTTGCCGCAAACCTTCTCCCGCCCTTCAGCATTGACGCACACGTCGTGGAATACAAGGGTTCTTTGTATCTGTTCTACAGTCTCGACGATGAGAAGGCAGCCCGTCCCGGTACATATATCGCCCTGGACCGGATGGTCTCCCCGACGCAGGTAGAGGGGAGACCGGTACGCTGCGTCGTGCCGACGCTGGACGAAGAGATCTTCTGCCGCGACCGCTACCGCAAAGGCGAGCACTGGCACACGATCGAAGGCGCTTTCTACTTCCGCAGCGGCGGCACGCATTATCTCACCTACAGCGGCTCCGCATATGGTCGTCCGACCTATTTTGTCGGCTACGCCGTCGCGCACGGCGATCCGGAGGATCTTCGCGCGCTTCAGTGGCAAAAGCAGCCGGACGAGCATACCTATGCGCCTCTGCTCTGCGCCAACAGCTTCGTCGAGGGCACCGGGCACAACAGCGTGATTTTCGCCGCCGGAAGCTGGTGGATCGTCTATCACGGACGCGACGTAAACGCACAGCGCAGCGGCACAATGGATTGCCGCGTCATGCGCGCAGATCGGATCCAGATCGACGGCGACCGGCTCAGCGTCACCATGACGCCGTAACGAGCAGGAAAGAGTACTTTTACGGGAACAGCTTATTGAAATGCTCCGTGACTGACCATGGAGCACGTTACGGTTCATCATTATGGAAATACGCTTGGCGCACGCCCTGTGCTGGATACCGATGAGCGTCTGTGCCGCGAGCGCGTCAGCTTCACCAGCTGCGAGGATATATAGAAA
>ENA-UEQW01000732-UEQW01000732.1-human-gut-metagenome-genome-assembly--contig:-NODE-732-length-29724-cov-4.524168_pt1 | contig 29724 bp, 43 predicted proteins | sample MGYA00242947_ERZ507947 | MGnify/ENA primary metagenome ERZ507947 (study PRJEB26167, sample SAMN06115421) | human gut metagenome | host: Homo sapiens | place: China:Guizhou | collected 2015-03-17... | reverse complement strand
CTGCTGGCCAAAACGCCCTCCATCGTCATCGAGTACCCCGTTCCTCTCGCTTCGTTGTACACGGGCATTGCTGGAAAGGTCATCCACTACAACCGGTCAAGCATTTGCCCCGTTTGTCACGGCACGAGAGTGGATGCTCCATCCCACCAGCAGGTACGATTCGCCCTTCTGTTTCACGAAGCAGACGTGCTCCGCCTGCAATGGCACGGGACTGAAGGCGTATCCAACGCTCTTTTCCAAGGACAGTGGCATGAGCGTCACCACTCTTTGCCACGTTTGCGAGGGAAGTGGATTTGTCGAGGACCATGCGCATTCTTGCTCCAAGTGTCACGGAAGGGGAATCGTGCTGTTCGATGACGCCGTGGAGGTGAATGTGAAGGGGGGGATTCGGAATGGGCATTCTCTTCTTTTTCGTGGAGTGGTCGTTCTCTGTTTGGATGCTTGATCAAATAGGGACATGAGCAATTCAAGAGACGACGCGGAGATGTCATTGTCAAATTGACCGCCATTCCCGATCCCGTGCTTGCTGTGGATGGATACGCACTCTTTCATTGTTACATTCATGAGTAGAATCTCCACATGAATCTCACCGTGTCTTTTGTGGAAGCTGTTACGGGATTTGTTCGTGTAGTGAAACTCCCGTCAAATGAGAGCGTGGAAATTCGGCAGAAGAAACGAGACGGGCTCAGCGCCATCAATTTGGACACCGTCGTTACAATCCGGGAGCATGGGATTCCCATGGGTCAGAGTGGCGTGAACGGCTCTCTGCTCGTGCACCTTAAATCGTTCTATTCCATTCTGTATTCTCGACACGATATCGAGAGGTTGAAATGGGCGTTAGGGGACGAATTCGAGGAAGTGCGTCTCTATCTGGACTTTATCAGTGATCGCGAGTTGTCTCTGCTGAGTGAAGAAACGGGGTATGAGTGGACGCACGAAGAGTTGATTTGGAGTGATCATTGCGAAACGACTGCAGTCTGCACTCCTTGTATCATGAATATCGCTTTCTACGACTCTCGTCCTTGTTGCAACAAATGATGTCATGCCACACACCTTACAATATCACTTAATCACGAAGATAGTTCCGCTGCATCAAACGAATCACTTCCATCACGACCTTCTTTTCCTTAGCAGACAGATGACGGAAAGGGTTATCGCTATCCACCTCGTCCTCGTCTCTCTTGTCGCTCGTATCCACCTCCTCTTCCCTCTCAATGTCCTTCTTGTCCTCTTCGTCCTCCTTCTTGTCCTCCTCGTCTTCAACAACGCCGCAGTCCGCAATGCGCACCACTGCCGAAGGCTTGCCCTCCTCGGAGCCGCACTTCTCAATCGCCTCGACAACGTCCATTCCCTCGACGACAATACCGAAGGCGACGTGGTGTCCGTCCAGCCAGGGAGTGGCAGTCTACGCATCAGGAGGAATCGCGATTTCCACGGTGGTGATGAAAAACTGGGAACCGTTCGTGTCCGCGCCCGAGTTCGCCATGGAGACGATGCCCTTACGGTCGTGCTTGATCTCGAAGTTCTCGTCGTCGAACTTCTTTCCGTAGATGCTTTCACCGCCCGTTCCGGTGCCAGACGTGAAGTCTCCCTACGATCACACGATCTATCTATTTCGTACGCCCTGAATCATGAAGTCGGGAACAATGCGATGGAACACCGATCCCTTGTAAGAGAGGGGATATCCCTTCTTTCCGATACCGTACTCTCCCGTGCAGAGACCGACGAAGTTCTTCACGGTGATGGGAACGACGTTTCCGTATCTATTCGTCACGCTGGGCGAAAACGCGGCTACAATCCGATTACGATTCTGCCCGCAGACTCGCCGTCAATATCGATGTCGAAGTACACGTAATCAGTGATGGCGGGTCTCTATTCGCATCATAATGCTCCCGTTTGGCCGTACTGCAGCTAGTAGAAGAGAGAAGCACAGAGCAAAAACAAGAACACTCTTCATTTCTTTTATGAAAGACGTTAGAATAGTACGGGACACTCCCGGCCAAATGGCCCCTTATGCAATGAAATGAGGGTTTCTCGCGAACAAACACGCGAAATGCCATAGGACGTTAAAACCTCTGTCAGCCACGTCATGCCGTGGAACTCCGCTTTTCGCTTCACGATCGCCAATTGCTTCCGAAGATCCTTCACCTGTATTTCCTTGTACACCCACGACCCGCTGCAGCTGCAGTAGCGAGAAAGACAGTGCCGCCGGATCTGCTGGCACTTCTGGCACTTCAGATCCTGAAGGATGAAGGCCATCATTTTGCGGTTGCATATGTTGATGATCGTCTGCTCGATCTCGTTCATGTCGTACGGACTGCCGCACTGGTCGCATTTCCACGGCTGCTCCGTTGCCTACGGATTACGTGCCCGCTGAAGGCGTACCGAGATCTGCAGGTCGGGGTCGCTGCAAATATCCAGGTTCCGCACGGCGTTGCAAAAGGGACAAAAGACCGCGGGAATCACGAACGAGTTGAAGGGGTCCACGAACTGCGCCTCCTCCGAGTACTCCTTCACGTGCATGTTGCGCAGCAGCTGTCTGCGCAGAATCACCACCTCCTGGTCGACGTTCTTCTCTATCTGCATCACCAGGCAGATCAGTTTCACGAGCTCCAAAATCGGATTCGTGAGGTTGTAGTAGCGCTTCAGCTCGTCGGGGAACACGTGCAGCTCCTGATTCGTGTCCGACAGCAATTGCGAAATCTACCGCTCATTCCATGTTCCCATACCCACTTCCATAATCAGATCCCTCGACAGCTCCGTGCGAATCATCTTCCGCACATACTCCAGCTCCTTGCCGAAGATCTCATCTCCCTTGCTCGTATTGCCATCGATGCTCTTAATGTACTCCTCGCGATACTGCAGCGGCCGCAGCAGGTACGAGTGCGTCACCGCCAGGAAGTACGCGTTGAGTCGCTCCGGCAGAAAGCTCGCCAAGGACCACTGCGAGAACACGCCGCAGCTCTGAGCCTCGCCCTCGTCCGACTCGCTCCACACGACATACCCGGCGAAGTTGTTGGGGTTGTACCAGATGAGCGAGGAGAACACGTTGTCCGCGATGAAGTTGACTAGCCTGAACACGTCCTTTGACTGAACCGTGTCGATAATGAATCTGGGCATGACGGAATAACGAGGGAGTTACGAGAGTGTTGACTTCGCGTCATCGAACGAGTACTTGTGCGTCGCGACAACAAAGCGGTCGTACGACGCATATATGATCCCTAACCCCATTCGCTTCAGTTCCTGCAGCATCTACCCATAATCCCCCCGAATTCTGCCATACCGACGTGAACATGAGATTCATCAGACGGTACACCACGCGCATCAGCAGCGGGTTGAACAGCAGCGCGCGGCGATTCAGCAACCAACGATTCACGTTCATCAGGAGGAAGTTCGCCGTGGCGTTCTTGTCCAGCGTCACGTCCTGGAGGAGGTGGCTCACGAGCAGCCGAAGCACCTCGAACGCCTTACCGCAGCCGTCGTCTTCGCTCACCACGTCGCGACTCTGTGTCTCCTGCAGATAGTCGCAGTGGCGGATCGCGTTGATGCAGACGTTGTAGCAGCGCATGTCGTAGCAGAAGCACCGGCTCACCGAACTCTCGTTGTGGCTGGCGCAGACGAAGGAGTCGTCGAAGCCCTCGTTCAGCTTGTGTCCGCCGAAGTCGGGCTCCTCCTGGCTGCACCACAGCAGGTGCTTGTTCTCCTTCAGCAGCCGGCCGTAGCATACGTCCATCATGCACACGCCCAGGTCCGTGCCGAAGTTGCACACGGGGATCTGCGCGTAGCGCGCGCTCTGCAGGCGGTCCAGGAATGAGTCGAACGACCCCACGAAGCCCGCAATCGCGTTCACCGCGACGTCACGTCGCCACGTCAGATCACTGACCTTTCGGTCGGCCACGCCCAACTCCTCCACCAGCAGAGGCGTTTCGTTCAGCGACGGCACTTGCGATCGCAGCTCCGTCTTCGTCAACGACGACTTCACGTGCACGATGTGGATCGCGTGGGGCGAGGACAGGAAGGTGGCGAAGTACTGGTTGACCGCTGCGAACGCCGCCGTCGCCGAAGACACCGTTTCCACACGCACCGAAAAATCGGCCGGATTTCTGGAGGGGAAGGACTGGGACAGCAGTCGCTTGTAGGGCACCTTGTCGATGAGATTGGTGGCGGCGTTCACCTCGATCACCGTGCAGTCGAAGGAGCAGGAGGTCTTCTTCGCCTCGTCTTCGTCTGCCTGTCAAACCGGCTTGTCAACCCTACCGCTCAGCTCCTGGTTGTTCTCGCGCACGCGGAACAGCATCCAAATTCCGCGGTTACTGTCCATCATCCAGTTGTAGACAAAAATCCGCCCGATTCTTGCCGACTTGGTTCTACGCGTCACGCCCACCTCGCACACTCACGTCAGGTACGGGTACTGCGATGATGTGAGGTACACAATGTTGTCCATGTTCAGTCCCTTCTTGTCCAGCGCGACCACGTGACGCATAATACCCAGCGAGGATTCCGCCGTGGGGAGGAAGAGACGACACACACATCCCGTGGTCAGAATCATGTTGAATTCAGCCGGCATCTTGCTGCCGTACACGCCCTCGATCGTGTCCAGGTCGTACGCACGCGACAGCGCGTCGACCGTTTCGCTCACCTTTCCCTCCCGCACCGTCAGCGAGTACAAGTAGCGATTCGGCTCGTTCTGCTCCATCGGCAGCGTCGCCGTCAGCGGGTGGAGCGACGGGTCTTCCAGCGGCTTCTTGCTGTTGAGGTACAGCGTGTGCATCACTTCCACGGGGATGCGCTGCAACTGGCCCGTGGGGTTCACTGCCCACAGCACCACGTTGGAATCCGCGAGCAGCTGGATCTCGAGGATTTGGTAGTATCCGTTGTTCTGCGATGACGTCGTGGAACGCAGCGGAAGCGGGTGGTTCACCTCGGTCAGTCGTCGTCTCGACTCTGCCCACGTCGCCTTGCGTTGCTTCAGCCACTCGGCGAAATCGCTCGATCTCTTCACCGACGCGCGGCTCTTTGCAACTATCGGCTCCTCGCTCGTCTCCCAGTCGGGTGTCACGTCTTCTTGTGGCATGTCCTCGTTGATCTCGTCCTCTTCGTGCGTGCTCACATCCCCTTCATTCGCCTCCATGCCCTTCACCTCACGCTCCTCCACACTCTCTTGACGCGCCTCCACACCCTCTTGACGCGCCTCCACGCCCCTCACCTCGCGAACACTCACTGCTGGCGCCACGTGCTTGAACAGGTCGCTGATGCGCTTCTGGTTGGTGGTGGCGCGCTTCTCCTGCATCACGCGCCGCAGCCAGTCCGGCTCCTTCACGCGCGCCACGGGGTTGTCGATGTTCTGGATTCCCGCGGGGATCGTGATGATCTTGCGCACGGTGGTGGAGAACCGGTCGATGTAGTAGTCCCAGTCCACGAAGTTGCGAATATCGAAGTCCTGAATGGAGTTGTCCTTCGACCACTTGCGCAGGAAGTAGTTGCGAATCTTGGGCTCTGTGTTGAAGATGGGCGTGGGAATGGCGCGTTCGGTGACGGGTTGTCCGGGCGGGAAGCGCGAGATAATCATGTTACAAGTCGTGCCGGCGGACTACGCGTCAGTCACACACCACACACCCACCTTCACCATCTCGTCGCCCAAGAACTCCGCCAGACGCTTCGCCGTGGTGATTCCGGTGCTCTTCTGGTTACCGTACTCGTTCAGCTGCTTGGACATCGACTTGGACTCGCTAATCAGCTCGATCAGCTCCTCGTTCTCGATGTTCTCGCCCTGACTGAACAGCACGTCCAGCCACACGTTCGCCACGTTCGCCACCTCCTGGTAACACTCCTGCAGGTCCTTGCCCAGCAGGAACTTCTCGAACACTTGCGACTGAAAGATTTTGATGATCTGCAGCTCGCCGCGACGCTTCATCTCGAACCCCTTCAGCTCCGCCATCGACCCGTCCAGGTTGAACACGGCGTAACGCTTCTTCAGCAGACGACCCTCTTCCGTGCTCGCTGGGAGAACCATCGCGCGGTAGGGACCGTCCAGCTCGAAGAAGATGCTGTTCTCCGACCGCGTGTTGAACACGTGCTTCACCGGGTCGATCTCGGTTTGGTATCTGCGACTCACGCCAACACGCCTCGCTTACTGGTGGTTCGTGTACAGCTTGTGCACCTGGTAGTTCAGCATCACGCACGGGAACGCCATCGGGTACACGCCCTTCTTCGTCTTCCACTTGAAGGACTGCGGGAAGGAGGAGGGCAGTGCGCACCAAATGCCGTCCGTGTCCAGCTCCAGCGGTCGCCCCACACGCTCCACCAACTTCCGCGCTCCCTACGAGTCAGAAAAGAGGGGGACCCCCACGGTGATGATGGTGCCGCCGAGATGCGTCACGACGCCGGCCATCTCCATCGATCGCCAGCGCGCGCCCTTGCGCATGACGTACCCGTAGAAGGAGTTGAGAATGCACTTGTGCGCCAGCTGGAGCGAGTCGTACAGCAGCACCATGGACTTGGCGGCGGCGATGCGCACAGGGTGCGGGTGAAGGAGTTTCGCTCAGTCGCACAAAGGATATGTCGCCCGTCTTCTCCTCCTCCGCCACCTTCTTGGCTGCGGCCTTGGTGAGCTTCTTGTACCTACGTGCTTCACGCGAAGTCGACACCACTCACTCGTACCGGCGGTCGCGGAACGCCTTCACCGTGTAGACGTAGAAGGGGTGTTCGCGCTGACACACCGTCGCCTCGCGCATCTCCACCGTCGTCTCCTTCATCTTGTGGTACACCTTGCGACAGTACTCCTTCGCGCGCTTCTTCACCTCCGCCGGCAGCGCCTCCTCCACCTGTTCATGTTTGTCCTTGCGGTACTGCAGGTTGATCTGGTCGAACTCGCTCTTGTTCAGCGGCAGGTAGTCGCCGCGCCACTTCCACGACATCACCTTCTTGCAGTTGTTGCACTCGTTGTTGTACGGGCACGACGCGCAGATGCTCCGGTTGGTGATGGCCGTCGGCTGCAGACGGTTCGACAGGATGATGTTCGGGTACATCGCGCCCACGTCGAGGTGGTAAATCACAGGCGTTTCGTAGCGTCGCGGACGGTCACGTAACATCTCCAGCATGTATACGATCTGCTGTCGGATCTCGCGGTAGTTGGTGACGTCGTGTCGTTTCAGCTACCCATCACGCACACCACCACACACCCACTCCGTTCTCCATCTCGATACTGAACGTCAGCATCATGTCGATCGACTCGATCAGCTCCTCGTACGCCGACGCGTCCATGTTGAACTCGTACGGGATGTCGTTGCGGTACACGCCGCTCTCCAGACACTCCACCGTGCCGCCGATGTACGTGTCCGTCTCCAGCAGGTGCCCGTTGAAGAACCGGCACGGCTCCTCCACCTGCTTGTTCGGGTAGATGATTCCGTTCTTGTAGCTCTCCACCGATAGCAGCATCTCGCACAGCGTGCCCGAGCCCTTGCGCAACACGTCCTCGCTCCCCATCGGGATCACGGTGCACAGTGAATAGATGAAGAGATGCACGTACTTCATGTACAGGTAATACGTCGCCACCGCATCCGACACCGAATACGATGCCATGTAAAACGGATCCTCGATCGCAAATCGCAACATGTCTTCTGCGTCGATTTCAATTGGGTCGTACCCCAATTTCGCTCTCGTCACCGCCTTCAGGCCCTGCGATCCGTGCGGCAGGTAGCTGTCGCGTTTCACCCACGCGAAGCAATCCAAATGCACTAGATGTCAGAAAAAGGCTCGATTTCGCACCCGAGCAACGACCGCGATACTCGCCCATCACCTCGCGAATGCCGATTTCGTCCTGCATGTTGATGCCGTACACGAGACTGCGGTCGCGGATGAAGGGCCAGTCGAAGAAGTCGCCGTTGAAGGACACGAAAATGTTGGGCTTCTCCTCCTAAGGTGAAGACGGCGAGGGAAGTGTACCTCGATCAAACGGTAGAAGCGCTTGAGAAGCGCCTCTTCGGACGGCTCGTTGTACACGTGAAAGGGACCCTTGTAGTCGGGATGAGGTGTGTATCTGATGATGACGCTACAACGCGGGCAATACTCAAAATCGTTAATGTCCTTCGACACAATATCGCGGTTGATGATCAGAATGCCGCGGCCGTCGATCATGATGGAGATCATGTAAATCGCGTCCACCTCCGCGTTGGGGAACTTCAGAGGCGCCTTGCTACACTCGATATCGAAGGCGAACACCTTGGGGTTGGAGGGCGTGAGGATGTGTTCCTGACGCGTGACTTTGATGGAGCCGCCCTCGCTGCTCACGTCGTACCAGCAGCCCACGCGGATGTTTAAATCGATGCACACACGCGCCAGGTAGGGCACGTCGTACTCGCGAATGTCCGTAATGAGGGAGCACGGATCTTCAGACAGCAGGCGCGTGTGCAATGCCGTGTCAGACTCGGAGAACGCGTCTCCCTCCATGGCTACGCATCACGGTGAGAAGGAGAGCAATACACAGCGTGTTGGTGCTATTCGTCTTCAGGTACTCGAACACGTCTTTGCGAACGTCCAGCAAATCGCTCACGTTGTAGAAGAGGAGCTGGATGTACGTGGAGGGACTATTCCTAAACGACGACGACGGCGCACTACACTCCGGTGATATGCTCGATCTTGTCGACGTCCAGCTTCCCGACAATCTGAACCTCCGACAGCTGCTGCCGATACTTGCGTTCCATGAAAGACGCCACGATTTTCTCCGTTCCTTTCTTCACGGCAATGTAGAAGTACGGTCTGCATAGTCATTTCCGCGTAACCCGCGCCTACCGGTAAATCACCGTGGACTTGAACAAATTGCCGTTCTGCTCGATGAAGAAGCAGTCCAGTCCGGCCTGATCCGGCATGCCGTCCTTCGACACGACCGTGTTCACCAGATTCAAAAGCCAGCCCAGGCGCTTCGGCCCGTCCGAATATGTTTCGTAGCCAAACTCTAAAGGAAATGAAGCCGACTGACGCAATCGCTACTCTCATCCAGTGCTTTGTTCTTTGCAGTTGTGATGCTACTCCCCCGTTGGTACTCCTTCGGATTCGATTTGAACAAATCCTCGATTTCGTAGTCAGAAAACTCGACCTCTTCCTCACTTTCCATCGCGCAGTCGAGATAATGCGCTCCGAACTTGAATGGGCGTTTCATCCTTCCGCCAAATCCCGCCATTTCTCACAACAAGAAGAAGGGTGTTTTGCAACGTAAACGGCAATGCTCTGTAACAAAGAGGACACTACTTTGCACTTAAATACAACACGAGACCGTCATGCGCGTGCTTGTAGAACATCGACGTGCTGTACAGTCTCGAATAGGTCTCCGAAAAGGTGGCGGCGAAGTGCTTCGGACTCGCTTCCTCCAACCTCCGAACCACCTCCACCCACCAATCGCCAACGCCCGCCGTCAGCACCGAATTCAGATTCTTCTTGAGAATGAAGCCGGTTCCGAACGACGCGACCAGCTCCTTCGCGTTCTCTTCAATCACCCGCGCACACGCCGAGCCCACATAGGGGTGTCGTTAAGAACTGCACGACAAGAGGAAAGGATATGTTCTTCGCGAAGTACTTCAGCCAGTAAATGATGTTCTGCGTGTACAGGTTGGCATTCTGCGAGACGACCACGCGGAGCAGGTAGGACAGCACGGCGTCGCTCTCCATCGCACTGAGCGGCGTGATGGTGTTCATGTTGCGATTGTCAAACACAGTGTTCAGAATCGAATCAATCTCCCTCTCGTAGTTCTCACTCGTGATGTGTGTCTGGAGGAAGCGCAGCGCCGCGAGCTCCTGCACCTCCGAAGGATACGCCGTCACCGCCTCCAAACTAGCAACGGCGTAGTGGCTGTCGACGAAGGATTCCACGCTGGCGTCGTGCAGGCAGAGAAGGAAGAAGAGAAGCGACTTGCGAATGGACGAATCGAACTCGTTGTGCAACACCACATCGCGCATGGGCTGAAGGTGCTGGATGCACCACGCGTCGAATCGAGCCGAATGGTCCAGCACGTGACGCAGCTCCTGCAGAATGGAGAGAACCAACGAGAAGAGCGGCAACGAGTAGTGAGACGGGAGGAGCGCCAGCACGCTCTCCATGTACGCCATAAACTAACCATCATCGTCATTTGTTGAAACTACGTCAGCCACGTCAATCTCGCCGTTCTGGAGAAGGAGGTAGCGACTGCGCGTCTCGCGCTCCAGGAAGGATGCGTCGAAGCCCTTCAGCTCCGACAACGAAAGAGGCTGTTGCAAGACCAGCGGGATGTTCTGCGGCGACGAGATGACCATCGACGTCGTGTCCGCGGGGAGGAGCAGCGAGTGCGTTCGAGTGGTGAAGAAGGGATGGACCGTGACTCGGCTTCCGTTCTTGAGTTTGTAAGCGACCGTGAGTGGGATCGCGAAGAGGTGGCTCGACACGTGATTCAGCACGAACGGATTCTGTCAGTGAGGGGTCACAGCAATACCCACTTGGATGAGAACGAGCTTTCCGCGGGAAAGAACTGCCTTCACTTGCGGCAAGCCGGGCGAGTGGATCCATGTCTGGAGGAAGCGTTTCATGGATTCGCTCTCCTTCTTGCCCTGGTTCTGTCGCACCCAGCTCACAATCTCCGCCTCAAACAGGGCGCTCGAGTAGCAGCGGTAGCGATAGCGCGTCACGAACGCGTTGAGCACCTTCCACAGGACGTCGCCTCCGCCCAGCATCTCCTCCACAGCGCCGATCACCATCGCGCTCTACGCCTCAGACGCAACACACGCACCCACCTTGGTGTAGCTCACGGGCGAGAAGCTGTTCACCGCCTCCAGCCCCGACAGGCCCGCGGGCTTGATCGGCACGCTGTAGTTGTACACGTCGTAGTCGTAGTACGCGGTCACGTCGCTCATGCGGAAGTGCAGCGAGCCCTGCAGCGAGGGATACGCCTCGTCGATGCAGCGATAGCCGTAGTACGTCGCCAGTCCCTCCTGCACGTACAGGTCGCTCCAGTCCTCGTTCGTCACCAGGTTGCCGAACCACTGGTGCGCGATCTCGTGACTGATCACGTAGCTCACACGCCGCCTCTCGTCGTCGCCGCTGTTCGCGTCCACCACCATGTACTCGCCGCGGCACAGAATCAGCCCGAAGTTCTCCATCGCTCCCGCGGCGAAGTTGAGCGACAGCACGATCTGCAGCTGCGGCAGCGGGTACGGCTCGTCCAAGTGGCGTTGGAAGTAGTTCATCGCCTTCACCGCCGCCTCCAGGCAGAACTGGAGAGAGGAGGAGGCGTACCCTAGGAGTCATAGGACGGCGGAGGACAAACAGGGCGGGAAGAACACGTCCACACGCGTGCCCTTGTCAGTGGGTGCCGAGAGGACGTCGAAGTCGCCGACGGAGAACGCCAGCAGGTAGGCGGACATGACGGGCGTCGTCTCAAACAGCGTCTGCTTGTACTCGTCTAGGTCGTGAAGGAACGGCAGGAAAAAAACAGGAAATGCCATCGTCACCAACGAGCGTTACGGGGGAAGAGTCCTTCTATACGTGACCACAAAGAAGAGTAGTTACAGCCTCCGTGTTGAAGAGAACGCGGTACTCCGCGGGAGCGGTAATACGCACCGAGAAGGGCATCTTCACGCGCGGTTCGTCGAACGTGGGAAGGCATGTGCGAGCGTAATTGGATTCGAACTGGGAGAACACGTACGCCTGCTCGTTGCCAGAAGTGTCCTTCGCGTAGCTTATGTAGCATCCCATCAAGTCCTTTCGCATCATACTGGCGAATCGGATGGTTAGCGAATAATGTCCGGGAAGAAGGAGGGACTGGAGGCGAATCGCGACAATCTGCTCCTCTACGAAGTGAACGATAAAAGGAAAGACTACTCTCGTTAATGTGGATGTCGTTAACCGCTATTCCCTGCCGATTGGTGTTAATGAGCTCAACGGACATCATGTCCCAGATCATGTCCGCCGCGCTGAAGCGTATTTCCCTCACCTCCTTCTCGATTTCTAAATCGATAGCGGCGGAACCGTCAATCATCGTGCGCTGCATGTTGAACGTGATGTTCAGTTCCTCCCGCATGGGCCGCACTTCCTGCTGAAGCGGATACGCGCTCGCTTGCGATGGGACTCGACTGTTCGTCTTGTACAAGAACACCACGCCGATCAGCACGCTGATCACCGGCACTGCGTATGCAAACAGCTGCTTTTGGATCATTCGCCTCCAAACCCGAAGAGTGAGGCGTTTCATCCATGCTGTTTGGGTCACTATTGAACTACAGATTCGCTCTGTAGCGCGTATATGCTTGCCCTTCGACGCGTTTCATCGTTCAGAATGAGTCTTCCGGCTTTCAGCGCAATCGCGGAGAATGCGTCATTTCAGGAAACGAAGTTCACCAAGGAGCAGAAGTATTACGTGCATGCAAAACGTGATGGAGTAGAATTGAGTACGAGCGAGAGAAGAAGAAACAGAAGACAAAGGACGTGCAGTTGTGTTTTCTGTATAGCGTGATGAATAGCCGTCGGAAGGAACAGCGACTGGCGCAGGAGCGAGATGCGCTGCTGGCGACCATGACGGAAGAGGAGAGGAACGCCTGGAAGGAAGAGCAGACAAGAAGAGGTATCATTTCGTGTGTTGAATGACAAGGAGAACTGGAGGAGAGAGAAGCACTGGAACAGGGAGTGCTGCACGGCCAGAAGATTGCTATCGATATCAACTACCAGGAGAAGATGACGACACGCGTTGGAAGCTGTAGGGAGTGATTACGCACAGGAGAGACTAAGCTTGGTCAAGCAGCTTTGCTTCGCACACAACGCGAACAAGAAGGCCAAAGAGCACATTTCGCTACACATCTGCGGATTCATATCCTTTCCTTTCATCATTCCGGGTTCCTTCATCTCCACTCTCCCAGTACATGCAAAGCGCTCGCCGATGCCGGGGCGGATCGTTGGCCAGCGACGTTTCACGAAGAAGCGCTGTAATGGTCATTGCGTGGTCTTCATGGTAGGGAATCCGTATTTGCTCCTTCCGATCTCGTCTACCTGTCTCCGGATGGCAGCGAATCGCTTCAACAGTTTGACAAGACGAAGGTGTATGTGATTGGCGGTTTCGTCGATCGCAGTGTGAACAAGGTGGGTTTCTTGCACGCTTGCATGAAATCAGAATCAGAGTGCGATGAGGGCGTCGGAACTGGGGATTCCCGCTGTCCACTTGCCGATTAAGGAGTACTACCCCGAGTGTTCAAATCCGAGTGTGAACTGTGCCGATCACTCACGCGTAGTATTGAACGTGAACACCGTGGTCGAAATCCTGCTGTCGATGATAGAGACGAACGATTGGCGAACGAGTCTGGTGAAGGCCATTCCCCATCGCAAAGTGCAGAATCTGTCCAACCAGAAGACGGAGTACGATTATCGACGGATTGCGAGCGAAGAAGCGCTTCTCTCCCTCCCCATAACGCAATTGACCAAGTTCGAGATCAAGCAGGCGCTGGAGCGGTACTGCATCCAGCACAAGATGAAGCTCCTGTTTGAGCGGGAGGAGAGGGACCTTCCTGCGTCGAATCGCTTTGAAGTGCGGGCTGTCGTTGATGGAAAGCAGATCGGTCGGGGAACGGGGAGCAACACACGCATTGCTGCCTCCTATGCTGCGTGGAGAGGGCTGAAAACGCTTGGCGTCTTCGATCAGGAGAGTGGAGAGAGCGCATCCGAGTAGTGATTCTTTTAGTCGTGGCTTTGTTGATACGATATGACGCCTTGAGAACGAGAAAGCGCATCCCCCACCCCCAACTATTTGCAAACACCGTTCGAGTCCCTTCATTGTTCCTTCATTTCGTGTCCTATCCCTTCTGTTGCTTCGGCCTCTTCTCTGGAAAGCGATCCCATGGAAACGATTGGAAATGAACTGAAGAGGGCATTGGAAGTGCTGTTTTGCAACGCTCCTGGTACGACTGAACAGCAAAAGCGTGACCTGTAGGAAATCAAAATGAAGCCATTCAGTGGATTCAAGAATTCCAGAACTCGCCTCAGGCCATCGATGCGTCCCTTTACGTGTTGAATTCGAATAGCAACAACGGAGCGATTCTGTTTGGTGTTCTCAAGTTGCTCGTCCAGCGAATCCTCATTGGATGGTCCTCACTCATATCCTTTGCGACGCGATTCTGTCAGCTCCTTCATGCGTAATCGCTGGATGAAATGCACACTTTGTTTTCCACCATTCTCGATTACTGCGTGAACAACCCGAATCTGCCGCCCCATTTGGTCAACTCCGTCATCGATATCCTGGCGTCGCTGGTCGTCGTTCTCCCGGACGAGGGACATCAGTGTCTTGGTTCGTTTGTGCGTCGCGTGTCATCCTCAGATCGCCTGTTCTATTTGTGTCAGCAGGGCACGCTGAGCGCGACGCTCTTCATCCAACTCTGCGCATGTCTCCCGACGCTCACCAAACGACTCTCCAACTATTTCTGTATCCTTTACGACCTCATCTCATCCCCAGCGTGCATCTCCCAAGAAGCGTTTGACAAGAAGTGGCTCGATTTCCGCCAAACCTCGTTCCACTGCGTGGATCAAATCCTCGACTCCCTCCAAGTGGACCAGATCCTCTCGCTCCCCGAGCTGTTCCGTGCCGTCTGCCAGATGCTGTCGAACTGGTACCTCCTCAGCCACAGCGACACCATCGACTCCTTCGGCGACGACTACTTCTACGAGGAGGCGGTGAAGGCGCAGGGCACCGCGAACACGAAACTGTGGGGGCTGTGGGATGCCGTGATGCGTAGAGTGCGGATTCCGTTCAGCCACCTGCGCCAGTACAAGTGTTTCGACGTGGTGCTGCAGTGTCTGGACCGCCTGAGCGCGGTGCAGAGCGTGTCCGACGAGAGCGCAGAGTGCGTGTATCGCGTTGTCCTGAGGAATAGAGCCTACGCGACGATTCTCAGCACCGCCTACGCCACGTGCTACGACCTGTTGCTGTATCCATCGCCGTCTCTGCCTCAGCTCGGTCAGATGGGCGACAGCGGCGAGGCGTACCGCGCCGTGTTCTTCCAAATCCTCTCCTCGCTTCTCAAAAGCGTGGCTGGCCTCTACCTCGTCTTACCCATAGCAATCCGTGCTCTTCCTCTTCCTCGCACACTCCCACGACAACTCGCTGGAGTACGACCCCGTTCCGCACTTCATTGACTGCTTCGCTCGTCTCATTTCCGACCACCTCCACGTGTTCGCCGTCGACGAGTCGCTCACGCTGTCCGTGCACCGCCTGCTCGCACAGCTCATCCACGCCTGCCCCAACTGCAACTACTGCAACCTGGTGGCGGACGCGCTGAACGACTTCTACAACAACCTCACGTTCCACTACGACTCGATCAAGCAGGAGTGTCCGCGCCTCCTCGAAGTCCTCGTCCAGCGCGCCGTCCTGCCCGACTACCACTTCTCCTCCTTCCTTCTCCTCGACGAAAACGACCCGCTGCGTCGCTTCCGCCAGAGCGCGCAGGACATCGCGCTCGTCCTCTCCAACTCCTTCCCCGGCGTGTCGTTCACCGCCTCGGCACTCATCGAGATCGGACTCAAGCCCTCGTCGCCTCTGGCGATCGAAGAGAGCACGCTATATCTGTTCAACGGCGTGGTGGACGCCATCGAGGAGCACTTCATGTCCTTCTTCTCCGTGGACGACCTGTACGACGACGAGGGCGTGTCCTCGCGTAGCCTGCAGCGCACCGACATTCCGCACGAGCCCTTCAAAACCGAGTTCGACTCCATTCTCGAGTACGTGTTCCAGCGAATGGACCAGTACGCGCAGAACCCCCAGCTGCTCGTGACGGCGTTGCAAGTCATGTTCTCCTTCGACAACTGGACCTTCTCGCGAGGCGCCTACTGCAGCCAGCTCTTCGAGTACCTGGTGCAGTGCTTGGAGCGCGTGCCCGTCGTCCTCATCCCGCGGTTATTGCACTATCTCTGCCGACTGTACGAGTCGCCCTGCTTCGCCGTCGACGCGTCGCACATCGAGTCGCTGATGCGTCTGTCCTCCCACATCTCGCAATTCCACGACCTCGCCGTCTTCAAGGCGTACGTGCAAGCCATCTCCACCTCCATCTCCTCGCTGCCCTGGGACCAGGCGGTGGAGATGTATCAGCGATTCCTCGCCTCCTATATGAGTGCCATCGCATCGCTCGCAGTGTTCGTGAGCCAGAACGAGGGCGGCTCCGCGCGTCCGGCGCTGACGTCGCAGACGGTGGAGGAGGCGATGGTGAGTTTCAAGTGCATCGAGGCGGTGTTCGACGGGTGCGTGGTGGAGGGTCTGGCGAACGCGCTGTCCGAAGCCATTCTGCCGTCGATGAAGCAGCTATTCGACGGCCTGGTGCGGTGGCTGAAGCTGGACCCGTCGTGTGATGTGTCGTTACTGCACGAGGTGTGCTGTGTGTCGCTGACCATCATCAAAGCCTCCGGACAGCAGCTCACGTCCAACAACTGCAGCGTGATCACCTCGTTCTGCTGCGAGCTGATCCAGGACTCGTTGTTCATCCGCGACGCGCTGTCCATCATGGATTCCGTCGTGACGGACTCGTTCCCCGTGCTGTCGCAGGAGCAGCGGTACTCCTTCATGATGTCGATCCACTCGCTGTTCCTGTGGATGGCGCACACGCACGCGATCAAGAACGAGATTGACTGCGTGATTCTCATTCTGCGCATTCAGTACGTGTTTCTGAAGGAGGACGAGAGCGAGCTGCAGAGTCAGCAGCAGCTCGTGCAGGAGATCATGCAGACGACACTGCAGGTGGCGAGCGAGCAGATCATCGAGGACGATTTCATTCGGTTGCTCTTGCGGAATATCATCCTGATCGCCACGAAATACAGTTTGTGCGTGATGAACATCTACCCCGACATCGTCGCTTCCTGCTTCAGCCTCGCCTCCCTCAATCTGCCCTCGCGGCTGCACGGACTGATCAACGGGCAGTTGGTGCAGCTCCTCACGCCGAGTCCCGATCTCGTGCCCGTGATGAACAACGCCGTACAGCGGGTCTTTTTGGAGAATCGCCTCCCTGTGCTGAGTCGCTTTTCGGAGGCGTTCAAGCAGAAGTGCGTTGTGTTGCTGACGTCTACGAGGAAAAGCACGACTCTCCGCTCCCATGTGAACGATGTGGTGAGCGTACTGATGGGGGACATGGACGAGGGCACGTTCGCGAGCAAGTACGGTACTTTTTAGGTGTTTCTGTTTGTTTCACAGTCCCCCGCGGCTCCGTGCGGCTCCATGTGGCTCCATGTGGCTCGCGGACTCCAGTCCACCTCCAGAGACGAAGCGGAAGCGGTTGCGATGAGTAAACGCGATCCGTACGCGAACACAAACAACCGAGTTGATTCTCGAACGGGGAGTTTCATCTTCGGCGAAACTGCCCTTCCGCAGTTGATCAGAAAAACATTGAACGGATCAAATAGCTAACCAGAAATGCAGTTTTCTGAACCGAAAGTTGATACAAACAAGGTAGGACGTGTGCGGACACGAGTCACTCCCAGACCGAGGATTGCTTCCTCTGCGAGATGAAGTCCACGGTGGACTACTACTTCCGAGCGTACGCCCCCACCTGCGTGACGCAGAAGGTCGACGACCTCATCGTGAAGCGAAAGGAGATCGACGAGTCCGTGAAGAACAAGATCAACAGCGTGTTCAACACCTGCGAGCGCATCGTGGACCACTACATCCCCGACAGCACGTACGAGCGCCCCGAGGTGGATGAGGACGCCGACGTGTTCACCCGCATGAACGTGCTGTCCCGCGACATCTCCACCCGCATCTGCAACCGTTTCCTGCCCTTCCTGACCGAGAATCACCAGAAGGTGGAGGAGCACCTGAAGGAGAAGAGCGAGGAGGTGAAGCCGGTGATCGAGTCGCTGAAGAAGCAGTGCGTGGAGACCGTGAAGCCCGTCGTGGAGCCCTTCTCGCCCGTCACCACGCCCGTGTTCGCTCTGCTTACGCTGATTGTCTCGACTCTGTACCTCATCTGGAAGACGGTGGTGGTGGATCCTGTGAGCTACGTGTACGCCACCTGCAAGAAGACGCTGACGCACTACGAGGAGGGCCTGAAGGCGGACATGAAGCCCGACGAGAAGGGACAGCGACCGATCGTGGCGAAGGCGACGACGGCGTACAACCAGGTGAAGGACGGCGTGATGGCGCTGTTCCTGGACGAGCAGGGAAAGGTGACGCTGGACAAGTTCCAGACGCTGTGCAAGACGAAGAAGGACGAGTACGAGAAGCTGGTGAAGAAGAACGTGACGTCGGAGAAGCTGCAGGCGTTCTTCAACAGCGCCTCGGAGCAGGTGAAGAGCGTGGTGGACGAGAAGATGGTGACGCCCGTGAAGGCCGCCGAGGTGGAGGGCAAGAAGTACTGCGACGAGCTGGTGGCGCTGTTCACGAACGAGGAGGGTCGCTTCGACATCAGCAAGCTCCAGGGCATGGCGGGCAAGAGCGGCGAGGAGCTGAAGAAGGTGCTGGAGGTGGCGAAGGGGAAGATGGCCGACGGCAAGGAGCTGGTGATGAAGGAGGCGACGGAGAAGGTGACGGAGCTGGGCGACGCGGTGACGAGTCGCGTGGAGCGCGTGCGGGACTACACGCTGACGCTGGTGTCGGTGTTCGTGGGCATCATGCTGCTGTTCCCGACGATATGCTTCCTGATGACCGTGTTCGTGATCTCCTACGTCATCGACCTGGACCAGATCGTGCCCTCGCCCGCGATGAAGAGGATCATCAGCGCGATCGACACGATGGAGATCCAGGAGAACAAGGACGGAAACAAGACGACGGTGACGATCAAGTACGATTCGGACAAGGCGGAGAAGCCCATCGAGGACGACGATGAGTTGTAAGTTATTCACTTTTGTTTTTCGGTTTGTTGGAAACCATGTCCCAACTGAAAGTCATCGGAGAGTCGCCCCAGGGACGGTACAAGAAGGTGTGTGCAGCCGGCTGCGTTCATGTGTAGCTCAGTGAGTGTTTGGGATCTGGCTCCTTCAAGAAGGTGTACGTGCTGTGGTGAATGTGATTATGATAGATACCGCGGGTTTGATACGAAGCGAGGTCACGATGTGGCGTGGAACGAGATTATCGTGTCGGGTCTGCCGGAGAAGGAGAAGGAGCGGTTCGCCAGTGAGGTGGAGCTGTTGCGCTTCCTGAAAAACGAGCACTTCATCAAATACTACTCTTCGTGGTACGACGAGAAGCAGGACAAGATCATCCTCATCACCCAGATCGTCACGAGCGGTACACTCAATAAGTGGGCGCGGAAGCGATGGTTGACATGTAGCTATGTCAAAGGGAAGCAGCTGAGTATGGAGGTGATCAAGCGCTGGTCGCTGCAGATCCTGGAAGCGCTGAATTACCTGCACACGCGAGACCCGCCCATTATTCACCGCGACCTCAAATGCTCCAACATCTTCATCGACGGAAAGACGTCCACCATCCTGATCGGCGACCTGGGCCTGTCGCGGCGACGAAAAGACGCGCAGATGTCGATCGCCGGAACGCCCGAGTTCATGGCGCCCGAGATCTTTGCGAACGGTGTGTACGACGAGAAGGTGGACATTTACGCGCTGGGCATGTGCATCCTCGAGCTCATCACGAAGAAGGTCCCCTACAGCGAGTGCACGTCGATTCGCGACATCTACACGAAGGTCACGGGTGTACGTATTTCGCATTGCGACGAACTCTAGGGAGAGCTGCCCGAGTGTCTGAATGACGTCAAGGACGAAGCCGCGAAGGCGTTCATCCGCAAATTGATCGCAAAAGCGCCGACGCGTCCCTCTGCGGGAGAGCTGCTCCACGATCCCTTCCTCAACACAATCACGCCTCAGGACAAGGAGTTCATCGAAGTCGACACGCAGCTGATCGTTGCATTGTGAGAGAAGTCTAACGCACAGGAGAAGGAGCGCCGCGAGAAGGAGGACAACAAGGAGGCCCTGTCTGCCTTCGCCGAGCACGAGGAGAGTCTGTCCGAAGGCATCGACTGGAATGAGGCGGCGGAGCGCGCCAACTCGGGCAACGCGCCTTTGGAGAGTGTGCGCGAGGAGACGGAAGCCGAGGAAGACGAGCCTGTAGCGGTGAAGCAGGAATCCAATTCCCTCCCCGAGAAGCCCAAAGCGAGTTCGCTGATCGAACTGCCGGACTCCGAGCCGCCAGCGCCGTCGCCTCCACACACGCCCAACGCCACCACCGACATGCGACCCTCCAGCATGACGTTCGGAGCCGAGGGCGCACGGAAGGAGACGACAGATGCGAACATTCAGATCGCGACGCCAGTGCGCGAGATTCATGCCGTGATCACCCACCACCGCGCACTGAGCGCGCTGAGCGGGCATCGCGGGTTCGGTAGCGGCACGCTGAGTCCCCCTGTGATGGTGCAGCAGATCCAAAGTCCCGCGCGGTCGGCGCACGTGCGGAGCACGTCGATCGAGAGCGGCGAGAACTCGAGTATCACGTACGAGGGCGCGGAGGGTTCGGAGCTGGAGAGCGCGCACTCCACGCTGGTGCTGAGCGACGAGGGCAAGAACGCGAGTGGCGTGGAGGCGTGCAGTCAACAGGTGGGGGCTTGGGGGGTGCGTGAGGTGTAGTTGGTGATCATGTTCGACGGAGACGACGAGAAGACGGGCGACCAGGGCAAGGAGCCTGTAGGTGTGGGGATGTGGTGTGAGGATTAGGATTCGATCGAGAAGATGCAAATCAGCATCGTGAAGCAGGAGAACTGCGAGTTCACGTTCAGGATCGTGTGCAACTATTGTGGGTGTGGTGTGGTGGTGTGAGGGGTAGACAAGGATCACGACACGCAGTCGACGTGGACACAGGTGATTCGCTACACGTACGGCTTGTCCAAGCCCGAGAATCTCGTATCGGACCTCGTGAGCAACGGAATCATCAAGGAGTGTCTGCTGTGCGACATCGCGGAAGTGTTCGACGACTGGCTGACCGGGTATCTGGCGTACGAGATGAAGCGGCTGAACGCGAAGGACAGGAAGCCTGTAGCGGAGACGCCCAAAGAATAGTTGTAGTATGGCGTGTTTGTTGGACATCAGAGTTGGGATTGTTACGTTTCTTCATCGAACAACGGCACATTGATTATCCATCGAACACACATTGATTCTTCCTCAAACACAACACACAGATAGATTACACTTCCACACCCGGACCTCGCGGCGTCCACTTCGCGTACTGCAAGCTACCCTTCACTATGTACATGCTCGGGATGTACGCCCGATTCCACATCATGTCGTTCTGCTTCTGCTTCTTGTACCTCCGCTTCTCCATATAGCCGTCCAGACCCAGGTGCACCGCCGTCACGCGATACGTGGCGTCGATCAGCGTGCCGCCCGTCTCATACATCAGCGACAGCAAGTAGTTGTCGATCTTCATACGACCGATCACTGCGTCCTTCATCCGCCCGAACGGGAAGACCTGTGGGAAGATGAAGTAGTCCTACACCTCACGCCCTCCACGCTCCTCTACCGCGCTGTCCATATTGCGCAGCTGCGTCGTCCGACTCATGCAGCGCTTCAAGTACGCCTTGTAGGTCTCTTGCGAGGACGGATTCAACATGATGTAATTGCGCGAGTCGTACACACGTCCCGCGATCTCCACCTATTCCTCACCCCCAACCCACTTCCGAACCATGCTCGAGAACTCCTTCTTGGCGACCTTTCTCTTCACCTCCTTCAGCAGCGCGAACAGCGAGGTGTCGAGGATGATGTCGCTGTTCACATACCCGTAGAACTCCGCGGCGAAGGCGTGAGAGGCCTGCTGGAAGAGGTCGCGAATCAGCGGCATGTTGTACGGGTTGGTGCGATAGAACTCGATCACGTCCACGCCGTGTTGCTCACAGAAGCGAATGATGATCGGCGAGTGCGTGAACACGAGGCCCTTGAAGGAGAAGTGCGTCTGGAAGAAGGAGAGCATCAGAATGTGGTTCGCCACGTTGTATGGAATCGTTTTCTGCGCGTGACTTCGCCTCAACACACTCACCTTCGTCGTCTCCGCCGTCGTGAACAGGAGGAGGAGGACGGGCTTCTGGTCGTTGAAGTCGCTTGCGAAGGAGTATGTTACGGGAGGCAGCGTCGGGCGTTTCAGGGTTCCGAGGGTTTTGGCGGAAATGATCCTTCTTTTGGGAAGAGGGTGCTTCTTGAGCGTGTTCCAGCGAGGAGTTGTCTTCTTCTTTGCAGCAGGAAGCGATTCTTCTCTGGAGAGAGGGACATCTTTGATCGGAAGAGGCGGTGCAGCTTTCAAAGGAGGAACAGTTGACTGCTCTTTTGGAGGTGCTTGCGTTGATTCGGGAGGTACCAGCGTTGACTCTGCACTTGGGGTTGGAGTGGGCGTATCTTCTTCTTCTTGAGAAGGAGACACGGATTCTTGAGAAGGAGTTGAAGATGTGGATTCCTCTTCACGAAAAGGGGAGGGAGAACTCGCTTCTTCATCCTTACTCTCTTCCGAGGGAGATATCACATCTTCTAAAGACGGAACTTGCTCCTCAACAGACTGCGTGCCACTCTCCTTGGAAATACGGGGCGAACCAGTAGCAAACTCATCCCTGTCATCCGTATGAAACAACCGCGGTGGAACGACAGTACTGTTGGGAACGAGAATCGATGAGGCATCGGAATCACTCTCCTTTTCACTCTTCGACGGACCCATGAAAGTGGTATTCACCGAAAGATGCGGAACTGCCGAGGGAGGGAATTCGGTTGAAACAGATCCGCCTTCCTCTCTGCTAGGGTCAGGACCTCCATATCGCTCGATCGTTACATGTCCTCCGTTGATATTCTCCTAGGATGAAGCGCTCAAAAGAAACGGTACACGACGAGTTCCAAACAAACAGAGAGTTATGCACAACACTGCTATGAACGAAAAATACCATTTCATCTTCGGACATAGACAGCAAAACAAAAGTGAACGGATCAGGTTACATAATGGCACAATTCTTCTTTTCGTTCTCATGGTAGGCTACACATGAAACTAGTACAACAACCCAACGCTTCAAATCCGGCTTCGTCGTCAGAGAACTCTGTAGCAGATCATCGACGGTCACGCTGCGATGACGGTGTTGCTGTCTCTTCTCCACCTCCTTTCTACTCCTCATCCACTCTCTCCACCGCGTACGAGAACTCCACGGTCTCGTTGTAGAGAAGTCGTCGCAAACGCATCAGCTGGATCTCGTAGCTCCCCGAATCGTACTCAAACGGAAACGACAGCGTGCTCTTCATCACGATCTCTCTGTCGGGGTCGCGCACCTCTTCAAAGTACGGCAGCTTCAGCGCCTCCTTCACCGTGATGCGGTGAGACGGGTCTGAGGGTTACAGAACGAAGGAAACGCTACTGAACACCAGCATCCGCTTCAGCAGCGCGATGGCTTCCTCAGACGCCGAGGGGAACAAAAACGAGAAGTTCGCCGGCTGAATGACTTCTAGACCCAAAAGGAAGTCCTTCATCGGACCGTCGTCCAGCCCCTCGATGTCCCTTCTACGCCTCAAACACGCCAGTCGCTGCCACTTGTCCGGCGTGCCAATCACCTCGAAGATCTTCATCAACTGATGTGTCTCCGCGCGGAACTCCTCCTCCAGCTGGTTCTCCTGCCCTCGCTCCGACCGTCTCGAACTCAGCGGGAAACACGACTTTCCCGGAAAGAGGGCCGTTGGCTTCAATCCCGACTCCAGCGTTTGGAGGAGCTCGGCGAAGATGCAGCCCACCGACCACACGTCGATCTCCGCGTTGTAGTACTCCTGCATGAGCACGAGCTCGGGCGCGCGGTACCAGCGAGTAACCACGTGCTGGGTGAGCTGACGCTCCATGGCGGGCTTTCCTGCCGGCTTTTGAATGCCAGCGCTCTCCACATCGCTCTGTTAGTGATTCCAAGACAGATGAACGACCTTCGATTCCTTCTTCTCTTTGTACTGGGGCATCATCTGTCGCGCCAAGCCAAAGTCGATGATCTTCACCTCGTAGTGTTCATTCAGAAGCACGTTGGAGGGCTTGAGATCGCGGTGCACGAGATTACCGCTCTAGCCGTGAGTTCTTCGCGTCATCGAATACCTGCATATACAGCAAACCGCAGAGCAACTGATAGAGAATCGACTTCACGTACGACTCGCTCCAGTCCAACTCTCTTTGCGACGAATGGACCACCTTGCTTAGATCGCGCCCACCATACTCCTATGATAATAGTCATGCAGTGGTAGTACTTGAGCCATCCACAGGGAGCGAAACGTGTGTTGATCATCGGGCACGATTAGATCCCTAGAGAATACAGGTTAGATTCAATCAACTACTTCAGTTCTGCAATGTTGGGGTGGTGGCATTGACGAAGAATCGTGATCTCCCTCAACGCTCTCTTTGCATCCGTTTTTGTCCGGAACACGTTGTTAATGCGTTTGAGCGCAACTCTTCAACGTCAGCAGGATAGGAATGGCCCACTCTTCTCTCGTCTCCTTATCCACGGCAAGATACACAGTTCCATAGGCGCCTTTCCCCAGCGCCTTTTTGATGATATAGCGTGAATCGATGCTCGGAGGGATTCCAGGAATACGTAATCCCGGCGTATCTTTCGTCTATAACAGGAACCGGCTAAGGACAGCGCAAACTTGCATGGGTGAGTTCCTTGTGAAATCTCCAATTGTGATCCTCCTTCAGAAAACTGTATCTGTGAATTCCCGCGGGAATTGCATCAAGCGGAGAACAGAATCAGTGAAAGGGATCAAATCGAAGAACGAAACGAGTTACCACCAGAAGAGTCACATCCAACGAGATTGATCTCTTTCCATTTCATCACCACACCCATCCTCACATCTCGTGTTTCATAACAAAATCCGAATTAACTGTGGTTGTAGATTGGATTACCATAAGCATCCTTCTCGTATGACACCTGTCCCGCGTAGCTCTGGCGGTAGTTGTCCGAATTGCTGTGAGAGCAGCCATAGCTATCGCGGTGGTTTCCGGTGTATCCGCGGCTCCAGTCGCTGGATTCGTGGCTATCCACATAAGAACTGCTTTCGTTACCCATTATTGAACTTGAGAATTAATAAATAATGAATTCACGAAAGGAGAAGTCCTGGCTGAAACGCTTTTGCTAGATAAGCATCCCGGCAATCTTTCTCAGTTAAGAGCCACCACAAACCGCATAGGGAACAACCCTGCACCCCACTCACCTTATAACCAACAAACAACAACACCCATTAGAATCCCATGAAGCCGAGCTCCTCTCCCTCCTTCTTGATGATCTCGAAGTACTGGAAGATGGTGGTCACGGCCAGCAGAATGCCGGTGCCCGAGCCGATGGCGCCCAGGAAGTCGGCGAACACGGTGAGCGCGCCGATGCACATGCCACCGAACAGCGCCGCCGTGGGGATGTAGCGGTTCAGCACGTCGATCAGCGCCGTGTCACGGTAGCCCTTCATGGTCAGACCGTCGTCGCGCAGCTGCTTCGCCACGTCGCGCGCCGAGGTGCCCGAGAACTCGATCCACAGACGCGACACGAGCGCGCAGGAGCCCAGCATGAACACCACGTACACGATGAGCTGGAGCGGGTCCGCGAGCGCCTCGGTGAAGCTGGCGGGCGCGTTGAGGTAGTAGATCAGACCGCCCACGGGACGCATCTGCTGCTGGTCGTGCGACCACTTGCCGAGCAGACCCACGAGGAAGCTGCTGTCCCAGCGGCGCGAGAGCATCTGGGAGATGATCATCAGGTTGGACACCAGCGAGGAGATGATGATGATGGGCGTGTTCGACGTGTAGAACAGCTTGATCGGGTAGATGCCCTGCTGCCCGCGGTACTTCGGGTTCTTCACCGGCAGCTCCACGCGGAAGCCCTGGAAGTACACCACCACGAAGAACACGATCACCGTCGCGAGCAGGTTCGCGATGTTCGGCAGACCGGGGCGGTAGAACGCGTAGCGCAGCGCGCGGATCTTGTCCTTGCGCGTGATCAGCAGGTGGAACAAAGCGATGATCGCGCCCTCGAACTCCTTGCCGCGACCGTTGTTCATCGTCATCGGCGAGAACGCGCGCCACATCACCGACTCGCAGATGTTCGTCGCGATGAACAGCGAGATGCCCGAGCCCAGACCGTAGCCCTTCTGCAGCAGCTCGTCCAGCAGCAGCACGATGATGCCCGCGAACGACAGCTGCACCACGATCAGAGAGCACGTGAACCAGCCCAGCTCGCTCGCAGGACCGTACATGCCCGACACCACGTACACGAAGGCCGTCGCGATGCTCAGCAGAATGCCGAACAGCTTCTGCACGCTCTCGAACAGCTGGCGCTCCTCTTTCACGCTCTGGTCAAACACCACCAGCTTGAGGCCCGTCAGCAGCTGCATAATCATACTCGACGTCACGATGGGGCTGATGCCCAGCTCCATGAGCGTGCCACTACTCGATTAACGAATGGGAGGAAGCACACACCGGTTGGAACCCGTGATGGCGCGAAGCCAGTAGAGGGGATCGGAGGAAGCGGCGTTGGCAATGCCGTACAGAGGAATCTGGCAGCACACCAGGTAGATGAACAGAGCCACCACAGTCCACAGGCAGCGCTCACGGAAGGGAACCTGTGTGTTAGGGGTGATGTTGTGGGTGACGTACCTTCTTCTCGGGGTTCTTCACTTCAGGGAGGAATCCGCAAAGGGGTTCACAGATATGAAGGAGATCGACTAGATTGAGGTTAGGAAGTGATTCGAAGGGCGGGAACGGGGAAGGACAAGTTGAGGACCACTCACGTACACTTCATTCGTTGAATAGATGCACAGAAATGCGATGAGAAGGAGGATGAGCGAAACGCCACTCGCGGTTCTTTCCCGGTTTCCTTTCCAGACGTCCACAGAGCAGATTTCTTAGGCTACCCCTCTGCAAATACTTGTAAGTGTCATTTCGACATGCCCTCTCCTCGGAGGTGTGAATCATTGCTCACAAATGCGGTAGAATCACCATGTTGATGAACATTCTCGCCAACGCTCTTAAGACCATTACCAACGCCGAGAAGCGTGGTAAGCGTCAGGTGCTCGTGCGCCCTTGCTCCAAGGTGCTTCTGAAGTTCCTTCAGTGCATGCAGAAGAAGGGTTGGGATTTGGAAGGTGGATTCATGGTCAGGTTACATTGGTGACATCACCGTGATCGATGATCACCGTTCCGGCAAGGTCGTGGTCGATCTCATTGGTCGTCTGAACAAGTGCGGTTGCATCTCTCCCCGCTTCGATATCAAGGTGGACGAGATCGAGATGTGGACCCGCAACCTGCTTCCCTGCCGTCAGTTCGGTCACATCGTGCTGACCACCTCTGAAGGTATCATGGACCACGAGGAGGCCAGACGTAAGCACGTGGGTGGAAAGGTCATTGGTTTCTTCTACTAAGCGACCAAGCCAAGAGGACTGCTTGAGATCATACAGGGTTGTTTGTTGGCAAGAAACAGGTGCTATCTCTTCCCCTGGGATCGAGGGGCTCTGAAATGGAACATGTTCTCCTTGTTGTACAGGGCGCCGTAGCACTCCAGCAGCTTGCTCTTCGTGTCGATCTCGAGCTTCAGCTGGTCTCGTTCGAGCATCAGGAAGTCGATGACACTCTTACACGAATCCAGTTCCTGCTTTGCTTGCTCCGTGTTCTGTCTGATCTTTTCCTTCTCCTTGGCGATCTCCAGAAGGGTATGGTACAAGTCTTCGTTCTCCTCCACTTTATCGGCGACCTCCTGCAGCAAATAGTCCCTCTCGGACGTTGCCTTTTGGATATCGTCCGCTAGGGACGCATCTTGTTCCTCCTCGTCGGATTGCCGTCTTGCTGCGGGAATCAGCCTCATCAGACAGGCTTTTTCATACTGCAAATCCAAATACGCGTTTTGCAGTTCCTTCAGTTGGGAGCGGATTTGGTCGGCTGTGAGTCTTCGTCTTGTCTCTACTCCGTTCTTATTGAGAGAATGGGGCTTTTGGGACATGATTGGGGTTGGGGAGGGAATACGGAGTTGGAGGGAGTTCTTTGCAGGAGAGGGTGTTGGGAGGAAATGAAGGTGACGGGAAGTGAATGGGTGGGAAGGGTTTTGATGATTTGGTGGGCTTGAGGGGCGTGGAAGCAACAAATCATGTCAGATATTACGATAGGCTGCTAATTACCGCCTTTCCAAGTAACGTTGAAGAGCTCCAATGTCTAGCTGTGACGGGGTGGTAATGCAAGTACTCCTCTTTGTGATATCATCCGTTTCCTTGAATGCTCTGGGAAGATACACTCTCCTGAGATTGGGCATGTCTAGATCTCAACTCAAGTAGTGGGAATCACCTTCAAGAACGATATGGTGATAATGACTGAATGATTCACTATTCTCGTCCTTTGTGGTGAGTGTGATGAGTTTGGGCAGGTCTAGTCAGTCACTTCCCATTCACTTCATCACTTCGCATGATCAGCGTGCTTGAAGTGTCCTCAAATTCTTCGTTGATAAATGCACAGACACCCATACGAATGGACTCCAGTTCAGGTAAGTCTATTCCATCAGCAAAACGAAAAACAGCAACTCTCGAACACAACACGAGGACAAGTATGAAACGCATACTGACCAAACACAAGTGATTTGAGCGAAGGCATGTCTAGTCATCACTTGATATGAATGAGAATACTCCTCAACTCCAACGGAGTGGATCCGAAGTTGCCACTCTCATCATTCAAATCACCAATCTCAATTGATTCCAACGCATCCACATTCTCGATTTCACACGCTGCGCCGTCATTGAACGAATAACGACCAATCTTCAGTGACTTCAACTTCGGACAGTTCTTCAGGTAGAAAGAACTCTTTGATGAACCACTATAGCTGTTCTTCTCATCCACGAACGAATTCATTCCAATCACCACACTCTCCAACTCGCTCAATCCAACCAACTTCAACCCTCTCACGTGTATAAAGCAATAGTTCCCAATCTCCAGTCGTTTCAACTGAGAGAATGGACTCAAATCCATACTGGCAGAACCAAGCTGACTAACTCCATCGTCGACGATGATATCGGTCACAGTGGAGTCGAGCGAATTCCAATCACCGATACTCAACACGGTAGCATTCGGGTTGTGGCTAGGAAGATTGTAATGGTCAGCCAAAGCACCAATGTCTAGTTGATCAAAGAACCACACAGCGCCCACTCGAGCAATGCACATCCTCGTAGTCATGAAATGCATCTTCTGGAATGTCCACATCGTCGAGATTGGGCATGTCTAAACGTCAGTAGATAATGAAAGTGGATCACCTTCAAGAATGATGTGTTTAGGAAATTGAAATGTGGCACTGTTATTCCCTTCAGCTGTGAGTGTTGTGAGTTTGGGCAAGTCTAGTCAGTCAATTCACTCAATGAGAATCACTTCGCATTATCAGTGTGTCTGAAGCATCATCATTCTTAAACATGAATGCAGTCTGACCCATTTGAATGGCCTCTAGTTGAGTCAGGTCTATTCAATCACTTACATCACAATCAATCACTCTCAAACACAACACGCGAACAATAACCAAACGCCATCACACCAACATCAAGCAGGGTGAGAGAAGGCAAGTCTAGTCATCACTCACTGTGAATGAGAATACTCTTCAACTCCAATGAAGCATATCGAAAGTTGTAACTATCACGACTCAAACTACCAATTTCAATCGTTTCCAACGCATTCACGTTCTCAATATCAATCACAGTGTAATCAGAGAAGGAATAACAACCAATCCTCATCTCTCTCAACGAGGGACAGTTCTTCAAATAGAAATGACGATTTGGATCATTACCAGCATCAT
>ENA-UEQW01000725-UEQW01000725.1-human-gut-metagenome-genome-assembly--contig:-NODE-725-length-29919-cov-11.200791_pt1 | contig 29919 bp, 28 predicted proteins | sample MGYA00242947_ERZ507947 | MGnify/ENA primary metagenome ERZ507947 (study PRJEB26167, sample SAMN06115421) | human gut metagenome | host: Homo sapiens | place: China:Guizhou | collected 2015-03-17... | reverse complement strand
GATTGGCTTCCGGTTTTCCGACAAAAAGCGGTTCGTTGCTCCCGACAAAACGGGGTCGTGAACTCCCGACACTAACATAATTGCTGTAGCGGGACATTCCACTACTATTATCACATAGGAATCTATTTGCTATTAGCTTTGACAGTTACGAAAAAATGTGACATATGGGGCAATAGAAGGCAGGCCGAGAGAATTTCTCCCGACCTGCCTTGCTACTCAAATTTCATTCCATAAATATGCTTACCAACGTTCTCTCAACAAATGCTATAATCTGAATCGAGTACAGTTAGTATTGGATATTGCGTTGGCCTGCCTCCTGTGGGAAATCACTCCCGCAAGCATCAGAAGGAAAGCCATCATAATTCCGGGATACATAGGTTCTATTGCCGCTGGCAGGAAAAACTTGCTCAGCAGCACACAAGTCGGTCCCGCTAATATTGCCGCTGTCGCGTATTTGGGATTCACTTGTCCCCTTAAAAACAAAGCAAAGGTTACCGGTACAACTACCACTGCGGCCCGCAAGCCCATGGAAAGGAAGCCAAAGTCATTAATTACTGCGCCAGGAACGATTCCAGCTACCATTGCTGCCAGTAGAAGCACAACCACAATTACTCCTCGGGTCAAGCAAAGACACCACTTAGGTTTCTGTACTGTTTTCGATACTTTGCAAAAAACATCATTCACGATAATAGTGGCTACACCCAGAGAGAGTCCTGAACCGCCGCCGATTACGGTGATTAGCAAGGTACCAAGGACAATACCACCCAGTAGCTTTGGCATATAGTTCAGAATAAAGGTCGGAAATACCTGACTAGTGGAGGCAATCTCTATCAGGCCTGCCGGAACTGCTTGTCCTGCGACAGTCAGAGCTTCTATTTCTGCAGAGGTGATGTAGTGACCACGCATATGCAGGCCAATCAGAATGCATGCAATGCCAATGGGCGGGATTAGGAACGCACTGAGTAAAGCTCCCTTTCTTGCGGCGCTGTCGCTTTTAGCTGCCCATATTGCCTGTGCATAGGTTTGCGTAGAGAGGACGCCTAAAAGGAGGGACAATCCAGAGCCGATATCTTTCACAGGACCTCTTGCTAGTAGATTAAAATAACGGCATGAAACGTCTGCGGAGGAATGAAGCCCCACGATGTCGGTGAGCGCGGAATTGGTCAGAGTCTGTGTAACACACTGTACTAATTCTTGGAGGCCGCCTACCATCCAAATCACAAGTACTGCGCTAAATATGCTGGCAACATACATAAGGGTTAGTTTCATAACGCCGCCCATCCCTGCGCCCCAGACGCCGCCAAAGATTACATAAACCGCCATAAGAATTACGGCAATCAGCAGCGCCGTAAACGTATTTATCGGTAGGATCGTTGTAAGCAGCGCCGTAGATGAGAGCATTTGAGAAATTACACTGACAAAGATGCCGACAGAGCACAGCACAGAACCAATGGCGCCCGCTTGGTTGCCATACTCTTTTGATATGATAGAGAGCAGCGTTGTTTGCTCACTTCGTCGCAGCGGGACTGCATACCCCACTGCTAAGATTAAACACCCGATACCCGCCCCCAGAGTAAACCACCAGGCAGACATTCCATATGTGAAAGCCAGTTGGGCCGTACCGATGGTTGCCTGCCCGCTGACCAGCGTTCCCATAATTGTACCGGCTACAATCCATGCGCCGGCTTTCCCTCCACCTGTAGAAAAGTCTGCGGCGTTCTTTACTTTTTTGCCAGAGTAAATACCAATCCCGGCAATTAGTGTCAGAACCAATAAAACACCTGCATAATGAAGAACTGTCATGCTGCTGCAATCTCCTCTGCCATCAAATCATAATCCGCATGGGATCCACCTTGTTCACCAAAACCTCTAGTACAGCATCCGCTGGCGGCTCAGACTGTTTGGCACGAGAAAGGTCCAGTTGGAACCCCGTGTTTTCCTGAACCTGTTCAGGGGTGACACCAGGGTAATACTCAGAGAGATACATTCTGCGGCTCGTCTCATCAAAACGCAGGATTCCAAGTTCTGTGATGACGGCTCTCGGCCCTTTTCTCGAGTCTAACCCAGCCTTCTGACGGCCTTCAGGTCCATCGCCCCAGCCGGGAGATGTGATATAATCCACATGCTCCACAAACCGCCGCTTCTGGTGCTTCATTATGATGATCGTATCACAGTAAGTAGCAATTCCGTTGGCGCCACCGGATCCGGTGAACCTAGTCTGTGGTTGCATGTAATTTCCAATACAGGTAGAATTCAGATTGCCATAGGGATCAATCTGAGCGCCCCCCAAAAAGCCGGCGGAAATCAGATTTGACCGGGCCGCCAATGATTGAAAGCCAAAATACCGATACTGCGGCCACAAAACGGATGCCTGATAGTCGATACGCAAATCGGAAACGCTGGTCGGAACTTCTTGTGGGTTACCTTCAAAAAGCGCTGTCTCAAAAATGAGGTGGGCGTTAGGGGCATGAGTGTTTTTAGCTAAGGCGGCGCCGATCAACGGTAGTCCTGTCCCAACAATATATGCTTTCCCATCCTCTACCTGACGGGCCAGCGCCACTGCCATCATCTGTTTTGCAGTATATTCCATTTCAACCCTCCTAACGTCGCTTTAACCCTGGAACATAACCGTAGCCAGGCTTGATCTTCAGTTCCTGCAAACGCGCGGCGCCAATCTTGTTTAAATACCCCATATGAGTGGGACAGTCATTCACATACTCTTCAATGAATTTATCAAATTCTTCCTGTGTGCGGCTGACCCTGTCATACATCAGATAGTACTGGCTGTCATAGTCATAGTAATTAAAGCACTGAGACGGATGCGCACCACAGGGGGCGTGCACCACAGCATCCACGCATAGTCCTGTTAAAGCATTTAACTCCGGATGACGACGTATTTCTTCATTGTCCACCAACTCTTCGCAAGACACGATGGTATGCTTGGCGGCCATGGCAATATCTACATCCTGGAAAGATGCTCCCATGATACGAACTGTTCCGTCCGGACTTGCCATCTGCGCATGGATAATCGCAGTATCAATCTCCGGTGTTGGGATACAGCAGAGCTTACTACCTGAATGAAAAGGGTCGTCCTGTATGACAAATTTTTCCGCAGGCAGCTTCGGGTGCTTGGCCCGTTCTTCTCTGGAAATACCCCATTTGTCGGCCAAGTCAGAACCCAGCATATTTTTGACAGGTACATAGGCCAGACCAAGAGCTGCACCGTGATAAGCAATGGTCTGAACATCTAAGGAATAATCCTCAAAGAGCAGCTTTCCGTGCTCTACCATCTCGCGGAAGCGACGGCACACCTGCGTGTAGCCTGAATTTGCTATGTAAGAAATGTTGATGGCCTTTACGCACCCTGCGCCGATTAGCATATCAATATCTCCTCCTGAAGGGCCTCCTTCAATATAAAGATCCCGCTTCCGCTGACGGATGATTTCTCTGACCAGTGCGTAGGGACGCCGATTTGTCACAAATCCACCTACCGCCAAACAGTCGCCATTGTGCACAAACTGCTCAATGGCGACTGCGGCGGACATAACTTTTGATTGTTGCTCCATCAATATTATGTCCTCCTCAGCATCTTCGCTTATTCAGCCCATATCTCCTCGTCCGTCGGAATGTAATTGTTAGGCATCAGATAGGCAATCCGACTGATATTCACCAGATGGTGCCACCACAGATTTTCACTGATACTGTTGTTGCCCCAGGTGCCGCAGCCCAGAGTTGCCGTGGGATTCAGACCGCAGTCAAAACCGCCCCCTAAGCCGCTGGAGCCAACCAAATTCACGCCGATACGGGAAACGGGAAGACGAACCGCCGCATATTCCACATGCTTTTTATCATTGCTGTGCAGGATTGTGCTGTGACCAGCTCCCTCATTGAGCAGATTCTTCACGGACACGTCTACGGCCTCTTCCCAAGTGTCGTAAGGCCGGATGCACAGTACCGGGCATAGCTTTTCCTTTGCCAGGAACTCGTCCCTTCCGAACTTCTCAATCCGAACCAGAAGGAATTTTGTATCTTCTGGAACATCAATGCCGGCCAAAGCTGCAATCTTTTTAGGAGTGTTACCCACAACATCTTTATTAATGCTGCCATTAGGGAACATCGCCTTACGCAAAGCGTCAACCTGTTCCTGTTCGCCCAGGTAGAAACCTCCCTGTGCAATCAACAGCTTTACCATTTCGTCCAACTTGCTGCTCTCGATGTGCACACACTGTTCACATGTGCACAGAACACCGTTATCATACGTCCGACTCTTTGCAATCTTCGGCGCTACCTCCTTTAGATCCACGTCGCTGTCGACCAGGGACTGAACGTTACCGGCGCCTACACCGAATGCCGGTTTTCCGCTGGAGTAGGCAGCTTTAACCATTCCCGGGCCGCCGGTGGAAATGCAGGCATCGCACATTTGCATTACCAGATTGGACAGTTCCATAGTAGGATGAGGAACAACCTGAATCAAATCCTCGGGATAGCCGATTTCACGCAGAGCCTGACGCATCAGTTCAACGGTTTCAACACCGGTTTGCTTAGCTCTGGGGTGCGGGCAGACGATGATTGCGTTGCCACCTTTCAGCGCAATCATGGCGTTGTGGTTAGGCGTCATAGTGGGATTGGTGGTAGGTGCCACGCAGCCAATCACACCGATAGGTTTTGCGACCTCAACAATCCCAATGTCATCCAGATACCGGATAATTCCGCGAGATTTCACTCCTTTGAGCTTATACCAGACGATTTTGGCTTTTGCTTTGTTCTTTACAACTTTATCCTCATACTTACCCATGCCGGTTTCTTCCACGGCCATTTTGGCCAGCATTTCACCATTGTCATAAATGATTTTTCCAATGGCTCGAACAGCTTTGTCAACCTGCTCTTGGGAATAAGTTTCAAATTCCTGCTGTGCTACTCTGGCACGATCCAGCATGTCCTGAATATATTCTCTCGCTTCCATAAACGTCACCTTTCCGTTTTGGTTATTTTAAGCGTTATCATCTGGACTATTGAAGTCCGGCATCTCGTAATCCATAACACCACCTGCGATATAGCGACCACGGGGCAATTCTTCAATGGTAACGCGCACCTGATTTGGCTGTGCTTCGAAATCCTTCATCAACACATTAGACAGATCCTGCATGGCTGCCTGAATCTGCTCCGACTTTTTCCCCTGGGGCAATTGGACTACACACATAATCGGCATGTTACTTCACCTTCTTCGTAAAATCTTTTGGCTTTCCGCCGATGCAAAAATGATGGCCTTCTTCATTGTCCATTACATAAGCCCGGACATTCTCCTTAGGACAGTTGAGATTGTTATGCAGGATCTCAGCAATCTGATTCATGAAAGAATCCTTCGCTTCACCGCTACGGCCAGGGCCAATCCGGAACAGAACTACTGGATGCAGGGTGTCTGTATGGGCTCCGCCTTCATAAACTCTGGCGGGATCAGCCTCAAACACGGTCACTCGTACCATCCTGGGAAGCGTGTTTTCCAGTGTGTCCGCACCTGCAGCTGTGATTTCCCGCATTGACTTTTCCAATGCTTGGTTATCACAGCCTTTTGGCAAATACAATGTAACAAATGGCATAGGCTTGATTCCTTTCTGATTAGTAGTCCGTGTGAATCTCGTTATACATGATTTTTCCGTTTAGGATGGTTGCCTTCGGCACAATGAAAGTATCGCCTGTATAAGGAACACCAAAGGCATCTACATACTGGTGCTCACCCTGTTGAAGTTCCAAAATGGTAATGTTCGCAGGCAATCCGCGTTGAATGCCAACTTCAACACCTTTCATATAGCTGGCAGGAACATTGGTGGCATGATACAGAGAGTCATCAAAGCTCATTCCCATGGCCATACATTCACCGATATGTACCGTCAGCCGGCTGGTCTGAGGATCATTGCTCAATGCAGTCAGATCATCAGTAATTACATCCGGGGTAAAGCCTTGGGCGAATGCCGATTTAGCAACTTCTGCGCTCCAATTGCGGGAGCCGCGGGCACTGTCGAAGAGCACCCCGCGCTTCTTAGCCTCAAATGCTTCCTGATATACCTCGCCCTTTTCATTCAGAATGTTACCTTTATTATAGGTATGAGTGAAGTTGTCTCCGCTGTTGAAGTAGTCGATCAACTCAGGGAAGGGGATATCGGGATTTGCCACATGGACAAACATCCGGCATCCCACATAATCGCAGACCTCTCTGGCCTTTTTCATAACAGCGTGAGTCAACTCTGCACCAGGACTGTCATTGTGGCCGATAAACACCTTCATGCCAATCAGAACATCTGGATGCATAGCAAACAGATCCTTGATTTTTTCTTTGTCTATCTCCTTGTCCAGAACCGTATAGCGAGAAATTTCACCCTGCGTTTCAGACATACTGGACAGTCCAAGACAGGCATTGACCACGCAGGGAGCTTCATCAACCAGGTAACGATGCCGGTTAAAGGACGCAGAAGTCTGGCTGCCCATGTCAATCACCGCAGTAATGCCACGCTTCCACAGCTCGTCCACCGGATAACTGAAGCGTAAACCGGGAAGTACATGAGCGTGTCCGTCCACCAATCCCGGTACCACAGTCATGCCAGAAGCATCAATCACCTTACCACCACAGATCTTTCCCGGTTTTGTGCCTGGCTCGAATACGTCCACAATTCTGGAGCCATAGATTCCGATGTCCATTTTTTTATGGATACCATTACCGGGATCGACGACTGTTCCGTTTTTGATCAGAAGATCATAACAATTTACGATGAATGCCATATAGATTCCTCCAGTCTGAAAACATAGGTATCAAAAATGTGCAAATTTTATAAAATTGCTTGCGCTTTTTGAAAAATTGATATAACTTGTTGGAGAGGTGATGATCTGATGGATGTATCCCGGTTTCAATTTCAGCATCTGTCCTACCAAAAAGAATATCAGCATACTCCGCATTTTCACGATGTTAATGAGATTCTCTTTTCGACGAATGATGATGCTACTTTCCTTTTAAATAGGAACGTTTACCAACTGCATGGTGGATCGTTGATTTTTATAACAAGCGGTGCTCTGCATCAGAAATACAATGCCACACAGGATATGATCGACAGCTATGTGCTGCACTATGACCCGCTTTTATTAAGAGAGCTGTCTACATCGTCTAGCAATTTATATGCCGCATTCGCCGAAGCGAACTGCTGTCTACATCTGGATCAAGCTGCTTTTCAAAGCATCTATCCCTTGTTCCTGAAGTTTCTCTCCGCCGACAGTGGCTTTGGCAGCGATATTTTTTCTGTCACGCTGCTTGCCCAGATTCTGCTGCAGTCATATCCTCTGCTTCGACAGTCAACGGATGACAGCGCTCTGTACTACCGCAACGACGCACAGTTGGCTCCTATTTTGGATTACATTGACAGTCATCTGACGGAGAAGCTCTCGCTGGATCATTTAGCTACCCACTTTTTTACCAGCAAATACACCATATGCCATATATTCAAACGAAAAACAGGATTGACTCTTGTTACTTACATAAACATGAACCGCATCCGCCTCTCCTGTATGCTTCTTAAGCAAGGGAAATCCGTACAGGAAGCAGCTTTTCAGTCCGGCTTTTTATCTTCGGAGCACTTTATCCGGGTCTTCACCAACTACGTTGGTACAACACCGGGAAAGTATCTGCAAAGTGCTAGACAGAGCCTGATTATTCCAATCGAACCGACCGTTTATCAGCCGAAAAAATAACATCACAAGGATGCCGCCACCTCATAAGCATCCCAAATCGAATGCAGGATGTTGCCAGTACCGTCCTTTGCCTCACCAAGCAGATAAGCTTCCTTGCCCTCCGCAGCAAATTCCTGATACAGCCGACTACCTCCGCGGTAGCCGATTGCCAGTGCCACTGTCTCCGCTGGAACGTTCGCTTCGCCACTTTGAGTTTCCACAATCAGGCCCGTGTCCACAGTATACTTTGCCTTAGCGTTGCAAAGCTGAGCGATTTTATAGAAGTCCAGCAGATCCAGCAGCATCTGCTTGTTTGCATAGCAGGATGGCCCGTTGACCCACATAGGAGATGGCCCCGCTTCTACGATGGATACTTCTTTGCCCATCCTTTTCAGCATCAGAGCAGCTTCACACCCGACCATTCCGCCACCTACAATAACCACAGGCTCTGCCACAGATTCCGGCGCTTCAAAAATTTGCTGAATGGGTATGACCGAAATGCTGGTACCTAGGTTGATTTCAATTGGCTCTGCGCCGGTGGCAACTATAACAGTATCATAGCAATCCAGCTCTTCGGTTTTTTCCACTCGTGTATTTAACTTTACCGGAATTTCCAGCTTTTCTATCTGATATTCGTACCAGCGGATCAAGCGGCGGTCATCTGTTTTGAAATCTGGTGCGCCAGCCTGGTGGAGCTTGCCACCCAGACGTGGACCCGCTTCATAAAGCTCCGGCATATGCCCTCGAAGCTTCAAAACTCGGGCCGCTTCACATCCGGCCACGCCGCCACCGATTACCGCAACCCGTTTAGGGGTATCGGTCTTCCACAGTCTAAATTTTTCTTCCCGGCAGGCCGCCGGGTTTACAGCGCAGCTGATATGGAGATACTTCTTCAGCCGACCAATGCATCCTTCTTGACAGGAAAGGCACGGACGAATTTCACAGAGCTGATTTTTGGCAACCTTGTTGACCAGATGGGCATCTGCCAGCAGCGGCCTGGCCAAGCCGATGAAGTCTGTTTGCCCGGTCTTCACTGCCTGGAGGGCCAGGTCCGGGTTGTCCAATCGGCCTGCTGTCAGAATGGGGATAGATACTGCTTTTTTCAGCTTCTCATTATATGGCAGATACAAACCGTCCTCAAAATACATGGGAGGGTGATTCCAGTACCAAGAATCGTAGCATCCCACATCCGCATCCAGCGCATCATACCCTGCTTGTTCCAGTAGGCGGGCAATTTCCAACCCTTCGTCCAAATCCCTGCCCATTTCCCTGAATTCTTCTCCGGGCAGAGCTCCACGGCCAAAGTCTTTCATAAAGCTCTTACTGGAATATCGCATAACTACGGGGTAAGATGCTCCACAGCTCTTTTTGATCTCCTGTAAGATCTCAACTGCAAAGCGAAGCCTGTTTTCTAAACTTCCCCCATATTGATCGGTACGATGATTACAGCATTCCATGGCAAACTGATCAATCAGATATCCTTCATGCATCGCATGAATCTCCACACCGTCAAAGCCGGATGCCTTGGCAATGGTAGCAGCCTGGCCCATGGCCCGCACGATACTCTGTACTTCTTCGGTACTGATTGCCCGACATGTAACCTCCGGATCCCAGCGATACGGAATCTCAGACGGTGCAATTGGAAGATCACCTGGACGGTAACGGTTGGAAACCCGCCCAAATCCTGCGGACAACTGCATGAAAATTTTTGCTCCATAAGCATGGACCCGCTCTGTCAGTTGAATGGCAGTTCTCTTGAACAGAACCGGTGCCAGCGTGGGACAAGGCATACTACCAGCCGCATGCCATTCCACAGAGTTTTCGGCATAACACATACCGGCAATGATCAGTCCCACACCGCCTTTTGCCCGTTCTGTGTAGAAAGCAATTGCCTTATCATTGAACGCACCACTGCTGTCTGCCAAGCCGGCAGGACCCATGGGTTCCATCACATACCGATTTTTAACTGCACAGGAACCGATTTTCATCGGTGCAAACAACTCATCATACTTCCACATCAGATTCACCTCTTCAGCTTTTCTGCTATTGCCTTGATTCCGGAAGTCATACAGGAAATATCTGTCCCTGTAATAATGAAGCGAAAGCCAATTTCTTCATAGAATTTTGCTTCTTCCGGATCTTTTGTGAAAATCCCAGCGAATTTTTCATGAGCAGCCGTAGCTTCCAAAACGCGATCTACAGTTTCATGGATGGATTCATAGTCAACTTTTCCGGGTGTTCCCATCGAACTTGAGAGATCATAAGGACCGACAAAAACCACATCCACACCGTCCACAGCGCAGATTTCATCCAAATGCGGGATACACGCCAAGCTTTCGCACTGGACAATGACAAGATTCCGCTGATTTGCCATCTGGAAATAATGAGAGAGAGGCATACAGAATCCATAGTCCGCCGCGCGGGTTGTTGCAACGCCCCGGTGTCCTTCCGGATAGTATTTAGCGGCCCCGACGATTGCGGCTGCCTGTTCAGCCGTATTCACTTGGGGGACCATGATGCCGTGGGCTCCTACATCCAATGTGCGCAGAATCAGATCTTCGCTCTTGTTGGAAACTCTGATAATGGGGGCAATGCCACGATATTCCGCAGCGGTTATCAAATTCCGATTTGTCAGAACATCTGTCGGGCCATGCTCGCTGTCAATCAGTGCAAAATCAAACCCTGCCAACCCGGCAATTTCGCAGGCGATAGAGCTTCCGGAATTGATGAAAATTCCGTTTACCGCCTGACCGCTTTTCATTTTTTCACGTAGCGTATTCTGCAACATATGGTTAAACTCCGCAATTCTTTAGATAATTTAGATAACATGAGTTTCCACGAAGCCCAGGCCGCCAAAGTCGGCCCGCATGTAGTCCCCTGTCTTGACCGGTGTAGAAGCAGTAATGGCGCCGGAAAGAATAATATCACCGGCTTTCAGCCCCATGCCTACCTTTGCCAACATCTGAACCAGAATCGCAACAGCACGGGCCGGGTGTCCCATTGTGGAAGCACCGGCTCCAAATCCAATGTACTCTCCATTGCACCGCAGCTTCATACCAATGCTGACCAGATCCAGCTCGTCCGGGCGTCTGCGTCCTTCACCCAGCATAAATGCAGAGGACGAGGTGTTGTCAATCAGCGCATCGTACCGTCTGCCAATTTTGAAATCGTGGAAACGGCTGTCAATAATCTCAAACGCAGGCGCAACCATTGCGGTGGCGCGCATGACCTCCGCCACATCTGTGAACTTGCCAGACAGGTCCTCTCCCATGATAAAGGCTAGTTCCGGCTCTACCTTGGGATGGATGTGATCAGATAGCTTCAGCTCCTCGCCAGATTGCAACCGCATATAATCCATAAGGCGGCCATAGGTAATCTGCGTGGGTTTCGTCACCGCAGAAGCTTTGGAGTAAATGGTGTTTTTCATCTGGTTCAACTTGGCAAGGCTTGTGCCGCCCAGTTTGTAGCCCACAACGCGATAGCCCTTTTCTTCCATCATATGCATCCGGATCACCTGACCACGGTAGCCTTCTTCTTCGGTGATGTCGGGGTACGTTTGACAAAACTGATCAATAGAATGGCAGCCCAACTCTCCGTCAATGGAAATCTTTGCCAGAGTAGCCAGTTGCTCTTCTGTCATCGGCATAAACGTTCCTCCATTCTTTAAATAAATTTGCAGCTTACTTCACCAAACTCGCCAAAACGGCAACGGAAGTGATCTCCACTTTCGGCGGGCACAGAAGCCACTGCCGAGCCAGAAAGAATAAGTTCGCCCTTTTTCAACGGTTCTCCAAGCGCATAAAAAGTATTAGCCAGCCACGCAACAGAACAAACCGGGTCATTATACACGGCAGCGCCACAGGATACCTCTGTCTGCCGGTTATTCACCTCGAAGATATACGGTATCAAAGAAAGATCTTTTCCGCGAATATCCAAAGCTATATCCCCCAGCACATACCCGCCGAACGCAGCATCATCGGCAATGCTGTCCTGCACCAATCTCTGAGCCTTGTCCCGGAACATCCGGAAATCGCAGATTTCCATACAGCACATAGCATATTCAGTGGCTTCTACCACATCCTCCGGTGTGATATTCGGCTTGTTCAGATCGTGCTTCAGCCGAAATGCCAGTTCGCACTCAATGCGTGGAGCAATAAAAGCGCTACGGGGAAGTTCACATCCGTTGAAGTGTCCCCATTCCATGAATATGAAGCCATAGTCTGGCTCATAAATGTTGGCCGCCTTACGCATTGCCTGACTGGTCAGTCCAATTTTTTTGCCGGCAATCGTCATTCCGTTGGCTTTCAACTTTTCTACCAATACGCGCTGAATTGCGTATGCTTCCTCATAAGTAATATCGGGATGCTTCAGACTTGGAATATCAATCTGTGCATGGGTTTGATACGCCTGAAAAAATGCATCGCCATATGCTTCGATTTCTTTCCTATTCACCGAATCAAGCCTCTTTCTTTGCTGATTTCATAATCTTTAACTGATTCTTAGTCTTGCCAAGTAGCACAATTCCAACGGACAGTAGGCTTAGGCACAGGAAAAGGATGGAGATAGGTCGCTGCAGGAAAATTGCGGGAGAACCATAGACACTGAGGGCGCGGCCTAAGTTTTGCTCTGCCAGATTTCCCAACACGATACCGATCAGCATTGGCGTCGTATTGAACCCAAACTTAGGCGCCAAATAACCAATCACGCCGAAAACGATGGCTACCAGAATATCGGTGGTGTTGTTGCTGCAAGCGTAGGAGCCTACCATGCAGAAGCCGAAGACCATGGGCAGCAGAATATAATAGGGAATCTTAGTCAGGTTCGCAAACGCCTTGATAGCCAATTTGCCCATGTAGAGCATCAAGATTTGCAGAACGAGGAAGCCAACCAGCACGCCATAGGTCATGTCCGCATACTTGGTAAAGAGTTGGCTGCCGGGGCTGAGGCCTTGGATGGTCAAAGCGCCCATCAGCACAGCAGTAACACTATCGCCAGGAACACCCAGCGTCAGCATGGGAATCAGCGTTGCGCCCGTAACAGCGTTATTTGCCGTTTCGGAAGCGCAAAGGCCCTCTTCGGAACCATGACCAAAATCTTCGGGATGCTTGGACGTGTTCTGCGCGACACCGTAAGACAGAAACGCGGCAATAGAAGCACCTGTGCCAGGACAAGCTCCCACAATGACGCCGATGATGCAGGATTTCAGCATAATCCACTTATGCTTAAGCATATCTTTCCAGCCATAGTCGTGTCCCATTTTCACCTGGGGCGGTCGGCTCATATGCATAACCTTTTTTTCGCACTGGGTAAAAAGCTCACTGACAGCGAACAGGCCAATCAGAGCCGGTGTCATGTCCACTCCTCTGGCCAAAATATTAGAGCCAAAGGTCAGACGGTAGGTTCCCTGAAGTGGGTCAATACCGAGGCAGGTAACAAAAAGCCCAAGACAGGCCATGGCAACGCCTTTGAGCAAGGCCTTACTGGAAACACTTGCAATAATCGTCAAGCCAAAGACTGCCAGCATAAAGTAATCGGGAGCGCCGAATTTTAAGGCCAGCTTAGCTACCTGGGGTGCCAAAAACAGCAGACAGAGTCCGCTGAATACACCACCGACTACGCTACCATGCAGAGCAATGCTCAAAGCAGTAGAAGCTTTGCCCTGCAGCGTCATGGGATAACCATCCAGCACAGTCGCAGATGCTGCAGCAGTGCCTGGAGTTTTGATTAGAATAGCAGAGATAGACCCAGCATATGTTGCACCGCAGTATACACCAATCAACATTAGCATCGCTGGACCGGGATCCAGCGTGAACGTAACCGGAAGCAGCAACGTGATACCGATGGTTGCATTCAGCCCGGGCAAAGCACCGAAGGACAATCCAACCGCCATACCTGCAATCATTGCGAGAATGCTGCTGATATTCAGCAGACTCATAAAGCCATTGGCAATGAGAGTTAACATATCGTACTGATCCTTTCTGTTGTTAGAACAAGATTTCCGGGAGATTCACATGCAGGAAGAAACTGAACACAAAATAGATCAGCAGCGTAAAAATCACAGGAAACGCAATCAAAACAACCTTGTTCCGATTACCCAGCATGTAGCTCAGGAAAAATGTAATCAGTATTGTGGAAATGATGAAACCAATCTTTTTCAAGACTGCCCACCAAATCAGCAGCAGAACGATACTGATTACTGCGCGGATAGGTCTGACATTGTCATCCTTCGGGGATTCTTCAACAGTGCCGCCATCCTTGCTAATCTTCAGATATTTGAGCGCCTCCATCAGCAGGCTACATATGCAACAGACCAGCGCACCAATAGTGGAAAAGTAAGGGAACAGCCGTGGTGAAATAGAAGCCTTCGCCGTCAGACCTACCCGAATTTGGTTGGGAATACAGGCAATAATCGCTATACAAAATAGTGCAATGCACAGTGTAAATACATTTTCCTTAAAATACTTTTTAACCATTTTTTTCTCCCCTTGGATATTGTCAGCGGCAGAACCATGAGGTCCTGCCGCCGACTTAAAACAGATCATTACAGGACTTTTAGAGGAACGTATTGATTGAAAGTGCTGTCAGCCAATCATACCCAGCTTCGTCAGCAACTCGTCAGCAATGGGAACTAACTCCTGAAGCGCCTTGGTATAGTCGGCAGTGTTCCGGTAGTCTACCTCCAGTCCCAGGTTTGCAATGGAATTCTGAACGCTCTCATCTTGAACGGCCTCGGAAAATGCATTGCTGATGGTATCAATGACAGTCTGATCGATTCCTGCAGGACCCCAAAAGCCAATAATAGGAGCGATAGTGCATTCATAGCCAAGCTCTTTACTGGTAGGTGCCTTTACGCCTTCATCCTTCATCCACTGAGGCTGATCATCACCAAAAACCATCAGAACCCGCAGATTCCCTTCCTCTACATAGGATTTGACACCCTGTGCCTGCATAATTGCAAAGGGAACCTCACCGGACATCAGGGCCACAGCTTCAGCGGAGTCACCGTCTGTATAAGCCACGCAGGTCATGTTCCAGTCGGGAGTGCCCACCTGCTGGAACCATTCCTCAATCGTCAGGTGCTGAATATTGCCGGTGCCAGAACCACCGTAAGAAACAGCACCGCCGTTCTCCTTAATGTATGCCAGAACATCATCCACACTCTGGAAGGGGGAGTCTGCTGCCACAGCCAAAACATTCAACGTGCTGTAAGCGCTGCAAATCGGCTGAATGTCCTCCAACTGATAGGAGGTTTCGCCATACAGAGGCATAACAGCAAGCGGTGCGGAAATGCAGAAGCCCAGTTTGTATCCGTCTGGAGCAGCATTGGCTACCTCGGTAGCACCAATGGTTCCACCACCGCCAGTAACGTTTGTGACTTCAATGGACTGACCGGTGATCTGAGACATTTTGTCCACGACCACGCGGCAGAATAGATCCGTACCGCCGCCAGCACCATAGGGCACAACCACGGTAATCGGTCCAGAAGGATAGCTTCCCGTGGGTGTGGTCTTACCTCCACTCGAAGCCTGACCGTCAGAGGTGCTATTTCCACAACCAACAAGAGTGAACGCGCAGAGGACAGCTGTCATAGCCAGAGCCAAAATCTTCTGTTTCATACATTTTACTCCTTCTTTTGTTCGCTTTCTTAAATTGCACTGTGCTTTTGTGCTTTTTGCCCTATTTTTGCCTGTGCTTGCTACAATTTATGTAGCATAAAGGCAACTTGCTTTTCAATACCTTTTACAACAGTCAGCAATTTTCGCCATTTCTTGAGCAATATTTATCAAATCTTTGTTATAATGTCAGCGATGTCTAAGATTATCCACCAGCAAATATCAACGAATAATAGATCAGCTATGGACTCATGACAAAGAGAAGTAAATACATTGACATGCTGAAGTTCATGCGGATGCTAATTGTTTACTACAACATCCGAGACCCGAAAGCGAACTTTTTTCATGTGATTTTTCGCAAAAATTTCAGCGGCATTTCATGCAGCCGCGCAAAATACGGCAAGAGCACGGCGGGGCATATGCCCCGCCGTGCTCCCTATGATTCCTTATAAATTGATCAATTCCGCGTTTACAATTTCCACCGCCCGATTTCCTACGCTGTTCATCCGCCTGACCCATTCCATTTGGTTGGCGGCTTTTAGTGCTTCGGTGATGCTCTCCGCAGCCGCCATCTGGTTTACCAGCCGAAGAAATAACTCCTCCGCCTGCCGGTCAAGATCCACGAGATAACGGTTCAATGCGCCGCTGGTCAGCAGGTTGACATAAAGCACCCGCCGATGCGCCTTGAGATACCGGAGATGCCGCTGACCCCACACGCCAATGGATCTTTCCTCCAGCTCGTTCTTCCCGGCGATCAGATAGTGGTCACCGACCAACTCGTATTTCAGCCCGGTGCGCTCGTCTGTTATGTATCTTTCCATTTTCAAGCCCTCCAACACCATATTCACGCTTCTGAGGTTTCGCCTTGACAATTTTGAGTAGCACCTCGTCCACAGCATTCGTGTACCGTCCCGCCGCGATCAGTTCGTTGCGAAACCAGTTCAGTCCTTCCATAGCAAGCCGCCATTCCTGCCGGGTCATTTCAACATAGCGTTTCTGTTTCACGCCCGTTCCACCTTTGGCTTTTCTGGGATCATTGTAGCCGACGGGGTGCCAAAAATCGAATGTGCGGATAAAGAAATCACCGGGAACCGTCGATAACAGACGGTTCCCGGTGTTTTCTCTTTGCCTTTGCTGTGCCCGATACTTGGCTTAGTCAATACTTCGTTATCAGTCCAGGGTGTATGCTAATTGTCGGAGAAGGAAATTATACGCTGTATATTGATGCCTCCTGACTTTTGCGGAGTCATTCTCTGCATTGCTGAAAAAGAAGAACTCTACCGAAAGAATTATCCTTCCGATAGAGCATTTAAAGCTGGTGCCACTTCCAATATTGAGTTTTATAATATCCTAAGATCTCACCCCGCACACTAAAAAATCTAACACTTTGCCAAGTGGAAGAACACTTCATTGAAAATGCCGAATGAGACATCATTGCTTGAGCTGCCTTGTTTTTTGCTTTCTATATCAAATTGAAGCGGTTTGCATCCTTATACGGATGCCAAGTTGCAGCCTGTCGGAAAGTGTGTATCAAATTGGCCATGATACATAAAGTAACAGATGATTATGACAACGGTGTGCTCATCTGTTTTCGAGTACAGAAGGTCCCGGCAGGAATTTTGCCTGCCGGGACCTTTTGGTTCAGAACTCCAGATTTTTCTTGGTATTCCGGTCGAAAAGATGGGCCATAGCGCCATTGAAGGTAAAGGCGATGGGGCTGCCGATGGTAAACGCGGAGGTGCTTTCCAGCTCCGTGGTGGGAACGATCATAATGGTATCGCAGCCGCAAGCGCTGACGTGGAGATGGACGGCGCTGCCCATCATCTCGCTGACGTCCACGGTGCCGTGGATCATGGAACTCTCATCACCGCTGAGGATCAGGTGCTCAGGCCGGACGCCCAGCGTGATGGGGCCGGCTGCCGCGCCGTTGGCCTTCAGCTTGGCCTGCTTCTCCTCCGGCAGGGTCACCTTGGCGCCGTCCAGCACCACGGCATACTGCCCGTCCTCCAGCACCAGCTCGGCATCGTAGAAGTTCATCTGAGGCATGCCGATGAAGCCGGCCACAAACAGGTTTGCGGGGTGGTTAAAGACCTCCTGCGGCGTGCCGATCTGCTGGATGACGCCGTCCTTCATGATGACGATGCGGTCGCCCAGAGTCATGGCCTCCGTCTGGTCGTGGGTCACGTAGATAAAGGTGGTGTTGATGCGCTGGCGCAGCTTGATCAGCTCTGCCCGCATCTGGTTGCGGAGCTTGGCGTCCAGATTGGACAAAGGCTCGTCCATCAGCAGGACCTTCGGCTCCCGGACGATGGCGCGGCCGATAGCCACGCGCTGACGCTGGCCGCCGGAAAGGGCCTTGGGCTTGCGATCCAGATATTCCGTAATGTCCAGGATCTCCGCCGCCTGCTCCACCCGCTGATTGATCTCAGCCTTGTCCATTTTCCGCAGCTTCAGGGGGAAGGCGATGTTCTCCCGAACGGTCATGTGGGGGTACAGGGCATAGTTCTGGAACACCATGGAGATGTCCCGGTCCTTGGGGGCCACATCGTTCATCAGCTGGCCGCCGATATACAGCTCGCCGCCGGAGATCTCCTCCAGACCGGCCACCATCCGCAGGGTGGTGGATTTGCCGCAGCCGGAGGGGCCAACCAGCACGATGAATTCCTTGTCCTGAATGTGCAGGTTGAAGTTATCAACGGCCAGAACGCCCTCCTCCGTGATCTGGAGGTTGTTCTTTTTCTCCGGCTCGCCCTTCTTCTTTTTCTTAGGCTCCTGATGGGGATAGATCTTCTTGATATTCTTTAAAATGACTTCTGCCATGGTGTGTTCCTCCTATTCGTTTTCGGATGCCGGAAGATACCGGACGTCCAAGGCGCCGTTGGGGCCGACGGTAAACCGCAGAGCCTCATGGGGCGGGATCTGCATACCGGGGACCGGGGGACAGTCGGAAAAATACAGGGCTGCCCCATGATCTGCCAGCAGCTTCATGGTGTCCGGATGGGCGCTGTTGTAGCGGCGGTCGCTGGACGCGCAACAGACCACTGCGGTGGGACGGATCAATTCGGCCAGCGCTTCGTCGACGCCGTCTTTTTGTCCGTGGTGTCCCACTTTGAACAGGTCCGCCCGCAGGTCCGCGGGATCAATGCCGTCATAGCCCGTCACATTGGTGTCCCCCGGCAGCAAAATCCGGGTACTCCGGTAATTCAGCCGCAGGATGAGACTGTAGTTGTTCATGCGGGCATCCAGCGCGTCCAACCGTTGGAGGAACGTACTGCAAACGTTTGCACTATTATACAACGCATTTATTTCGTCCGCAAGAGTCAACTGTTTTTTTGTAGAGGGTGACAGGATCTGAACGGTCAAATCTGGCGCAATCACCAATTCCTGACCACTTTTCGGCGCAAGAATGGTTCCGCCGTGGTCCTCTACCAGAGCGCAGAGGGTGCCGTAGTCATTCAGGGCCTGCATGAATTTGTTTTCAGAGAGGTTTCTCGCCACGGAGCCGTCCAGAGGCCGGAGGGATCGGTAAAGATCCGGCGGCAGCGTTTGCCACAGCACCGCCGGGGGGGCGATCCGGGCTGCCCGCAGGAGACCGCAGAGATGATCCTCATGGATGTGGGTGCTGACGGCCAGATCCAGACGGCGGATCCCCCGTTTTTTCAGATATTCCTCAATGCGGACCCGACCGGAGGAGCGGTCCGCGAATTCGCTGTCCTCGGCGCTGCCGCCGTCGATCAGAGCGGTGAATACGCCGTCAGGCTTGGAGGGATCCGGGCTTTCCAGAAGAATGGCCTCGCCGTAGCCCACATTTACAAAAGTAACTGTTAACTTCTTCTCTTCCATAAGCACTTACGAAATCGCACGTTTGATGTACACACTGGAAAGCAGCAGGACCAGAACGGTCATCACGATGGCGCCCGCACTGCCGAAGCCGAAGTCCAGGGACTTGATACCGTAGTTGTAGAGGTACTGAGTGATGGTGGAGGTGCTGTTGGCGGGACCGCCGCCGGTCAGCAGGTTCACCTTGTCGAACAGCCGGAAGCTGTCGATGGTACGCAGCAGGGCGCACAGGGCCAGGCTGTTCTTGATGTTGGGAAGGGTCACATAAAAGAGGATCTTGAAGCGGTTCGCGCCGTCGATCCGTGCAGCCTCGTACTGGCTCTGCGGCACGGATTGCAGGGCAGCGTACAGCAGTAGAAAGACAAAGGGAGCACTTTGCCACACGTCGATGAGTACTAACATGCCAAAGGCGGTGTGGATATCGGAAAACCAGTTGTAGACCGGCAGGTGCAGAGCCTGCAGAACCTGGTTGACAATGCCGTAGTTAGGAGAGAGCATCATGCGCCAGCTCAGAGCCACAGTGACGGTAGGCAGCAGATACGGTAGGAGCAGCAGGGTGCGCATGGTTTTCTGGCCCCGTTTCAGACTGTTGACAAACAGCGCCATCACAAGGCCGATGAACATCTCAAAGATCACAGCAAGAATAGTGAACTTGACGGTGTTGAGAATGGATTGCTGGAAATACGGGTCGCTCAGCAGCTTTGTATAGTTTTGAAGGGCGATAAAATGAGACCCGTTCTTCAGGCTGCGGAGAAGGTTGTAGTCGGTAAAGCTGTAAACCAGCGTAAAGAACAAAGGATACGCCGTCATGATCAGCAGGATCACAACGGTAGGGGACAGCATTCCCAAGCCAAATCGTTTGGTCTGGGCATCTGCGGAGCGGAGTTTGGTATTTACGTTTCTTTTCATGACAGCGGCCTCACATTTCAGAAGCGTTACGGATCGTAATCATTAAAAGGAATGGGGGAAACATTCTTTTTTGTTGTGCGGCCGGGCTTTTCGCCCGGCCGCACGTTTCATTACATGCTAAATGGGGATGTAAGCGGAATGCTTACTTCATCAGAGCTTCCAGCTGAGACTGGGCATCGGCCAGGCCCTGATCGACCGTCTTGACACCGTTGACGATGTTGTCCATCTCAGCGCCCAGAATGGTGTAGAACTGAGTCCACTCAGCAATCACGGGACGATACATACCGCCTTCCAGAGCCTTGCAGACAACCTCATACTGAGGATAGGTCTTGAGGATCTCGGCATCCTGCAGGCTGGAGTAACGGCAGGGCACACCGCCGGAGGGAACAGTGGATTTCTGGACATCCTTGTCCATCAGGTAGCTCAGCAGCTCGGTAGCCAGTTCCTTGTTCTGGCTGTTGCTGGGGATACCAATGGTCCAGACGCCATAGACGTTAGCGTTGTGGGTCTCGCCGCCCTTGGCGACAGCACCGGTGATGGCGCAGTAATCAGCAGCGGTATCAGCAGTGGGAGTGTACCAGCCGGGCCAGCCCACACCCATGGTGCCGGCGCCAGTATCGCAGGAAGCGATCAGGTCATCCTTGACCTGGGCGGAACCGGTAGCGATGAGCTTCAGATAGAAGTTCATAGCATCCTTGAACTCGGGAGTATTGACGGTGGGCTGATTGTTGCTGTCGATGACCCAGCCGCCGTAGGACAGCAGGATGGGCAGGAAGTCGACGACCAGGTTGTTCTGGCTGTCGCCACGATAGATGAAGCCCAGCTTACCGTCGGCCTTGGCCTTTTCGCAGATCGCCAGCATATCCTCCAGAGACAGGATGGTGTCACCGGAGTAACCGGCGGCTTCCACGTTGGCCTTGTTGTACAGCAGGACGGTCACGTTGCCATAGTAGGGAGCCAGATACAGGTCATCGCCCACATAGCAGATGGCGGTGGTGGCGGGGATCACGTCCTCATCCAGAGAGTAGCCCAGTTCGGTGAGGTTGGCCAGAACGCCGTTCTCGGTGAACTCTGCCATCCAGGAGCCGTCCACCATGCACAGGTCATAGGAGCCCTTGTCATTGATGGCGTCCAGAGCGATGCCGGAGTACAGGTCGCCCTCAGAGAGCTCCTGCACCTCGCAGACAACATTGTGCTCAGCCTCGAAAGTGGGCAGGCACTCCTTGATCACGTCGGCATAGGTGCCGCCGCGCAGGATCAGGGACAGCTTGGTGGGTTCTGCGGAGGTATTATCAGCGGGAGTATTGCTGTCAGAGGGAGTCTCGGTCTTACCGCCGCCGCAGGCGGCCAGAGACAGGGCCATAACCAGCGCCAGAATCAGGGACAACGCTTTTTTCATCTTGTTTTCCTCCTAATCTGAAATTGTTGGATTTTATTTTGTTACTCTTTGACAGCACCGCTTGAAAGTCCGGAGATCAAGTAGTTCTGCGCAAAGATCACAAACAGGGTGATGGGGATGACGGAGACCACGCCGCCTGCGGCCACCAAGCCGAAGTTGGTGAGGTTATCCTCCGTGTTCAGCAGGGCCAGCGCCAGAGGCACGGTGTTGTTGGTGGCGGTCCGGGTAAAAATGACGGTGTAGGTGTACTCGTTCCAGGCATACATAAAGGAGAGCATGGCCACTGCCGCGATGCCGGGGGCCACCAGCGGCAGCACGATCCGGCAGAACAGCTGCCACTCGGTCGCGCCGTCCACCTTGGCACTTTCCTCCACCTCTTCCGGCAGATCCTGGAAGAAGCTGATCAGGAACCAGATGATCAGCGGCACGTTGATCAGCACGCAGGCCAGCAGTACCGGCAGCTTGGTGTTCAGAATACCGAGCTTATTGAACATAATGTACAGCGGGATGGTGAAAGCCACCGGCGGCAGCACGCGCACCAGCAGGACCCAGTATGTCATGGGCTTTTTCAGGCCGAACCGGAACCGGCGGCGGGCGATGATATAGGCCGCGCAGATACCGACAACCAGCGAGACGAACAGAGAACCGAACGTAGTCTGCAAGCTGTTGATGATGGCAGTGCCGAAATTCTTGGCCGAAAACAGCTCTGCAAAATGGATGCCCGTCAGACTTTGAGGGATCAACGCGATATGGCCCCTCATTTCATCCGTAGGCCGGATCGCCATTGCCACCAGCCAGTAGATGGGAAACAGCGAGACCATCAGAAAAAACAGACAGCCAATGGCCTTTCCAACCGTTCCAATTCTCTTTTTCCGTTTCACAAGAACGCCTCCTTATTGAGTGAAAAACGTTTTCCACCGAAGAGTATACATTTTATATAGTGCTGAAACAATCAAACTCAGGTGAAGCCTGTGTAAAATTTCTGTCAGATCGCGGCGCGGGAGGATGCCCGGATCTTGAGATTCACCGGCACCACCGTCAGCCGGGGAATATCCTGCGCACCGTCCAGCAATGCAGCCATGTGCTCCATACACAGCTCGCCCATCCGGCGGCAATCCACATGGATGGAGCTGAGCTCCGGCTCCATCATGGGGCAGACGGAGGAATCGTCGAAGCCCACCACCGCCAGATCCTCCGGCAGGCGGAGCCCCAAACGCCGGGCGGCTTTCATGACGCCGGCGGCCAGCACATCGTTAAAGGCGAATACTGCGGAGGGCCGATCCGGGCGGCTCAGCAGACGGAGGGCTGCCTCTGTGGCGCTCTGGATATCCCGGTCGCACATCAACGCGCCGGATTCATCCACCGAAAGGCCGTTTTCCCTCATAACGGAGAGAAACGCATTGTAACGGGCACTGGTGACGTAAGGGGAGAAGCGGCCCATCAGCATGGCGATTCGCTGATGTCCGGCAGAGATCAGATGGCTGACTACCTGACGCACACCGCCGGCTTCATCCGCCACAATGCAGGGCAGATCGAAGCCCGCCGCCCGGTTGTTTACCAGGACCACGGGGATGTTCTGCCGCTGAAATTCGGAAATCAGATCGGCCTGGGCGTTGCCTGCCAAGATGACACCCTCGATCTGCTTGCTCTGGGCCGTGCGGGTCCATTCCTCCGCTGTGGAAATCAGAAGCTGGTAGTTGGTGCCGTTGGCGCGGCGCATGACGCCCTCGCAAATGCTGGCGTAAAATTCATCCAGGATAGTCGCGCCCTCTTTACAGATCAGAAACGCGATCTTGTCGGTCTGCTGCCGGGCCATGGCCCGGGCAATGGCGCTGGGTTGGTAGTGCAGCGCCTCCGCCGCGGCGTAAACCCGGCGGCGGGTGGATTCCCGCACCCGGTCCGGCGTCGTAAAGGTCCGGGAGACCGTGGCGGTGGAGACGCCGGACAGGCGGGATACATCATAAATTGTTGGGGTATCCATAAAACCGGTTCTCCTTTCCAGTGTAAGAAAGCGCTTACATTCATGCACAATAAAATAAAGCGCCAAGTGCCGTGATTTGTGAATATGATATCATGGCAAAATTTGGATTGCAATAGAAAATCGCCATTTTCTACAGATATCAAAAACAACATCTTTCTGCATTGTGCAGCATTCACAAATTCGGGCATTTTTCTTTGAATGCAGCGCTCCATGCGCCACCGGTTCTATTCGATAATTCACGAAGCCGCCTATGTAAGCGATTGCATTTTGCAAAAATGCAGCAGCCTCGCCCAGTAATCGCCCGCTTTCAAGAGCCAATATAGCAGGCGGCCATGGATCAACCCATGGCCGCCTGCCGCTGTCGATCTCTTCAGTTTTCCATGTGCCGACCTAAAAAGGCAGCAACGGTCTGGGCCAGCTTGTACTCCGCGTCCCCGGCAGCAGTGGGGCTGTCGCTGATGAACAGCACCAGTCCCAGCAGATCTCCCTCCGAAAGGATCGGCGCGGCCACAATGGCCATCAGGCGGTCACTGCTGTCGGATACCGGGATCTGGGGCCCTTGACCGTCATATTGGTAGATGCGGCGGTTCTCCATAACCTGCTCCAGTTGGGTGGTAATGCCCTTGCCCAGCAGCTCCCGCTTGGCGCCGCCGGCCACGGCAATGACGCTGTCCCGGTCTGTCACGGCACAGATGGCCCCGGTGGAGCGGCTCATAGTCTCGCAAAGCTGGGCCGCAAAATCATCCAGCCCGCCCATGAGGGAATACTTTTTGAAGATGACCTCGCCATCCCGGCTGGTATAGATCTCCAGCGGGTCGCCCTCGCGGATGCGCATAGTGCGGCGGATCTCCTTGGGAATGACCACCCGGCCCAGGTCATCGATGCGCCGCACGATTCCTGTTGCTTTCATATTTCAAATCTCCTTATCCTCGTGAAACTACGCTTAGTCTTTGGACTTTCTGGTAATTTATCCAAGAGGCACACTGGAAGATTTTTGATAAACTGTTTGTGGTATTCCTTCTTGTGTGGTCTCCCTTCGTTTTACACCTTGCAGTTGCCAGACCGCATTCCTACTATAACAGTGGGCGTTTTATTTTCCCTCATCGGCAGAAGGCCATCCCCAAAACGCGCCGTTGGCAAGACTCCACAGTTCACAAGCCGGATGCATACAGCAAGAAAACAAACCGCAGACCCGGTAAATACTGCCGGGTCTGCGGTTTGTCAGTGTTCAGATTTGCCGGTCTTGCTTTTCTCAAAACCGTTTTCAGCGCAGGACTTCCACCTGCTCCACGCCATACCGCCGGAACAGTTCCAGCGCTTCCGGGCCAATTTGCTCACCGGACACCGCAATGGGGATCGCAGGCGGACACCCCACGGTAGGGGCGCCGCAGACCCGGCCCAGCGACCGTGCCGCCGGTACAGTCTCCCGTGGGGCAAACAGTGCCTCCCGCACGGAACATACCCGTTCTCCACGGGCCAGCGGCAGCGTCGGCTGCGGCGCATAAGCGGCATTATTTGTTCCGAAAGCATGCAGAAGCCGTTCGATGTCCGCCGCACGATTCTCCGGCGTCAGCATCAGCACCAAAAAGTCCAGATCGGCGTATTCACATTCCACACCGCTCTCACGCAGTCGGTTCGCCAACTGCCCGCCGGTCATCCCGGCTGGGGCCTTGACAGTCAGCCGCAGCGGGTCCGACGGTTCCACCTGCCAACCGGCAGCCGTCAGCGCCTTTCGCGCTTCCTCCAGACGCCCACACATCTCCCGCAGGCGATCCCGGTACCCATCCGCCAGATAGCGGTTGCACAGATCCAGCGACGCCAGCGCCAGGTAGGACGGACTGGTGGAACCAAACATGGCCATCGCTGTTTTTGCACTCTCCCGGAGAGATGCCGGAGCCGCACGGCTGATGTGCAGGTACGCGCCGCCGGTCAGCACCGGCAGCGTCTTGTGTGCCGAATCGCAGCACAGGTCTGCGCCCAAATCCAGCGGGTGACAGGATGGTTCCAGAAACCGCAGATAGGCACCGTGGGCGTTGTCCACCGCCAGCAGCGTACCATGTTTCCGGCACACCTCTGCCAGAGCGGAAATGTCCGCCATGCCGCCCAGATAGTCCGGGCTGGTGAGATAGACCGCCGCCGGCGGTGCAGGCATCTCCGCCAGCGTCCGCTCCAATGTGTCCGGCGATACCGGGCAGCCGCAGAGAGATGCGCTCCGCTCCGGCCACAGCCAGGCGATCTCAAAATCCAACAGTGCCGCCGCGTATACAAACGCCCGGTGTACGTTTCGGGCCGCCACCACCGTCCGGGACCCGTTTCCGCAGGTCAGCGCCAGATACAGCATCGCCCGGATGCACTGGCTGGATCCCTCCGTGGAGTACACCGTCCGGCCGGAACCGAACAGCTCCCCGGCATAGGACTCACTGCGCCGGATGATGCCCTCCGCTTCATACAGGCTGTCCGCGCCTTGGATCTCGGTGATGTCCAGCGCCTCACAGCCCAGAAAGGGTTTTCCCTTGTGGCCGGGCATATGCGCCCGGACCATCCCGGAATCCGCGTACCGCCGGACAAAATCAGCAATGGGCGTTTCCATCAGCCGTTGGCCTTGGCAGAATCTTCCGCCACCTTCATCATGATGGCACATTCAATACGCTTGCGGAACAATTCGCAGCCTGCCTCGTAGACGCCGCGGATGGAACCCGTGGCGTGGAAGGCGTTGGCCGCGCAGCCGCCGGAGCAGTAGAATCTCGCCCAGCAGTCATTGCACTCAGGCCGGGCGTAGGCGTTGCAGGAACGGAATTCCTCCCGCAGGGCCGTATTGGTCACGCCGTTCCAGATGTCGCCCAGCTTGTAGGCTTCCTCGCCCACGAACTGATGGCAGGGATACAGATCGCCCCAAGGGGTGACAGCCATATACTCCGTGCCGGAGCCGCAGCCGGAGATCCGCTTGTAAATGCAGGGGCCGCCCGTCAGGTCCAGCATGTAGTGATAGAAGGTGATGGGCTTGCCTTCCTTTTCCCGGCGCAGCATATCCTTGGCCAGCAGCTCGTACTGGTCCTTCACGATCTCCAGATCCTCCGCTGTCAGTGCGGCGGGGTCCTCCGGCGCGCACACCACCGGCTCCATGCTCAGCTCGGTGAAGCCCAGATCCGCCATGTGGAACAGGTCCTTCGTAAAGTCCGGATTGGCATGGGTAAAGGTGCCGCGCATATAATAGTTCTTGTTGCCTCTGGCCTCTACCAGCTTCTGGAACTTGGGCACGATGCGCTCGTAGCTGCCGTTGCCCGCATAATCCACCCGCAGCCGGTCATGGATCTCCTTGCGGCCATCCAGCGACAGCACCACATTGCTCATTTCCCGGTTGGCGAAGTCGATCACGTCATCGTCGATGAGCATACCGTTGGTGGTCAGCGTAAAGCGGAAATTTTTGCCCCGCTCCTTTTCCACACTGCGGGCATACTCCACCAACTGCTTCACCACGTCCCAGTTCATCAGCGGCTCACCACCGAAGAAGTCCACCTCCAGATTGGTGCGGCTGCCGGAGTGATCCATCAGAAAGTCCAGCGCCTGCTTACCCACCTCAAAGCTCATCAGCGCGCGGTCCCCGTGGTATTTTCCCTGACTGGCGAAGCAGTAGGAGCAGTTCAGGTTGCAGGTGTGCGCCACATGCAGGCACAGCGCCTTCACCACATCGCCGGAACGCTCCTTGAACGTACCGGCCATGTCCGCGAAAGTGTCGGGGGTATAGAGTTTCCCGGCCTGCTTCAGCGCCTCCACGTCATCAATGCAGTCCCGCAGATCCTTCTCCGTCACATCCTCGCGTGCGCCGTATTTTCCCATCATTGCCGTTACGATCTCATCCGCCGTGTGATCCGGGTAAAGCGCAATGATGTCATAGGCTACCTCATCCACTACATGAATGGCACCGGAGCAGGTGTCCAGCACGATGTTGTAGCCGTTCAGTTGATACTGATGTACCATTCTTCCGTTCTCCTCGTACAGAAAAAGTGCCGCCTGAACAGGCGGCAGCTTTTTGAAAATTGCGATTGATTACTTGTTGGTGTTCTCGCACTTCTGGTTTGCCACGCCGCAGCTGGTCTTGCAGGCAGACTGGCAGGAGGTCTGGCACTCACCGCAGCCGCCGTTCTTGGCGCTGTCGCACAGGCTACGAGTCTCGAGAGTCTTGATTCTTTCCATAATATGTATCTCCGATCTGTTAAATTCTAATGGATTTCCCGGCGGACTACCCGCAGACAGTCACCTAAAAACCGGAAAAATTTTAGCATATCATCCGCATAAAGTCAAGATATTCCAGCAATTTGCCACGAATTTGCCACGATTTCAGCTGGGTCGAAGGTGCATACCTGCATTTTCAAGCTGCAAAAAGAGATACCCAATCCCTACGGATAGCCATCCGTTTCCTACCCACGCCCTTATATAAACTCTGGCAGACGGAGAATCTACACGCTGCGCTCCATCTAATAAACACAAGTTCAAACACAAATGAACGGACCTGGCTTGCATAACAAGCCAGGTCCGTTTGCGTTTAAGGAACTTTTAGAGGCAAACTTACAGTTCCGTCAAGCCATCTTTGTCAGGCTGGGCAGCCAAGTGACGATCTGGGGGAAGAGCACCAGCAGAATTGCGGTCACAATCAGACCGCCCACATAGGGAAGAACTTCGCGGCTGACCTTCTCAATGGAAACCTTGCCGATATCGCAGGCCACAAACAGGCACAGGCCCACAGGCGGCGTAACCTGACCGATGGCCAGCACGAACACCAGGAACACGCCGAAGTAGCAGATGTCGATGTTCATGGCCTGAACCACGTTGACGAAGATGGGGGTCAGCAGAATGACGGCAACAGCGTTATCCAGGAAGCAGCCGGCAATCAGCAGCACGATCATAATCAGGAACATGATCATGGTGGGGTCGGTGGTCAGGCTGGTCATCAGGATTGCCAGCTTCTGGGGAATCTGCTCACTGGACAGCAGGTAGCTGAAAATATGAGCATTCGCCACCAGGAACAGAATAGAGGCGGTAGAAGAAGCAGATGCGGACAGCACATGGAGGAAATCCTTCATGCCCATATTGCGGTACACAAAGGCGCTGACAATAATGCCGTAGAACACGGCAATAGCGGCAGCTTCAGTAGGAGTGAACAGGCCGGAATAAATGCCGCCCAGAATGATGACGGGCATCAACAGCGCCCAGATACCGTTTTTGAACGCCTCAGCAACCTGCTTGCCGCTGATATGCTCACTGCCGGCGTAACCCCGCTTTTTGGAGATCAGGTAGTTGATTACAATGATCACTACCGTCATCAGCAGACCGGGTCCTACGCCGCCGATGAACATTTTACCGACGGAAGCATTGGCCAGCGTGCCGTACATAACCATGGTGTTGCTGGGGGGGATGATCAGACCGATGGTACCGGAGGCGGCAACCACAGCAGCGGTAAAGGCTTTATCGTAGCTCCGCTTTTCCATCTCAGGCACCATAACAGCGCCGATAGCGGAAGTAGTAGCGGGGGCGGAACCGGAGATCGCGCCAAAGAAGGTGGAGGACAGCGTTGCCACGTGAGCAAGGCCGCCGGGCATCCGGCCCACCAGCGTTGCGGCCATATCGGTCAGGCGCTTGGAAACGCCGCCGCGGGCCATCACGTTACCGGCAAACACGAAGAAGGGGATTGCCAGCAGGGTGAAGGAGTCGATGGCGCGGAACGTTTTCTGCACCAGATTGATAACGGGGATTGCGCCTGTGGTCATAACCGCCGTGAAGGAGGAAATGGACAGGGCGAAAGAAATGTGGACGCCAATGAACAGCAACAGGAAGAAGCTGACCAGCAGAACAATTACCAGCATATTACTTTACCTCCCGCTTTCCGGCGGCAACGCCCCAGATTTTTTCGATTTCAAAGAGAATATAAATAACGTAGTTCAGGGGGATCTGGAAGAAAATCCAACTCATCTTGATCCAACGAACGTTGGTGGTGGTAGAGCTGGTATTGTTGTACTTGATCACCATCATGGTGGAATAGTAGCAGACGATGCAGCAGAAAGCCATGACAATGATGTAAGTAATGATAGCCAAAACCTTGCGGGCCTTGGGATTTTTCTTTTCAATAATACCGGTGATGGTGGTGATCGGCGTGTCCAGGGTCTCCATGATCTCCGCGATCTTGCGGTCCATTTCTCGAACCTGCTGTTTCAAGAAATCGAGGTGCTTTGCATAGAGTCGGATCATTGTGCTGAAAACGTCGCCGGCCATGGCGAAGCCAAAGGAATTGCGCGCAAGCTCCTGAAGCTCCTGAGCTTTCGCCATGCGGAAGCGCTTGTGGCTGGAGACTTCGATGAGATGGCAGAGCTCCTCAAGAGGCATCTCGGATAATTCCTTTGGCGTAGGACAGGTTTGCAAAATTGCCATGGAAGTATCGCCAAACATATTGGTAAAAGCGGTTTCATATT
>ENA-UEQW01000724-UEQW01000724.1-human-gut-metagenome-genome-assembly--contig:-NODE-724-length-29928-cov-5.168370_pt1 | contig 29928 bp, 21 predicted proteins | sample MGYA00242947_ERZ507947 | MGnify/ENA primary metagenome ERZ507947 (study PRJEB26167, sample SAMN06115421) | human gut metagenome | host: Homo sapiens | place: China:Guizhou | collected 2015-03-17... | reverse complement strand
AAATATATAAAAATGCGCCTATCTCGCAAACTTTCCATCTGCAAAATAGACGCATTTTCGATTTTTTGATAATGTTGTTTAGCATTTCTTTTGTTTCCGTAACTTTCCCTCTTAACTCTTTCTTTGCCCCTATCTCTGCCGTTTACCCCGATACTTCAAGATTTCGGCTATCGCTTAATGAAAGCGATATTGCGTAAAATTTATTTTCACGCATAAAAAATCCCCTCCTCCAAAAAAACTTGGAAAAGGGAATCTTTTATAACTTTGCTATACAGAACTACAAGCCAAGCCTGCCCCGTATTTCCTTGTTTTTTTATTGCGAGACTCACCTAACTCTATAGCTCTTTATAATACTTTCTACAATAACGCCGCTTTAATATTCTCATAGGCGATTTTTAAACGAGTGTAATATGCAGGGCGATTTCCCGAATTCACCGCTTTTTACCTACGCGCCAAATGGAGAAATTTTCTGCCACCGTCACATTGTTCATACGCTTTATCGTTGTTAAAAACAACAAACTAATCGTTTATCAAAACTTTAAGCCTGATATAAACATAAGTATATTCCATAAAACTACATACCTACAACAAAACAATTTAAAGCTACTTTTCCTCTAACCTTCAAATTACACTTTACTTGCAGATTCTTTGTGCTTTTATCTCAAAGGACTTTACTTAAATTCCTATTATGATTATCGAAGCCAAACCAACAATAAGTCCTATAATCTTTTTAACGGATAATTTCTCTTTAAAAACGAAATATCCGACCAAAGTGGCTACCAAAATACTTATTGCACTGGACACAGGGAAAATGACTATCGACGGAACGGTCTTACTCATTTCCGTAATGATAATATTTTCTGAAAATAGAGTAAGCGCAAGTAGCGTTCCGCATATAATCAATTTTTTACTCAATAGCGGTTTATGCACAGTAGTATTTTGCTCTTCATCATTTATTGTATCCGTCGGCTTCTTTGTTCTTAAAGTACACAAGAAACATACAAACATAAATAAGCCACAAAGTGTAAAAGTCATCAAAGAAAAGAGTGGGGCGTTTGCGCCTTCAACTCTAAGAGCAAAATATTTTTGTACAACCATAGTTAAACCATTTACGAAAAGGTTTGTTGTCAACATGATCAGTGTTCTTAAAGATATCTTTTTACCGGATTTACTATCTTTACTCGATAATATATATACCGCCAAAAAAAACACGGCAAGACCAGCAAGTTGGTATAACCTGATTTCTTCACCAAACCAAAAATACGATACAAGGATGGAAATTATTAAACCGCCAAGGCTAAACATGTTTGAGACGGCAATGGAGCAACCCTTAATAGCCTCTAACCTGCAAAATAAGTTGACGGCAAATAAGACGGCACTTATAGCAGAACATATTACCAGTTTTGCGTTAAAATTGTTAAAACCCGTAAAAATAATCGTTATTAAAGAAAACGCCGCCGCAACAAACTGATATAACGAGCCGTAAGCAAAAAATTTTTTCTTAATATTTATTTCATTGCTAGAGAGTTTATCAGATATTTGCTGAATCATCCTCATAACGGCAATTATACAAAACGCCAAAATTAGTTTCATAAGTTTTTTAAATTCCTCACTCCCCCACAATCAACGAGTAATCGGTAATGCAATAACGTCTTTAATCGGTCTATCCTTATATCTGCCGTTGGTAAAATCGGGGATTTCAACCGTACAATTGTTTCTAATGGATTGTTCAGATAAATATACTATACTCATCCATGACGCGGCATCATAAACGTCTATCGGCATCTCTTTATTGTTCAACAAACAATCGGCAAACGCTACAAACTCGAAATAATCCATACCGCCGTGCCCGGCTTTCAGAATTTCTTCCGTAACGCCTTTCCACATGTCCGGCAAAAATTTATCGTAATATTGCGTAGCGTTATCCATGTATTTTTCGTAGAATTGTTTTAATCCCAACGACTCATCGAATTCGCCGTCGAATAAAAGCATATTCGGCTCTTGCATATATAAGCCTTTCGTGCCTCTGACCGTAAATTCTCTCGAATAATAACGAGGTAAAGTGGTATCTAACCTCAAACTTATCAACTCGCCGTTTTCACAGGTAATCAAAGTTTCAACTATATCTCCCTGCTTAAATTCTCTGTCTTTCAAATACGCAAGTTCTTGTTTATCCTGTACGTACTCGTGCAAACCGTTCGATTTTGAACTTTTTGATACCAAGGAAACCATCCTGTTTCCTCTATTTATACCTAAAAGTTTGGCAATAGGACCTATTTCGTGGGTAGGATAATTATCGCAATTGCGATTAGAATAATTGCGCAGTCTGTAATGACGATTTATGTCCCCATAAGCGATTTCATTTCTCAAATCGTGAGCGTATGCTCCGTGGCAGTATGCAATTTTACCCAACAAGCCGCTTCTGACGATAGCAGTAGCAAACAATTCGTTATCGTTGAAACAGCAATTTTCCATAAACATAAACGGCGTTTTCGTTTCTTCATACGCTTTAACAAGCGAATAACATTCTTCTTCACTATACGAGCCGCCCACCTCCATAGCAACTGCGATTTTCTTTCTCATTGCACAAACAGCAATTTCAACGTGCGTTTCCCAATTCGCTGCAACTAACACGGCATCGGGTTGAATTTCATCAAACATTTTTTCATGTTCGGCATATACTTTAATGTCTAAATTATGTAATTCTTTTAATTCTTTTTGCAATGTTTCTGCTTTATCCACATAAGGATCGCAAGCGGCAAGTATTTCATAGTCCGATATATTTGCCGCTATCATTTTAATCATATCCGAGCCACGATGCCCGCAACCACATAAAACAATTCTAATTTTTTTCATAATGAATTTTCCTTGTACTCGTTCAATTTAGTTTTAAGCAAGAATATTTATAACTACTCCTGCACGTTTTAAAAAACCTTTTATTATGCTACAACCGCACTAAAACGGATTGTAGCATAATTTTTTAAAGGCAGCCTTATTTTTTCCATTCGACGAATCCGTCGTTTACAACCCAAAACTTGTTATTTGAAAAACTTTCTAAATCGTTGCGTGCCTGTTTCATTTCGTCTTGCGAATCGTAACGTTTAATTCCCTGAGCAATATCGTCGATATCACCTACGCTTCTCAAATAATTAACGCTTTGATCGTGAGTAGCTTTTTTATTGTAGGCGTCAATAACGGTAATTGCATTCTTCGTAAGATTTGTACTGTGCGACACCAAAGCCTCCTTCGATATAACGTAAACGTTATTCCAATCTCTCTTTTTATCTTTGTCTACGGCGTATTGATTGAGCGTTACGTTATCGTACGCGGCAAGCGAACCGTACCCAAACGAATATTCTTTGTCCTTACCGGCAATCGTTCCGCACTCAAAGACGCAGTTATTCATTTTTACCGATCCCATTATTATGGTAAGTAACGCCCTCTTAGACGAGGCGTCATCGGTTTCAACGGTCGTTCCGTCGTCCTGTAAAGCCTTATCGTCGATTTGCTCCGCCGAAATATAAACGTTTTCAATCTCGGCATTATGAATCGACGCGCCCAAAGTACATTTTGCGCCATATGCCTTTGCATATAATTTTACGTTTTTTAACGCAACGTTCTTGACCTTACCGCCGTTTACTATACCGAATAATCCCCAATCTCCGATTTTCAAACCGGAAATCGTATGTCCGTTTCCGTCAAACGTTCCCGTCAAGCCACCTTTAAAATACGGAAGTCTATTATATAAATTCTTGACGTTCCGCATAGCGTCGATCAAAACGCCGTCGGCAATAACCGTGTGGATTTTATCCGTATCTTTACACTCGATATTATTGGCAAGCAAATAATACCCGTTAAATTCATCGTCTATTTCAATTTGCTTATTCCAGGAATCGTAATCGACTAATTTGCCCGACCTGATTTTAAAGACTTCCTGCAAATCTTCGGCGGTGTTTATAATCGCGGTACAAATTTTTACGTTTACGGGCGTGATCCCTTCGTTAGTGTAAAACGCCAATTGCCTGACTTTACCGTCTGCGACGAATTCCTCCGTGCCGTTATAAATTTTCAACACGTTGCCGTCTATCTTAGCGGTAAGTCCCTCGTCCGTTCTTACGCTAACTTTTTCGATCGTTACGGAAGTTCCGAATATTTCGGCTACGTTTATTTCGCCCGTTCTTTGATCCAACTCAAAATAAAGGTCGGTATCTTGTTCGGGGAAATCGCCCGTAGTAGTCCATACGGGAATATAGTTGTCGAACAACGACCAACAGCCGCTTTGCGCAAAATCCGCATAATCTATATCGGCGGCAACCATCGTTTCAACGCTTTCGTACCTCTTTACTCCGCCATAATTCAAATACGTAATCAATTCTTTCCATTTGCCGTCTTGATATATGAACTTTGTATTTTTCGCAAAGAACAATTTATTACCCGAACCTCTCGTTTCCTTTTCAACGGTATAAACGTCTCCTTCGGTTGCCGTAACGGGCAAGTTCGAATAGTTTTCTACACTGCCCTTTATCTGTTCGTCTTTAACGGTTATTATCGTATTACTATTCGCAATAACGTAATTGCCTTTTGGGTTGTTTTCGCCGTCGATAATCACCGATGTAAAACCATAACTACACTGAGCTGTTAAAAAATATGGAGATATTACATACACGTTTTCCCATTCTTTAGAGGTCGTGTTTCCAACCCAAGAAAACCTGCTAAAATCCGTTGCCGCCAAAGAACCATATGAATACGCCAGATTTTTACTCCCGATATTTTCATCTGTTATTACGCTACCGCTTATTTCAAGTCGTATTGAATCGAGTACAAATATACAATTTCTAAAATTGGATTTCTCGCGAACAACGTTAGCGACGGTTGCCCTTGAACCGACGTACCCCATTTCTTTGCATTTTATATAAACGTTTTCCACACACGCGGTATTCCCTATATAGTTCGCCAAAACGTAATTATAATTCGTTCCCTTACTTAAAAAGTTTACGTTTTTAAACGCCACGTTTTTTATCGTACCGGAAACTATTCCGAATAAACCGAAATTGCCTAACGTTAAATTGGTAATAGTATAACCGCGCCCGTCAAACGTTCCCGTCAAACCCGCCCCGTTTTGTAAAAGCGTATAATCCATTGAGTCAATACCATAATTAACGTTTAATTGATAATCATCGGCGTTTACATTATCGGCCAAAACGTAATAACCGTCGTATACGTTACCAACCACAGAACCGCCATTTATTTTTACGTTATTACCCAGGCTGAAAAGTTCTAAATCTTTACCGTTTTTGATAATTTTCGTGTAGGCAATGATAGGTACCATATAACCACACTCATCGGTACATATCGTTATAACTCGCTCTTTTGGAGTTGTCTGTCCGTCTACGGTTATTCCGACTATTTTATTATCGACAATTTCATATTTCGTTTGATCATCATACGCCGAAATAATCTCCACTTCTTTTCCGAAAATATCCGTCAACGGCAAATCCCCGTCGAGAGCAGAAAATTCAATGCGAGCGCCCTTATATTTTGCAATAGTGGGTAATACAGTTATTTTTACGTCATGAGAATATATGTCGTAAGTCAACCTAATTGTCGCCGAGCCTGCACGAATACCAATAATAGTTTGGGCTTCAGCGTCATAAATTACTTTATCTTCTCCATTGATAATAGATATTGACGGTTTTACCGATTGTTCATCCACAAAACCTTTTGCAACAAACGGAAGAACGTTATCGTAATTTTTTCCGCCAAATTCGCTTTTAGTATATATTTCAAACGAATTCGTACTATTGTCATTAACATAAAGTTGAATCTCAGAAATGACTGAAACGTGCACACGTTTTATAAGCGAAACTCCCTCGTAATTGCGCCACGTTGCACTAATAACAACCTCGCCCTCACCTGTTTTCGACGGTATGAAAACACCTTGATCCACAACACCGATTTCGTTAGTAACGGTATAAGAAAAAACGGCATCATCATAAAGTTTTCCATTGTAACTCACAACAGCATTTACGTCTAAACCGGAAGATTTTCCTATCGTTACAGAGTCATCCATCCTTGCTATAAATTTGATATACGGAACAATTTCCCCATACGATACGTTAACTTTAATACTACTCGTTTTATTTTCATAATTAGCCGTGACGATAGTTTCTCCCTGACGCAATGCAATTATTTTCCCGTTTCCGTCAACCGTTGCAACAGTCGCATCAGACGAAACATAAGTTGGATTTTTTCCCATCAACATAGTATAATTAAGTTGAGGCGTTTTTTCGTCTCCGACTATCATCGTTATATTGGGGTCAGCATAGGAAAGAATGATTTCACCATCTACTATCGACACGTCCCCGTCAATTGAAGTTTTGTCGTTTTTCGTATTTTTACAATTTGCAAAAAAAACAAGCGTAAAAAGCAAAACGATAAACAAAATTGCCCCATATTTCGTTTTTTTCTTCATAATGTCTCCTTAATCCTTTATACCTTTGATTTTATAGACTATCAAGCAACTGAAATAAATAACGATTGTGATAATCGCTATCAAGCAACATTAACAAATCGTATTTTTCCGCATCAACTTTCAGTGCCGATACCAATGCGTTTTTTTCGGAAACCGGGATTTCGCTACCGTATAACCTTAAAAACAATAATGCCGGAAATACGTATTCTTGTTTTATACGGCCCCGTAATTTTTCATAATAATCGGGATTTGATATCCGATATTTTTCAATCATCCCTACTGCGGTATCACACATATTCATCCATGTTTTTAATGTCTGTTTATCCCAATACTTTTGATCTAAAATTGTATTATAAACGCTGTTTTTGCCATCTAAGCCATACTTTTTGTACACATACGCATTATAGGTCCTCATATTCATAAACATTTCATACATCACGTCCGACGCGTCAGCAAACATCGCATCAAAATAATTGTTTACTAATTCCTGTGTATTAAGGCTTGAATTCCAATATAATTTATAATGTAAATACATTTTCAATGCATTAAAGCCCGTATCTCTTGCAAACTGACCACCATTGCCTTCAGTATATACGCAAGCAACGCCGCAGGCAGCCCGATACGCAATATCGTTTGCACTTAACGAACTGAATGCATCGTAAAAAATAGTATTTGAATTATAATACACACAATAATTCCAATTCCATATTTTATCCGTTAAAACCGACCACGCTTTTAAATTTAATCTGGCTTCATTATTAACCTCGTTGTAAGGATTGAATAAACTGTTCGACCAATCCATTTCAATATCGGCAATATAAACTCCAACGTTATCGTGAAGAATTACATTTTCATCAACAGGAGTAAACACTTTTGTTTCCGTATTGTAATTTACAGGTGCCTTGGTTAAATTGTTATATGCAAAAAACATTATTCTGAAGTCATCACGTTTGAACGGCGTAGGATCGACGTCCATCCAGGATGCGTCATCGCCTATAATTTCTTCGCTGAATAAATCGTATATTGAAGTTCCGTTCTCCCACGCTTTGAATATATCGGCAGCCTTATTAACAAAAATACAAACAGCACCCACCTCTGTCCCATAATAATCGGATAACCGCATACACTCCGCGCAAGAACACGAATTGTAATTATCTTCCATACCGAATTGCATGATGTTCATATAAGGATTTGATTCTTTGTCAAAAACCTGATAAGAAAATATAATTTTTTTAGCCAATTCCTGCGCCATTAAATTTAACTCTTTTTCATCCCCTCTTGCAGTATAGCAAAGTTGATCTCCGTTATTAGAATACCACTTCGGATGCTTTTCAGCATAAATTTCCTTCGGAAGAGCAATTAGAGACGAATGATCCGCGCGTTTAGCCGTACTTTTATCATACTTTGTGCAAAACGGCATATACCAATGAGTTTTTCCCTGTATGGACTTCATTCGTGCGGAAAAATATTTACTATCGGGGGTTTCTTCCCGATAATAGGCCATTTCCGCAAACATCCCCTTAGTTCTCAAAGCAACATCAGGAATTTCCTTAACGCTAATCTTCTTTAAATTAAGGCTGCTAACATTTTTATCAATTGCGACACAATCGGAATAATACGCTTCGTAATGAAACATATGCTCAAAGAACGAATAGATGGAATACGCACTACCCACATCGTATGCTCCAACCATATAAATCGAATTATCTACCGTGAAAATTTGATATCCGTCGAAACCAAGTTCAGCAGAATCAACGCTTAATCCCGTCGAACGAAAAGTTTCAGTATTTCCGATTGATAAATATTTAGCGTCTTTACTATGTTTTACGCCACTATCTTTAATGACAAGCAAATCTATATTTGTTGCCTGCTTAAACAAATACAAAAAGTCTGCTTTGGCATCTACCAATTCGGCGGAAAGACGCTCGGGTACGACTAAAACGTAATCTGTATTACCGTTTTTTATAAATTCCTTATCCGTATCCTCTATTTCATTTATATGAACACCATTATAAGAGGTTCTTTCAATAATCGTATCGTCGGGACGCTTCACTGCGGCATCGGTATTCTTACCACAACCTTTACAACTCGCCGCAACGAATGTCGTTATGACGAGCAACAAAATTGTCAGAATTTTTTTTAATATTTTCATCATCAACTCCTTTAAATTTTCAGTTGACCATAATTTTATAACTTACAGAAACATAATTACCCGCCTCATCAACACACATATATCTGATTGTATGCAATCCTTTAATTTGCGGAAAATATGAAAGGTCATTACTATCAATTACGACGGTATCAAAATTCGGGGTAATTGCCAAAATCATAATTCGTAAATTTTCAGTTTCAGTATAGTTATCGTTGGCGCTGAACCTTGCGAGATTTACTCGATTGCCTAACTTTATACTTACGATGGTTTTTTCACAATATCCGCCGTCAAGAGTAAACGTAGGACTTACGTTATCCGTAACAACTACGACACTCATGATCGTTACGGAATTATCGCTCTGGTCTTTATAGTTATATAAAATCGTATAATTCCCGTATTGCGATATTTCTATAGAATATGTCTGTGCGGAAGATTTATAATCTTTCAAGATGTTTCCGCTCGACAAATCTTTACAAGCCGTTTCGCCGTCGGGCATAAGTACTGTAATTGTAAAGTTATCGTTTAAATACGGAGATAATACGTCCGTTACGTCAGGGCGGTAAATAGTAAGTTTTTCGTTAAGATTCCATTTTCCTGTCGTTTGTTTTTCGGTAATAACGGGATTACCAATATCTGTTCCTCTGTTAGAAATATTTTGTCCGTTGAGTTTGGATATGGTTACTCCGCTCTTACCGACCATATCTTGTATAGTCAGATGTAAAATGACTTTATCCGAAGTAAATTCAGACAGATACGGAATTACCGTGCCGTTCATCAAAACGAATCCTTTTGATGAAATATCGTAGAAAACGTTGTTTGCGCCCACAAAATTATTTGCATTGTAATTTATGCCGTTAAACCGATAAAACGCCTTAGCTCCATCTTTAACGTAAATTAACTCTGCTTTATTACTTCTATCGTAATAGTCGATCAATTCGACTTTCAACGAGTTGAAATTACTTAAACTTTCTTTAATTTTAAAAGCAAGATTAAAGGCATTAAACGATATTACGTTAACGAAATCAAGTCGATTATCGCCGCTTTCGGTATTTGAAACAAAATCTATTTCAGCGGAACTCGCCTCAGCTGAAAAATTCCCCTGGAAGTAATTTTGAATCGCTAACTTTTTACCGAAATTCACATCTACGACGGGCATCGACGGAGTTTCGTATAAAATGGTATTCTTAAACCGATATTGCATTTTAATCGCTCTATTAGCCTCGATTTTTACATTCTCGGAATTTACTTTCACATATTCTGCATCGTCAAACTTTACGTATACGTCGGGTGAAGCATAATTCAATGAATCGGCATTATATAAAGTTACGGGTACGTACTCGAAAGAATATCTGGCATTTTTGATAAAGTATTCGGGTAAAGAAGGCGTTTCTATCGTTTTTTCGTCGGAAACGCAACTATTCACATAAAACACCTCTTTTTTATTTTGAACAATGTCACCATACTCATAAACTATTTTATACTTGCCTATTTTATAAAAGCCGATTTCACCCACGGTCAGATCGATTTCCCGACGCGTCGTAATATCGTCGCCGTATATATAATAGGCGTTGGTATAAGTGGCAAAAGAATTTTCACTTTCCAATCCGTATTGAGCAAGCGTATATTTCTTTCCCGCCAAAACGTCTACTGCCGCATCGTTAAGCAACAACAAATCCGAGTCTTGATTTTTCGTAAAAGATAATCTCAGCGCACGATCGTTTTCACATTTTTTACAAGTCAATTCGAGTGTACGTTGCGACACGTTTCCGTAAACGTCCTCACCGTAGTAAACGATAGTATATTGTCCCGTCTTTTGGGGAACGAAAGAATTATCGTTTACGGAGATTTGCGTTTGCGCCTTAGTACCATAAGCGTAATAAACTCTGCTCCCGACAGACTTTATCCCACCGGTATCTTTTGCGGAAACGGGCGGTATTTCAAACTTTTCTCCTTGTGCGATGATAATCTCACCGAGAGAAGTATTGGTTATATCGGTATAAAGAATCGGCGGTAATTCATCTTTTGCATAAGCAATATTCAATTCTTCGCCGTTAAGTCCATAAATACTACTAATTTCAACGTTGAATTGATTTTCTTTATAATAGTCGGCGAGAACGGAAAGATAAACTTCTCCGTTAGTAAAGCCTTTAAAGGGCGTTTCGTATACGTCTTTACAACTTAAATCGCTTACGAATATTAAGTTTTCTCTATCTTTAATATAGACTTTTTTCGTAGAATATTCGTAGTATACTTCAAAGCCGGAATTGTCGGCATTTGTAGAATCGCCACTCGCCCCATATGGACCATATATATTCGACAATGCCTTAGGTTTCCGATGAATATTATATTTATTGCCATTATACGTTATTGTCGGCCACCAAGGCGAAACCGCCCCTGTTTTATTCAAGGCAAACCCTGCGGGTTGTTCCTCCGAAGTCCCGGCGCGAAAATAGCAATTATAATACACCTGGTTATTACCGTCAAGCGACGCATCCCAACTTATTTCTATATCTACGTAATTATTTTTATCGTAAGCATCCGTAATACGTACTATCGTGCAATTTGCCTCGATAAAATTAGTAGGTTTATTAAGCCTTTGCGTTAAAGTATAAGGATAAATCTTAACAACGGGAACGGTTAAATCGCTTTTGGTTAAATCGAAAGCCGAATTATAGGTAAACACCGAGCCTTCGTTTAAGGTAAGGCCTAATCCGCCAACTTTCGCAACATCAGGATCTACCATTTGCAACTGTTCTCTGTATTCGCACTGTCCTGCAAATGTAACGGAATATGCGTCCCCATAGACGCGGAAAGTCTTTTCTCCCGTAAATGCCCCTGCATCAGATTCAGCAATAAATTGCACCTTGTATTTTCCCAGTTGATTAAGCGAATATTCTTTACGTTGATAAGCATTACCATCAGGATATACCAAATATGAATTTGTAACGGCGTATCGCTTTCCTTCTACTAAAATTTCGGCATTTGGTATAGAAAATTGATCGTTTAAAGTATAAACGTCTTTAACTACCGTTTCCAACTCTACAGATAATTCGCTTGCCGATGCGTCTTTAAAGCATATAACAATAGCACTTATCAAACAATATAAAAAAGACGCTAATAAAATTAAGACAATTTTTATCAATGATCTGTTCTTTATCACCCTTTAATTCCTCCTATCGAAACATTCCCCATAATTTTATCTTTGAAAATAACGAATACTATAAGTATAGGCACAGCAAGCATCATACACACGGAAATTCTCGTTGGTATATTTGCCAAGTCTCCGCTTGTAACTTCATGCGCGATTCTATATACGCCGTAAGCTAAAGTCGGATGGGTCGGCATATGCACCAATGCCGTTTGATAATCATTCCAATAAGCAACGAATTGAATTAAGAATACAGTCGCTATCATTTTACCTGCCAGCGGCAATACAATTTTCAATAGAATCGTGTAATAATTTGCGCCATCTATTTCAGCGGCTTCGCTATAAGTATCGGGTAATGTTTCAAAAAATGCGTAAAACACCAAAAAATACATCCCGCAAAAATTAAACTTTTGAAAAAAGTAGCCTATAAACGTGTCGTATAACCCTATTGATCGCATCATTGTAATCATTGCGGGCGTCGACCCGATAATCGGAATAGTCATAACGGCAACAACTAAGCCATAAATAAATCCACTAAATTTATACTTAAATTTAGCGCATAAGTACGAAATCACCGCAGGCACAATAGTCGCCAAAAACGCTCCAACACCAGCATAAAGCAACGTGTTTAATATCATTGTAAACAAAGAGATTTCCGTAAAGTGGTTTACTTCCTTTTCTCCGAAATAGAAAGAAACCTGCTTTGTAAACTCAAAATATTTAAATGCTCTTCTGTAATTAGCAAACAGCATTTCTTCCTTACTGTATTCGAGCGTAGGAACACCCAAAATGTTATGCATATATAAAAATTCAAAATTCGATTTTAACGATGTAATAACTCCCCAAACAAACGGTAAAAGCATAGACAACGTATAAACCAACAAAATGATAAGTAAAATTATTTTTATCGTAATATTCAACGGACTGCTTTCCCGTTTTTTTTGTTTGATTTTCACGATATTCCTCCTTAATCTTCGCTCGGTCCGACTTTATATAAAAACTTACGTAAAAACAATGTAATCGGTACTACGATTAACGTCAAAATTAAACCAAGCGACGCCAATTCGCTATAAGACGGCTTACTAAAATCAGATTCTATCAACAATTGCGAATGCACGAATAAATAATATCCTAAAGTTCCTATATCCTCCGCACCGGCGCTGAACAAACTGTATAACTGCATCTGATTCATAAAAATGCCGGTTGTCATAATGATTATGATGGAACATATAGTGGGATAAACCAACGGCAACGTAATACGGAAAAATTCTTGCACGATATTGACTCCGTCTATTTCCGCCGCTTCTACTATTTCCTGCCCTATGCTGCTCATACTGCCGCTGAACATAAGCGTATTTATGCCGAACGATATCCATAAGTTGAAAAACACTACGGTTGCGTAACGGGTTTTTACGTTATCGAAAAGCCCCAGGACTTCGCGCCCGAACCACGCGTCTGACACATAAATATATACGTCGGTAACGATATATTTAAAAAGTAGTGAAAATATCAATCCAGATATGATTTGCGGTAAAAATAACACTACTTTAAACAATCCGGCAAGCGGGTACTGTTTATATAAGTAAAACGAAAAAAACAACGACAACGGAACACTAATTGCCAAGGAAAGGAGAAATGCCCATAATGAATTCAAAATCATATAAGATTTTCCTTTCAAAATGTCAAATGCGGCAATAAAGTTCTTAAATCCTGCCCACTTATAGGTATACCCCAACCCTTCCATATTCATTTCATAATTCCAAAATGCCATTTTTACCGTGTTGATGTTAACGTAAATATAACACACTACGAATTGAATTAATGGTACAATAAATAAGGATATATAAAATATGAATCTTGATTTTTCTCGCGACATCATCTTTGCAGATTTTTTTATTCCCAATTTATAATCCTCCATATTATTACCCCTTATAATAAGTTACCCACTTGTCATTCGTTATCATCGTCGATTCAAAAATCGTTTTTAAATCATAACCTGCATCCATAGCTTTCGTAATAGCAGGATAATGGATATTGTTTACGCCCTTCACAATCAAAGGCATAACTTTAATATTTGAACTTGTGGCGGCAAATCTCAAATAATTTGCAAGAAAAGTAGAATTGTCGGATGAGCAAGATACAACCTTAGAATTTTTTTGCACTTCCAAAACCGACTTTTGAAAAATGCTTAAGTTTGCTAAATCCGCATCGGCAATCGGATAATCCATAGCCTCTTTTCTAATACCGCTGTTAGCCGTATATTTTGCAAGTTCCGCATCAGAATATATAAATTTCAAAAACTTTTTACAAGCATTTAATACTGTTGGCTTTTTTTCTGTTCTTGCATTGATAAAGGCAAAATTTGTAGTCGAAGCCGATAAAAGAACTCTCTCTTTCGCATCCTCTTTCTTTAAGATCGGTTGATCGATTGTTACAGGAAGCGGCATCCATTTTACGTTCCTTTCCGTCTGACCGCCGCTCAACCGATTGTAATCTTTCATTTTATTGTTTTCAAGAGCCTCAGTAAACCAATAACTACCCTCTATAAGCATAGCGGTTTGTTCGATACCGTTTAATCCGCTGCATATAAAGTTCCCTTGCGCATCAAGGTTTGTTGCGGTGTTCTTCTTAAAGTCTTTTGAAAACCACCCTTCGTTATAAGCAATATCTACTAATGCATCCGCATAATAACGAGCGACGGTCTGCGTCGTAAGATAACCGTTGGTTTTACAATCTATCTCTGCGCTTGCGGCTTTGGGCTTAGGTATATAATCTATACCGTCAAACAACGATTGATCGGTATAACCGTCAACGTAAGTAACCGTACCTTTAAAATCGAAGGAGGCTCTCATTTCTTCATAGCCGGACAACGACGCTTCCAAACCCTGCAAAAGCAAAGAAATATAACTGTATTGCGCACCCGACATAGTTAAAGGTGTTGCTCCGATATCGTTCTTGATTTTATCGCAAAGAACTAAAAATTCGGTAAGCGAAGTAGGCAAGCCGTCGTCAAACGTGCCGTATTCGCCATCCGCGCCGCAACTCTTTTTCGCGTCTTTGTGAGAGATAAAATCGGTCGTTATTCCAAACGCCGTATAGGCCAACAAATCGTCAGCGGTATTTACGCCGTTTTCAACAGGATCGGCAACATACAAATTGTTTTTATCAAAGAAATCCACGTCGTAAGAAAGTCCGCCGTAATATTCGGGATACGGCAATCCGTAAAATTTCCCATCGTTACCTTTAAGAATTGATTGATAACTTTCATCAATCTTATCTGCAATAGAAATTTGCTTTCCGTCCCTTGTATCATATTTTTCGTTTACGATATCGTCAATCGATGCAAGCCAGCCTTTTTGCGCAAAAGATCTCGGATTATCCCCTTGTGCGCCAAAATATAAATCGCTTGCCGATGAATTCATAGTATTTGCATTGGGCGTCTTAGTAGTATCAATATCGAGATAAATATCATCGTGCAGCGCCTCGAAACGTTCTTTTGCCTCATACAGCCATTGAACGCCGTATCCGCCCTCGTAGTTTACGATTTTAACAACGGTTTTAGAAGATGCAGAGTTGCTGCAAGCGCCGCACCCCGCCGCCATACCGATTGCCATTACAGTTGTAATAATTTTTTTGAAGTTTTTCATAATTTTCGCTCCTTGTTATTGTTTTTTATAACCACGCGCTGATCCGCGTATCTATGCCGCTGTCCCACGATTTTCCCGCCGAACCGTAATCACACATTTTTATCGTTTTTCCGTTTTTAGTGGGAATTTCGTATTCAAGTAACGTTTTGAACATACCCGTTTTTATCGCTACCGCGTGAATTTTTCCGTTTTCATCCGTCGCTATTTCCACAGGTTCGTCAAACCCATCGTGATAACGCTCATCTCTCGCCAACACTACAGGACCTTTTCTCACGAGAGTTTTACCGTTACGCTTCACTAATTTGAAATCGTTATCGAATTTCAAAATAATTTCCGATTGATCTCCGAATAATTCTTCAACCTGACAATAAGTTCCGCTTTGCGTTGCATAGGCTTTTCCGTTCACAAAGCATTCTGTCTTTTCCGACCAACACGGAATTCTCAACTTCAAGTTAAGCTTTTCTTTCGCCGGCATTTTAAACAACAACTTAATCGTGCCGTCGCCGTTGTACAAATCGCCGTCCGCCTCTATCACGAAATTTTTTCCGCTCGGCGTTTTTAAATTGTAGGTCGCCGCCTCGTAAGAATTAATTACATACCCACCTTTATCTTCCAGCACACCGTAAAGCGCGGAAAGAGCTGTTCCCATAGAACCTATACACGTGCAACAACCGTAAAATTGGCCTTCGTCGTTAAGTAACCGCGAACCGCCAATATCTATGGCTCTTTCCTTCTTTACAAGCGGACTGTAACTGTTAAACGGCAAAAACAAGCCTTTCGCGTTAAGAGCGGCGGGTTGTTCCAAATACCACTTGAAAACCTTTTCGTTCTTTTCGGTATTAACAGCCCCTAAAAGCGCATTGATTGCCGATTGCTCGATGAAATCTGCATATTTGCTGTCGCCTGTATAGCAAAGAAGTTGATAGCAACAGTTCATCCAGGTAACGGTTACGCACGTTTCAAGCCCCGGACCTTTCATATATTCGGTTTGCGTTTCCGTCGAATTATAAAAATTTTCGTATTGACAACCCAACGCACCGATTTCCGTCAATTCGGTCTTAGCGACCATATCAAAGAAATTCATAGTCGCAACGAGATATTTCTCTTCTTTCGTTGCCTTATAAAAATATAATAACCCCTGAAAGCAACTCATCATCTCGTAAGCCTTTTGGAATTTAAATTCATACGGCTTTTTTTCCTTCGTGTATGCAAGTTCGATAATATTCTGCGAACCTATAAAACCCGTAGAAACTATATGTCTTGCAAAGTCGAGGTAGCGTTGCTCGCCGGTAACGAAATACAATTTCATAAACGGCTCTAAAATCGAACAGGAATTCATACCCTCGAACGTATACGAACAATCGGTTATTTTCTTTTTACCTTCACCTACGAATTGCAAAATATAATCGGCGTGCCTTTTAAGCGCGGTTATAATCTGTTCGCGGAGCGATTCGTCGGGGCATATTTCGAGATAATACAAAAAACCGAGCATAACGTATTTTCTGCACCATAAATCCCACGCCGTAAACTCCAACTTTACCGAATAGGTGGAAAACCTGCCGTTTTCCTGTTGCGTGGCAAGCATTTTACGCGCAACTCGTTCAAGTTCGCTCAAAAGTTTTTCGTCGCGCGTATATTGATACGTAAGACACGCTCCTCGCATCATCTTACCCCAGAATTCCCCGCGCCAAGTATAATCGTCGTCAGAATTGAACGTATATTGCCGTATAAATTCGTTCCACAATTTATCGTCCGAAAGCTGTTCTTTTTCTATGAAACGATTCAGATAATCGGTAACGCCTTTATATTTAACGGATCCGCTTTTCAATTCGTGGAAAGCGTCGTTTTTATTTCCGACGTCTATCATCATAGTGATTTTCCTCCTGTAATTTATCGATATAGATTTTACGCCGATATTTCACTCGAGCGTTTGTAACAATATTTCTTTGATTTTTTTAAACGGAACCGACAAATTTCCTTTCTTCAAAAATTCGGGAAGTTTTCCTGTAAAAAATTTCAGCCATACCGCCGCCGCTAAAAACCGACCGTAATTTTCGCTTAAATGAAATCCGTCGCAAGTGAGCGATAAACCGCCGTTTTCGGGTACAAATAAGTCGTCGCCGCGCAATTTTTCTATCACCTCGCCAACAGGAATCATTCGTAGACCTTCCTGTTTAGCGACTTTACGCGTAATTGCGGCTATTTGACTATACATAACGCGCCTGTCGTTCTCATACAACTTAAAATGCGGATGCGTAGAATAATTATCGTATGCCCAGGTTTGATGAAAAACGATTTCTGCGCCAGAATATTTTTTAACGTATTCTATAAGTTTTTCGATATACGGATAGTAACTTTCGGCTTTTCCCGAATAACCGCTTACCTGCTGCACGGTAATATAATCCCATTTTTCCGATAAAAGCGCGTCTTTTATGCTTATTTGAAACGGATATAATTTCGCGCCGTTTTCCTGATAATCGTAAATTTTTGCATCCTTTTCTATATTCTCGCAGTGCATAGCAAGACTGCAACCGCCGATATACAAATTCCTTACGTATAGCTCGCTATCGAAAAGTTGTAATAATTCCGTTGCGTTTTGAGAGAAACTGTTGCCTATCGCAAGTATCTTAACCATTTTTCAACCATTTCAGCGATTCTTCAACGTAATCGTATTTTCCTTCTGCATTTTTACGAGTAGAACCGTTACAATGACCGCCGCTTAACTTTACAAGCTTAATATCGGCGTTTTCGTTAAAAGTCTTAATCGCTTTAAAAAACAGCAGATTTTGTTCGGGACGGCAAGGCATATCGTTTTCGTAATAAATCAGCAGCATTCTCGAAAAAATTGTATCTTTATCAACGAAATTAAGCGGCGCGTACTCGTTTATCATTTGCTTTCTGCGATCCTCGCCTAATTCGAATCGAATAACGTTAAAATGTGCCGTCGTTTGCGCGCTGTCGATGATCCAACCGCTTATATCTCCGTTTGATAAACCCTCCCTTTCAAGATACTTTTTATCAAGACAAAGCATAAGAGAAATCCACGCGCCGGCAGATTGTCCCGAAACGATAATTTGCTTATTGCCGCCGTATTTTCCGATATTATCGTAAATAAATCTGATTGATTTTGCGGCGTCCGATAAATAATCCGGAAATTTCGCTTCGGGATACATCCGATATTCTACCGATACAAAACAATAACCGTTTTCCACGAAAACTTTTGCAATTTCAAAGTAGTTACTATCGCTTTTATTTCCGCTCTCCAATCCGCCGCCGTGAAAATAAACGACGGTTTTAAAATTTTGGATTTCCGGCAAATATATGTCGAGAATATTTTTCTCATATTCGCCGTACTTAATATTCCGATAAACTCTCATAAATTATTTTTCCCGTTTTTCTCTAACACATTAAGGAAATAAAGATAAACGCCCGCCGTCCACCCGAACATTTCGGGCATTGCGTATTCGTTGGTAACGTTTACGTTCCCTTCCGCAACGTTGTATTTTTCCCATAAACACCCCGTCTTTTCATAAACGGAATTGCATAAACCGACGTATTTTTCCGCAACCGTTTTCGCCTCGTTATAAAAGCCGTAATTTTTCAACGAAACGAAAGCGATATATTGCAACGGCGGCCACCCGTTGGGGTACGACCATTGATACTTGCCGTAATCTTTATCCGTAGCAGAAACACCGAAATCTTTGATTAACGCCTTGTACGCATTGAGTAATCCGTCTTTCATATCGTCGTCTGCCATCTTTACAAAATAAGGCTGAAACGCCGCACACGATACTACGCTGTAATTTTTTCCGGCTTTTGTATCGTAATCAAGGTAAACGGACTTTTCTTTATTCCATAAATAACAGTTTATAAGCTGCTTGCGATTTTCGGATCGGGCAAGATAATCTTCGTCGCCCGTAATCCGTAATCTCTTTTGCAATCTGTTGAGATATACTTCGTAAAAATACAAATTGGCATTGAGATCTACGGGCAATCCGTTCATACACCCGTACTCGCCTAAATGCGTGTTGAAACGCGGCGAACAATCCCACCCCGATTCCGCAATCGCAAGAAAATTTTTCCCCGTCTTTACGTTATCGCCTTTAAAAGCGCCGTCGGTTCGTTTTTGCACCGCCTTAGCGTATTCTTCATATTCTTCGCGACTCACACCGTTATCGCCATAACGGTTAAGCCCCAACTCGGTATTCCTGTTTTTTTGCCACCACTCGTATTCCGTTTTAATCGAATGATAAAATTCTTTCAGTTCGCTTTCGGAATATTGATTTTCAAGATCGCTTACCGCAAACGCAAAGTACGGCGGCTGACTTCTTGAAAGGTAAAACGTTCTCGAACCGTTAGGTATATAGCCGAACCTTTTTACCAGATAATTAAAATTGCCTGTATTGTTTTTCGCTTGTTCGATATCGCCCGACGCGATTAAGCCGAGATTTGCAAAATAAGTATCCCAATAATACATTTCGCGAAAACCTACGCCCGTATTAGGCGTGGGCGTGGTAAACGGATACGGCAACCCTATATAAGTGCCTTCGTCCGATTTTACGTTACATACCGTTTTTCCTATTTTTTCTTCGATATATTCTTTTACCCTTTTCATAAATTTTCATATATGTGCGATGATTTGCACTTTTCGCCCGCGGCGTTTTTCGCCACGGGCGAAAAGCTTTTTAATCTGTTTTCAGAACGATATTACGCTTTCTTCCAGGAAAGTACGCCGTCTAAAACCGTCCAGTACGCAAGATTGAACGATCCGTAATTATTGCCTGCTGCCTTCATTAACTCCGCAGTTGTATAGCGTTTAATTCCGGTAGTAACTTTTACTTGTGCAGCTCTAAAATTATTTTTGTCATTTTCGCTGTGGAACTTGCCTTCGCTTTCGATTAACGCTTTTGCATTTTCGAGTTTAGTCTCTTCAGTCGCTTCGTTTTCGGCGAGAATCACTTTGCTCGATCCCCAAACAACACGTCCCGGGTTTCTTACAGAAATGGTCGTATTTGCTATAACGTAAACGTTAGAAAAATCAGGAGACTTGTCATTATCTTTATCATTACTGTCCCAAACAAAACTTGCGTCCGCCGCGTAAAGACCGTAACTAAAACAATATTGCGCCTTTGCATTTTTTATGGTATATTCGAATACGCAATCGGTAAACGTAGTTTTAGCCCATCTGTCTTTTCCCGTATCGGAGGCTGCGGCCTTGCAGTAGAACCCGTCAAGTTGCGTTGCGATAAGCGCACGGTTTCCACCTGCGTCATCATTTTCCCACGTTCTACCTCCTCCCCACATATCGTTTGCCTGAACGTAAACGTTTTCAAATCTTCCGTCAGATACGTTTTGCGCAAACAAACACGTATTCATCCCGTATTCGCTACCCTTTAAGTTTACGCCGGTAAAGCCCACGTTTTTAACGGTTCCGCTCGTTACTAAGCCAAACAAACCCTGGTTGATTACGGTAAGATTAGAGATTGTGTGTCCCGCGCCGTCGAACGTACCTTCCAGTCCGCCTCTTATCGCCCTGTCGGTATAACTGCCAACTTCTTCGACCTTATATAAGGCGGTATCCTCTTTCTTTGTTGCAAGAACATTTCCGTCAGCACCGACCTCGAAAGTCAGTTTATAACTTTCTTCGTCAGATTTGATAACTTTGTGGCTGTAACCCGTTGCGTCTATATCGTTTGCGACAACGTAATATCCGTCAAACTTAGTAGAAGATATAATGGATTTGCCTTGAACTTTTGTTATATCTTTCAGTTCAAAGTACGCAAGATCTTCGGCATTTCTTATAACTTTGGTTGCGGCAACAAAAGGTTGCGAATACACGTTGCCGTTCGCGTCGAATACGTTTAAAGTATACGATTTTTGTTCTTCAAGATCGCCCGCATTACTAACAACAATTCCGTCATTGGTAATTGTTGCGTTTACGGGTTTTGCTCCTATGTACGCCTGAATCTCGCCGGTGATATTATGCTTATTTTCAAACACGCTGCTTGCGTCTACATTGCCGTAGTAGCCCGTGTTTTCGGAAATTTCGTTTACGGTCTTTTTACCATAATAAACGTTGAGCTTGTCTTCCGCGTATGCCCCGCTTTGAACCGCAGCCAAAGCGATTGCACGCATAGAACGAGTTGTAGAATAATTCTCTACATAGTTATACGTTTCCCCCACCTTAACGTAAGCACGGGCTACGAGTTCAAGCGCGTAAGCGGCTTGTTTTTGCTCTTCTTCAAGATCATCGTAAACAATAGACGCGCTGAAAACGAATTCCCCTTCGTCGTTAAATGCAGGCTCGGTTGCCGAGCAAGATACGGTGATCGCCTGGTTGCTGTCTACGGTAAGCAATTCATTTTCGCTCAGATTACGAGCAGGCGTTACCACTGCGCCGAATTCCACCGCTTGCTCGCCCACGTTAAGCGAATTGTAAAAATTTTGATCGATACTCGCAGACCAACGAATCCCGGTTTTATCAGTTTCATTTTGCGCCATACGCACACTGCCGCCGTCTTTCATTACGAATTTACCAACCGTAGCCGCGTCAACCTCGTATGAGGTTTTAGCCAACGACAAACAACCGAAAGCGAAAACAGCCACAAAACACGAAACGAGAAATCCGAAAACGGACAACTTTACTTTTTTAATCATTCTTTTCCACCTCCAACGTCACTGTTAAACTCATCTCTTACCAACCAAGCGGGATTAAAACTCTTTAACCCGTCGGTCGACGACGTAATCACGTCCGCACTCTCAAGCATTAAACAACACATTAAAGGTTTTAAATACTCCTTCTTCCCCATCAAACTACCTCCGTTTAAATTTTTTATATTTATCACAAACTCGTCGAATGCAACCTTATAAATTTTCGATTTGTTCGTTTAAATATTCTCTTGCTTTTAAAATATCCGCTTGCGGATCGTCGCCCGTTTCGCGTTCTATCGTAAGAAACCCGTCGTATCCGATATTTTTTAAAGCGGAAAGATATTCCTTCCACTGCACCTGTCCCTCACCGAGCGGAACTTCCTTAAAGCACTTGCAGGCATTCAATGCTTCCACGCCGCCTACGGCAAACGCGTGATATACATCCGTAGGAGTCATATCGTCGCTTATCTTAATGCCGTCTTTTGCGTGCGTATGCACGATATAGTCTTTAAGCAAATTAACCGCTTCCACGGGATCTTGCCCCGTTACCATCACGAAATTCGCCGGATCTGAATTTACCCCCACGCCGCCTTTGGTGTCCTTTAAAAACGCAAGCAAAGTCTTAGCAAACTCGGGCCCTGTTTCTATCGCGAGTGTTACGCCTTTTTCTTTTGCGTACAGCCCCGCTTCCGTAAGCGCGTTTAACATTACGTTATATCTCGGTTGGTTTTTATCCGACGGAATAACGCCTATGTGTGTGGTAACAACTTGCGCGCCGAACTCCACCGCAAGATCTATAATTCTCTTGGTTCTTTCTACTCTTTCAGCGTTATCTTTCTCTATTTCGAAACCGTAACCGCCCATATCGCCGCAAAGTGCGGATACTTCGAGTTTATTCTCTTTAAGAAGTTGTTTAATTTTGCTTTTTTTCTCCGGCGTAAGCGTTTCCGGCGAAAATTCTCCGCTCGTTGCGTAAATCTGAACGCCGTCGAACCCGTTTTTTGCCGCAAGAACGATACACTCTTCGAGCGGCTTTTTAAAACAATCGGTTATAACGCCTAATTTCATTTTCTCATCCCGCCTTTATCGTATATCTCGCAAATCAATTTTTGCGTTTCGAGCGCGTTCTCGCCGCTGATTTCAAGCGGCTCTTCGCCTAAACAAGCCTTATAAAACTGATCTATCTGCCTTATATGCTGAAATCCCCAATAGTCTTTGCCTCCCTCATATTCTATATCGTTATCCGACTGATGAGCTTCTTCTATCGTTCCGTCGTTATAACGAATATAAGCGTCGTCGTAATTAAATTCGACTTTGCCGTTTTCGCAATACAGTTTGATTGTTATGGGTTCGTCGCAACCGTAGTTGTTCATACAGTAGAAACCGTATTTTACACCGTTTTCAAAGGTTATCAACCCCTCCGCGCTATCTTCGACTTTAACGATCTTGTGTCCGCGGTTAGCCATCGAGCAGGATACGTTTTTCACCTTAGAATCTACTATCCAACGAACGAGATCTATGGAATGTATCGCCTGATCGATCACTACTCCGCCGCCCTCTTTATCCCAAGTGCCTTTCCAATCGCTTTCTGCATAATAATCATCGGAGCGAGTCCAAGTCAAAACCGAGCTCGCGGATATAATCTTACCGAGTTTACCGCTTGCAACCGCCTTTTTTACAAGTTTCGCGGAATTGTTGTATCTGCATTGAAATATAACGCCGTATAAAATTCCCGTTTCTTTTGCCGTAGCAACGGCTTTTTCGGCGTCCTCCACGTTAATAGACATAGGTTTTTCGGATAGCACGTTTACGCCGCGGCGCATAGCGTACACCGCCACGGGAACATGCAGATAATGCGGCAAGCAAATATGTATAGCGTCGAGCTTTTCTTTGTCGATCATTTCGGCATAATCGTAATACGCTTTTATACCATACTTCGCGGCGGTTTCGTCGGCACGATCTTTTTTCACGTCGCAACAAGCAACTAATTCGGCTTGCGGCAACACCAGCGCCGACACGAGATGCATCACGGATATTCTTCCGCAACCGATAACGCCTATTCTTAATTTTTTTATATCTCTATCCATTGTTCCGAATTTTTTTCAGATTTTATTATCGCGTCGCGCACCTTCATCACTTCGAGGGTTTCGAGCGAATCAAACGGAAGTTGTCCGTTTTCGTAGAATTTAAGTATATCCGCAATAAGCGACTCGAAAAACGATGAAGTAATTTGTATGAACTTCGATTCGCCGCCGTTTTTGCAGGGAATAAACGCAGTCGGAGTGCCGTAATTCGATACGAACACAATATTCGCATTTCTTCCGTCGGCATACTCAACTCTTATAATGTGTTGGTCGTTATCGTTGAACGCCATAAGCCTTTTTGCGCCGATACCCATCAGTTTTACGAGCATTTCGGTTTGGTGAATAACGTACTCGTTCACACTCGCGCCGCTCCCCATAACGGTTACGGTCTGACACTCGCCCGCATACTCGGAAAGTTCGCTCGCGTACCTCAACGCCGATGTGCTGAAAAACTTTGCGCCGTGTTCTTTGCCGATTTCAAATATTTTCAAAGCAGTTTTATAATCGGGGGCAAAAGTCTTATCTATGTAAGTATTTTTACCGTACTTTAACGCGACTTCGGCATATCTCAAATGCGTGTCGGGATCACTCGGCGCAAGAACGAGAATATAATCGCTCTTTTCGCAAAGTTCCTCTATAGTGGCGCATCTTTCCACGCCGTACTCTTTGCACCACTCGCCGGTGGTTTTGCCGTCTACGGGCGAAACGTCCTTTTCCGCCCATGCGTACTTAACTACGAAGTCCGTGCCGAGCGTTTCGTTCGCCTCTTTTATCCACTCGGGATAATGGTTGGCGTGCCACTCGGATATGTAGTAATCAATAAACCCTATCGTTTTCATTATAATTCTATTTCCTTCTTTTCGTCGGACGATTTATACAGCGTTTCGAGCAACTTCATACTTTCGAGTATTTCGGTTATGTTGCTCTTGTTCTTTACGCCCGTTTTTATGCTTTCCGCAAAGGCTTGATCTTCGCACAAATACATATTGGGTATATCGTATTCGGGAGCAATCGTTTCAAGCGTCTGTCCGTCGTAAAATTCAAACTTACCGCCGTAAGACAATCTCGCGCCGCCTTTATCGCCGAGGAAGTCCACAAACATTTCGGGCTTGTTTATATTTTGCGCCCACGCACCATTAAACGAAATGCTCGCTTTATTCGTCCTTATGTAGCCTGATATAAAGTCGTCTACGTCGTTTGTCCCGTGTTCTTTATCTGAGGTATCTTCTGCCCACATACTCTTATATTTATAGGACTTCATATCTTTCGCCAATTCGTTATAAGCGTCGCAAGTAACTGTTTTTAACTTCGCGCCGCCGAGAACGTACAGTATAAGATCAAGGAAGTGAATGCCCCAATCTATAAGCACACCACCTCCCGACTGCGCTTTTGTGGTGAACGCGCCGCCAAGGCCGGGAATACTACGGAAAGAACGGAACGAACAATAAACGTGATAAATATTGCCGAATTTGCCTTGTTCGTTTAATTCTTTAAGCATTTCAACAGACTTTTGGTATCTGTTGCAAACGCCTATCTGAAGCATTTTACTCTGTTTTGCCGCTTCATTCGCCATTTCTACGGATAATTCGTAATTGACGGTTATCGGTTTTTCGCAAAAAACGTGTTTACCCGCTTTCAAAGCGTCCATACTAACCGTATAATGAGCGAAATTCGGAGTTAAAACGTAAACCGCATCAACCTCTTTGTCGTCAAGCGCGATTTTATAATCGGTGATAACGTTTTCAATTTTCGAAAACTTCTCTTTTGCGGCCTGCGCTTTTTCCTTTATAATATCGCAAGCATACTTTACCCTTACGTTTTCCATTTGCTCAAATGCAGGAAAATGCGCATTGTTCGCTATTCTTCCGCAACCGACAACGGCAACAACTAATTTTTCCATAAAAAAACCTCCGAATGGACTTATTTTTTTTCAATTCGATATCATTATACACCCCCAAAATTCATTTTGCAATGTTTTCATTTGTCCTAAAATTTATCCTGATTTATACTTCAAATCAGTAAACGTCAAGGAAATTCAAGAAATTTTACGCATTTATGTCAATTTCTTTCATAAAAATTTTTTCACTTATCCCTTGACAAGCCTTGATTTTAGTTGTATACTTACAATCGGGAACGTTAAGGAGCGGTTATGGACTTGTCTAAATTTAAATATCATTATATCGTAAACAAATTGAACGATCCGCTATCGTTCGACACAATCGACTTGCTTCAAATAGGCATAGCCCATTGCGACTACAACGCAACGATTAATGAACACGCACATTCCGATTATTACGAATTGTCAATTATTACTTCGGGCAACGGCACTATTACAACCAACGACATAGAATCCGCTGTCGAAAAGAATGATATCTATTTATCTTTGCCCAACGACCGCCACAAACTTGATTCCACCGCAAATTCGCGAATGAATTATTATTTTTTCGCGTTCAGAGTTACCGATAAAACGCTTGGTAAGCAAATGAAAATTTTGGCTCGACTGATGAAAAACGAACATAGAAGAATTTTCAGAAGCGATACGTTAACCCAACTCATTGCAACCGCAATTGCCGAAATCGATTCGCCCCGTTTATTCAAGGAAACGTATATTTCCACGTTATTTACCCAAGCAATAATTCAAATTTTACGTTCAACTATAGCTCACAATATACAAGACAAACATTCAGGTACAAGAAACGAAATATGTTATCAGATTATGTCTTATATAAACGCACATATTTATACATTAGTAAATCTCTCAGATTTATCAAATGTTCTCAGCTACAATTACCCGTATTTATCTAAAATCTTCACCGAAACAACATCACAAACCATTGCCGATTATTATCGGGAACAACGACTTGAAGCAGCTTGTAAACTTATCCGTGCCGGAAATTTAAGTTTTACGCAAATATCCGAAAAACTGCATTATTCGTCTATATACGCATTTTCAAAGGCGTTTAAAAATCACTATGGTGTATCACCTAAAGAATATAAAAGCAAGATATAAAACAACAAGTCTGAGTAACCGCCCCTCATAGCGAACGGCTTTTCTTTCCCAAGGAATTTTTTAGTAAAATTTTATTTGACTCTCAAAATCATCGCAAATGTATTTTTTTAATAAGAAAGGAGGCAAGGAAATGTTACTATATTACATAAGGCATGGTGACCCCGTATATGCCCCCGACAGTTTAACCGAACTTGGTCGTAAGCAAGCAGAAGCATTATCCGAAAGACTTGCTTTGAGTGGCATAGATGAAATCTATTGCTCGACTTCCGTCCGAGCGCAACAAACAGCAGCGCCGACTGCAAGAAAATTGAATCTTCCGGTAAATCTACTCGATTGGTGTAGCGAGTCTTTTGCGTGGAATGAGTTTAGCATATCGAACGGGCGAGAAAAGAAATGGCTTTTCCAAGATGAAGCCGCGCGTAAACTTATGGTTTCAAAGCGAATAGAAAATTTTGGTGCAAAATGGTACGAATGCGACTTTTTTGCAAAAACCAACGTTAAAAGCGGTATCGAGCGCATTAGCAAAGAATCACGCAACTTTTTTTCGAAATTAGGATATGACAAGTCGATAGACGGAAACTACTACGTTGCAAATAAACCGAATGAAAAGCGTATTGCTTTGTTCGCTCACGCAGGTTTCGGTATGGCTTTTTTAAGTTTATTACTGAATATACCCTATCCTGCGTTTTGTTTGCATTTTGATATGGAACATAGCGCAATGACCGTCATTCGTTTTGACGGCACAAACTTCGTTGTGCCTTGCGTGTTACAATTAAACAACGATTCACATTTATACAAAAATTGTTTACCTACTAATTACAATAACGGCATTATTATATAACCCAACCATTATATTGCGAAATTTTATATTCTCTCCCAACATTTGACATTGATCGCATTTTTGCTCCGCGCGACTATCGTATAGCTTTCGTTGTCACAAAATAAATATCCACCCGCAGAGCGGGTGGCTTTACATTTTCGGGCATAGCCCTTGTCTACAGGCAACGCACAAGTGCGTCTTTTCTTGGCCTGCCAGCCACGCATTGTTTACTTGCTACCCGTAAACGGGTCTCGCGGATCGAATATGCTCAGTTGATCTGCTTCTCTATCGCCTTTCAACTGATTTGCAACATATTCTTGTATCGCTTTTGTGTTCTTTCCTACCGTGTCTACGTAATATCCTTTGCACCAAAATTCGCGATTTCGGTATGCAAATTTCATATTTCCCCATTTCTGAAATATGATTGTTGCACTCTTTCCTTTCAGATACTCCATAAATCCCGAAACGCTCATTTTGGGTGGCTGCGATACAAGAATATGTATGTGATCCGGACATGCTTCTCCTTCGATTATCTCTACACCTTTCCTCTCACACAACTTCCTTAATATTTCCCGTACTTCTTTTCTGTGTTCTTCATAAAATATTTTTCGTCGATATTTCGGCGCAAATACTATATGGTACTTGCAATTCCATTTCGTATGTGTTAAACTATTTATGTTATTCGATGTTTCTGACATTGAATTTCCTCCGATTGTATTTTTTTCGTTGACTGGCAGGTCATACGTTTATTTTAATACAATCGGAGTTTTTTTTTCAACTCATCGGTAAACCTTTTTCCAACCACGCGACTATCGCGTGGTTTTTCTTTATATCAAAAAAGCGACGCCCCTTACGAAACGCCGCCTGTAGTTTATGCTTTTCCGTAAGGTTACCACACCGAAATTCATAAATCTCAAGACTTATTGAATACAACGAAAACCAGCATAACTCTACCGAGAGTATGCGCCTTGAGAAAATATATATGAATTCGAATGTGGTAAATCTATTATACACTATTATCTGTAAAAAGTCAAGGTTTTTGCATATAAAGAACATTGTATTGCAAACAACCTTTAGTTGTACTAACAGAAAACAGAACTTATAAACAATAAAAGCGTAGAAACTTAGTCCTACGCCTTTATTTTATTATACTTACATATTTATAGTCTTTCCCGTTTTTCTCGACTCTTCGGCTTTAAATCCGATGAGATGTCCTGTAATAGAATCTTCTATATTTGTACAGGAAATCGACGGCTTTTCGCCTCGCATTAAACTAATAAAATCTTTTACAAGGCGCGAATCCCCGCCGTAATGCCCTCTGTTGTCACCCGTTGTATCTACAATGTCTACTTCTTGTTCGATAGAACGCCCAAGTTTTTTATCGTATTTGCGAAGAGTCAACAATCCTCCCGCACCGCCTTCAAGTTCGCCTAACGTGCCTTTTATATAAAGCTTTCTCATAGGAACTTCCGATGCCGTAATCATAGAATGCGTTGCCGTACTTCCGTTCGCAAACTGAACCATTAACGCCTGATGATCAACAATATCTGCATTTGTTTTATAAATACATCTTCCGTGAGGATTATACGTCAACAAAGACTGTCTTTTTTCTTCCTCGGTAACATCTTGGTAATTTTTTCCTGTGCATTGCCACGGATACCACGGAAATACATCGTGGTGCATATACATTTCTTCCGCTTCAAAATTACATTTTTCTCTGATATTTGCGAGGCAATCAACCATACATCTCGTTCCCGCCCCCACAGGCGCTTTTTCTGGAATAAAGAAATTTCTGCCACCAAAACTCGATACCATCACAGGCTTCGTTGTATTGTTAAACCAACTTATTAAATCAAGATCGTGGCAATTCCTGGATGGATCTGCTGTCCCGTCCCTTGACCAAGGCTTTCTCTGATCCAGACGATAAACTCTCGATAGGTTATT
>ENA-UEQW01000723-UEQW01000723.1-human-gut-metagenome-genome-assembly--contig:-NODE-723-length-29945-cov-50.977869_pt1 | contig 29945 bp, 28 predicted proteins | sample MGYA00242947_ERZ507947 | MGnify/ENA primary metagenome ERZ507947 (study PRJEB26167, sample SAMN06115421) | human gut metagenome | host: Homo sapiens | place: China:Guizhou | collected 2015-03-17... | reverse complement strand
CGGAATCATTTGGCATACATAGTTTGACGATGCAAACAGCATTGTCTGTTTTTGCATGCAATCTAAAGACTATTTTAGATTTTCAACGGTTTAATATAACCGTTTGAAGAATAAACATTTAACTGAGTATTTGAGAAACAGTGGTAACGAGTTAGCAACTGTGCTATTTTCAGCGTTTTGCGGTGCTATACTGTCAAATAACTCTTTCATTTGCAAAGTTATTACTTTTTATTGAAACGCACACTTTTCCGATATGAAATTTAACAAAAAGTCTCCAACAAATATATGTTAGAGACTTTGATTCATTACAATTGGATTTTTATTTATTCAAATGACGATAAACTATATTTGATATATCTGCCATTATTTTGGCGTTATCATCATCAGACTCACGAGAATCCTTTATCAAAACGACAATGTAGCACTTCTCACCGTTGGGAAGATATATCACTCCTGCATCTCCCTCGCTTATCTGTATGCCATCAGCAGTTCGGTTAGAACGTCCCGTTTTATGCCCAAATTTTATATCGGTAGGCAACCCCGCTATTAGTTTGTTCTTGCCAGACACACAATCAAGCATGGCTGTCTCTAAAAACGCAAAATGCTCTTTTGTCAAAATATTTTCTGTATGAAGTTTCTTGAGCAATTGCGCAATAGCTAATGGTGTGCTCCAATTGTTGTAGCATAACATAATGTCCGTATGCATGCTTTCCTCTGTCTCCGTGAAATTCATATCCTTTATCCCAAGAGATTTTATGTAGGAGTCCACTTTATCAATACCACCAACAAACCTTATTAACCAATCGCATGTGTTGTTGTCGCTAATCGATACTGTGTATTTGATTATATCCCTATAAGATATACGAATCCCTTGGTCGGGATATTTATCCCTTAACGGGCTATACGTGTTTTTCAGCATTTCTTTCTGTTTGATATACACCATTTTGTCCAGCGGAATATTCTCTGCTTCCATTTTTTTCAGAGCTGTCACTGCTATATGGAATTTGAATACACTCATAGTGGGATATTTGTCCTCGTTGGCAATGGCAATTATATCGTCATTATGGATAATTGCTACCCCGACAGACGCTTGCTTCCCTTTGATAATCTTTTCAATTTCTTGGGTCATGTTCTGCCCGAAAGCCATAATGCTGCAACAGCAACAAAGCATAACTGATAATAGCGTTTTTGTCATGTTCATTTTTGATAGTGGAACTTTTTGTTTCATATAGTTTTCTTTTTTGCTTCTTAGCCCAAAGAAGCGGATGCTCAAATGCAGAAACGTGGACTACCAATGCAACATTCTAAGTCGAAGGTCGTAGGAAACCTAAATGCACGAATGTAGTATAGCAGCCCACGCTATATGCGTGAGAACCACTATGCCATCCTTGTGCAGTGTCTTGAATTTCCTACGTTCTCGACTTACAAGAAAGCATAACGCTTCTTTTTCTTATGTCTTGGATAGAGTTGCCTCAATCCGAGTGCAAAAGTACAAAAAATCCGTGATATGTCATTCAACAATCACGGACTTTATTTTGATTTACAGTTGCATACCTCTGTTTTGTCTTGGTTTCGGTATTCCGATAGCTTCCCTAAACTCGTTCATCTTCTTTCTGAACCAGCTTATATGTGATACTCCATCAATCTTGAAATCGAACTTTCCATTTTCATCCTCTTTAATGGAGCAGACGGCACGTTGGGTTTCAAAGCCTTGGTTGAACTCGGAAGAATGTAGCTTGCCTTTTATGGGAACGTCCTTGAATGTGCATAATCTTCGGATAATATCGTCATTGAAGCCCAAGCGTTCACGCAGGAAATTTATTGTCGGTATCAGCTTCTCCACATATGGGAAGTAGCGTTTCACAAAGTCTGTAAACTCGGACAATTTGCGGTGTCGCAGCTCGTAAGCGTCTGTTATCTCCTGTATGTGTTTCGCCTGTTGCTGTTCCCTTTGTCGGGCTTCTTCTTGAAGTTCTGATACACGCTCATGCAGATTCTTGTTCTCCCTCTCCAGCGTCTTGACCTTGTTGCTGCCGAAAAAAGAACCGACACTCTCGGCTATGTTGGTCGCTGCGGTCGTGGCTGCGCCTTTCAGTTTCTCAGTCTGCACCTCTTTCTTGGCTTGGCGGAGTTCCTGCCGTGCCGCTTCTTTCCGCTCCTGCAAATCTACCACTTCCGCTTTGAGGCTATCGACAAGTTTCTGTGTGTCCCGATAATACTGCTGCGTGGACTTGTGCCGTGCCGTTGAACCGTCTATGCCACGCTGCAATCCGTACTTTGCCATCGCAATGGCGTAGGTATCTTGGTAGGTCTTCAATTTCAGCCGTGTCATAATGTCATCGGCACACAGTCTTACGGTGTCGGTCGGCTTCTTGCGGTAGCGTTTCTTTGTCTGTTCCTCCCGTTTCCTGCGCTTACGTTCCCCCTTTACGATTGGAACAAGGGTGATGTGTATGTGTGGCGTTTCCTCGTCCCGATGAAGGTGCGCAGCCACAATATTCTCCTTACCGAACATGAAGGCAAAGTAGCTCATGTTGTCGGCACACCACTCGTCCAATCTGCCTTCTTTTTCGATACGCTCCATGTCCTCATGCGTTCCCGACACGATGATGCGGATTGCCTGTACTTGGTTGTTACCGATTTTGCGTGTCAACCCTGCGTTTTCCAAACGGTGTTGGATGGCTGCTGTTCGGTCTTTCACTCCATCGGGATAGTCGATGAGTTTTCGGTTAAGATGCGTGCGAGTTGGATCGGCGTTCTTCGGTATGATAAAACGCTCGATGTGGGCGGTCGTTCCGCTGTCGGAACCGTGCGCCTTTTCCATATGTAATACGACAAATCCCATATATGGTTTTCCTTTCTTTTTTAGCTTGTGAAACAATGGTTGATTATTCTCCTGTACGGCTTCTGCCGTTGGCTTGGGAGAGTCCAGAGAGGTGCAACCTCTTTGGCTTATTGGGGAATTTTCAGCGTTGCTTGCAATGCGGCTCGGAAAATTCCCTAATAAGCTATGGTATTTTCCGCTTGTAAATATCCGCACGGCTGCAAGCGTTCTCACTCCCTACATCTTCAGCCCTCGCTTTTTCGGTGGCTGCATCATCCGCCTTGCGGATTGGACTTGCCTCTCCTGCTTCATCGGCTCTGCCGATTGGGACAAGGGCTTACCGCACAGGTAGTCGTTCAAGTCCTTATACTCACTATAGTGTATGGACTTGTCGGAAAGGCGTTCCCCGAACCTTGCTTGCAGATGCTCACAGGCTGTCCGTCCTGCCGTATCGTTGTCAAGGAAACAGCCGATTTGGGAATAGTCAGCCAATATGCCCTCCGCCTTTGCGAGATTGGAAACGGAGTTCAAGATGATATAATCCTGCGTGGTCAGTCGGGGGCATTGCGGATTGTTCCTCACACGGATGGAAAGGAACGAGAGGTAATCCATGAAGCCCTCGAAAAGATAACAGGTTGTCGGCTGTTCTCCACTTTGTCGGATATGGGTGATGTCCTTTGGAGCGACACAACCTTTGAAATAGCGGTTGCGCACCTCATAACCACCTGCCATATTCGGGAAACCGATGGCGAAGTATGGTCTGCCCTTGTTTTCAAAATGCAGTTCCTTACATTCCCTCTTGGCGAGTTCGGTGCTTATTCCTCGCTCCTGCAAATAGGATAATAGTACAGGAGAGGATAACTCCGAAACTTGCAGATGTCGGTACATCGGTTCTGAAACGGATTGCCGACCAAAAGAAAATGGTACATGGATGGCGGTGTGCAGATGCGGTGTCTGTTTGGCGATGCACTCCAACAGATACGGCACGTTGTCGGAGCGGTAGAGTTCCGAAGCCAATGCGATGATATTGCCACCCTTGCCGATGCCGAAGTCATACCATTGGTTGAGTTCGGTGTTTACCTTGAACGAGGCTTCGGCTTCCTCTCTCAGCGGTGACTTGTACCAAAGGCTGCTATCTTGTCGCTTGACGGGTGTGTACCCCAGACTTTGCAGATAGTCTGCTATTCTGATTTGTTTTGCTTCCTGTATTGTCATAATGTATATTCCTACGGATTTGATGATGGTTGATAAAGCGATGATTTGATGAACATATGGTTTAACACATTGATTTATATCTATATATCATCTCATCATTTATTCATCAAACCACTCACGAAAAGAGAAATTCATCGTTTACGGTGTCGGGCATGGTCTGTCCGTCCTGTTTTCTCCTTTCATCAGTGAGATACTTTTGATGAATGTTTGATGAGAATGTAAATATCTATATTTCAATATATTTATATACTTATTCATCATTTCATCAAAATAATCATAGTGTTTCCAAAAACGATTTTGTCACGGTGTAGAACCGTCCTGTCTTCCGCATGGGCGAATAGTGACAGTCACGGGTATAGTCCAACTGATAGGTGGTATAGGTAAGCGTGTTGGGTGCAGGATTAAGTTTCCAACACTCTTTCAATACCCTGCGTACTTGATGTTTCTCCACTTTTGCCTGTGAATACCGCAACAAAAGAAAAATATCGTTGCAGTCAAAAGAGAAAGTGTCCGTGCCTACACTTTCCATAATGTCAAGGATAAGCTCGTGCATCTCTATCTCCAATCTGTTGCGGTTGCTGCGGATAATCTTCTGCAAGGCTTCGGTATGCAGTAGTGAGGGCGTGAACCACATACGGCTTTTCTTTTCGGTGGATAGCTGCCTATGCTGTAAATGGTGGAGAAAAGCAGGTATCTCCGCTTTCAGTTTTTGCAGGAAGTCGGTATCATCCGACTGCAAGCGGTCTATCTTGCGCACCCAATAACGGGTTTCACCTGCATCAATGATGACAGGCAGGTACTCGTTGTTTGAACACAGCACGAATTTGGCGAAGAACGCAATTTCGTCACGGTCTTTGCCTTTGGCTTCCACCTTGTAGGATAGTGCCGTGCTCAGGTTCTTCAACCGCTCGCTGTCCTCCCGGCGGCTCAGCAATACTTCGTCCACCACGATAAGGAGTTTCCCAGCCCAGTCGGAATTGAACTGGCTGCGGAAATCCTCGTTGGTGTTGAATGTCACGTTATTCTGAAACAGGGCTTTCAGAAAATTGAGGAATGTACTTTTGCCTGTGTTGCGCTCCTCCGACACCAACAGCAGGATGGGCAACTTCTGAATGGGTTGCAGGTAGAGCAGTTGAAGATAGTCCATTCCCAACTCGTATTGCTCCCCGAAGATATGTTCCACCAATGAGCGGACAGAGGGGAAATCACCCTCTTGCGGTTGGTGGGGTATCGGCTCGTAGAGGTTAAGGAACTTGCCGATTACAGGCTGATAGCTGACGTGTTCGGGTACGGTGCAGAAGCCGTCATACTTGGGTACGCTGCCGATGTAGTCCTTGCCATAGTCTTGGCGCAGGGTCTCGTTGTTCCATGCGATGCGCTTCCTTACATACCCTCCGTTCAGTCTTGGCTGCTCCACAATCTTGTAGAGCGTTGTGCCGACACGGATAAACTCTTCCTTTGCCATGCCGCCATCTGTGGGCGGTCGGTGGCTGTCATTTACTTTGTTTGCTTCCATATTCCAATGATTTAAGTTTGAAAAAATGTCAGCTACAAAAGTATAATCAACTGTCGGATAAGTTGATACGCAAATCACAGCAGAACGCAGCAAAAAATACTTCGGGGCTGTTCGGGGCTGTAAAAACAAAAAATCCGAAGAAACAGAGCTGAAAACAGATGCTTCTTCGGGTGCGTGAGTATGTGTGAATGGCAATACGCCTATGCAAAGTATTTCGGATTTGCCGTATCAGTGATGTTCAGCGAAAAGAAGATGCCTGTTTTTTCTTTTCGCAAGTACAGTCTTTCAAGTATGGCTCTGCGAACCTGTTCCGCTCCGAATGTGTTGATGCGGAAAGCAAGGGCGATGATGGCTTCAAGACTGTAAACCTCCATGCTGCGTTTGTCCGACAGTTTGATGGTATGCTTTGTCTCATATTCCCTCAAAACACCGCTTTTACAAAGAGCCTTTATCCCTGCTCGGATTGTTGGGGCGATAACCCCGAACAACTCGCAGAGTTCCCACTCGGTCATGGCAATGGAGACTGTATCGGTCGGCAGGGCGATGTTGCCCTGTCCGTCCATCGTGATGATGCTTCGTTTCTCTTTCATCTGTATTCTTCTTTATGGGTTATCAAATGGCACTGCAAATGCTTTTCTCCATATCCCCCAACTTGTCGGACAACAGTTCCAAGTCCTGACTTATCTTTTGGGCGGTTATCTTCGCGTAGATTTGAGTGGTCTTTATGTTGGTATGCCCCAACAGGCGGCTGACGGTTTCAATGGGTACTCCGTTGGATAACAGTATGGTAGTTGCTGCCGAATGTCTTGCGACATGATATGTTAAATGTGTCTTTATACCGCACAAATCGGCTATGGCTTTCAGCTTTTTGTTGCAGGTCGTATTACTTGGCATGGGGAAAACCTTATTGTCCTTTGCCATCCCCTTATACTTCTCTATAATCTTTCGGGGAACGTCCAACAGACGGATATTCGATTCGGTGTTGGTCTTCTTTCTTCGGGTGATAATCCATAAGTTACCGTCAAAGAAAGTTTGCAGGTTGTCGGTGGTGAGGTTCTTGACATCGGAATATGCCAACCCCGTGAACACCGAAAACAGAAACAGGTCCCTCACAAGCTCGTGGGTCTTGTCGGGCATCTCGGTATTCATCATGGTGTGTATCTCCTCTTTCGTGATATACCCCCTGTCCACGCTTTCGGGAGAGTTGATATACCCTGCAAAGGGATTGAACGGCAGACGACCGTCATTTCTCGCTATGGAAATGATGTGCTTCAACACAATCATATAGCCCCAAATGGTATTAGTGCGGCATTTCTTCACCGTGCGCAGGAAATACTCGAAGTCGTTGATGAACGTGAGGTTTAACTCTTTGAGGGGAATATCCTCACGCTTGTATGTATGGGGCAGGAACTCCCGAATATGCTTGCAGACGGTTATGTACCGTTGGAATGTTCCTTTGGCACGGCTGTGTCCGACTTTCTTTGCAAACTCCGCATTGTGCTGCTCAAAGAGTTTCAGCAAGGTTTCCTGCTTGATACCGATACCGAGATAGGCATCTTTCAGTTTGGCAGCGGTCACATATCCGTCTGTCTGCATCAGTTCTTGGTAGCGGCGGTTCACCTCCACCCGAATCTTGTCAACCGCACGGTTGATTCTCTGCGCTTCGGCACTCTTGCCCGAAGCACGGTTGTTCTTCACATCCCACAAATGGGGTGGAACTTCCATTTTGCAACTGAACTGCTTAATCTCTCCGTCCACCGTAAGGCGGCACATCAGTGGCAGGTTGCCGTTGGGCTTTGCACTGCCTTTCTTCACGTAGAATAAGACCTTGAATGTACTTCGCATAACTCACTTCTTTTTTGGTGACAAAATTAGTTTACCGTGAGTTACCAACAGCTACGCAAAATTACGCAAATCGCAGAAAAACAGATGCTTATTCTGGAAGTTCACACATTACGGCAGTAATGATGTGGTAACTGAACTCTTGCGTTGTGTGGCTTTTGGATGTCTGCAAACGACCTTTTCCACATCAAAAGCAAAAGCGTAACGACCACTCTTTCAGTTGAATCGCTACGCTTTTCTCAAATTTACTTTTTAGCTATCTGTTTATTTTAAGTTCTAATGATACTAATGTTTTAGAACGTATTAAAGTTAAAGATGACACAGGTGCGACAATTACAGTAACAATTTATAAAAACGCAACTTTATTTTTTCAAGGTGCAATCACGCCATTATTCGTCTCGCTTATGAATGCAGCCTTGCTATGGATGTTAGACGATGTGGATGAAAACAATTCAATAATTGGTTTGAAAAATGTATCATGTAATATTGAAAGCGATGTTACAAAACATATAGATCACATAGAAAAATTAAAGCCAGATGGTGATGTGATGATAAAAATGATAGAATCATCATTACAATTGGTTAATTCTGGGATATCTGTAAGCGATTATGGTTGTTACACTTTTGGTGTATTGAAGGCTATAGAAGGAATTTTAAAGTTGCGCATTCAAGAGGATGTTTACATATTTGAAAATTTTGGGGATTATTTTATTATTAATAAAAATAAAGGTACATATCATTTTAAAACTAGTCTTTATGACGAACAGCCAAATTTGAAAAAAGCGTTGGAAAAGGCTTATAATCATTTTCATAAATATCGACATTCTACTTTTCATGTAGATGATCAAATTGAAACAACAAAAATACTGAATTATAGTGAAGCAATGTCAATAATAGTTGATTCTGTTCATATAATTAATGAAATATGTAATAATTGGTAATTTACTATGTCTGAATATTATCATATAGAGCCATTAAGTAATGGCGATATTTTTGTAATTATTCTTTCTACAGAGATGACATCTGTTTATTGGAAAGAACTTAGAAATGCCATTTCAAGGTTGCGTCGTTCTAATGTTAAAGTCTATTTCGATTTTTTGTATCGCAATGGATTTCAAAATCGTTTTTTTTCTGCAATGGTTGATCAAGATTCTCTATTAGAAGGAAGATTAAGAGGATGTGATATGACAGAATATTATAAACGAATAACTAATCTTTTTTTTCACTCTCATATAGAATTACTGTACGGTTCTGCTTTATCTAAAGAACACAGAGTTCAATTTATACGAGTATTACGAAATTTGTAAAGTATATGTATTTTTAGTAAAATAATAATATGACTCAAATAAGAAAAAACTTTCTTACGAATATCTTTTGCCTTGCTGCAAATGTGATTGTGGGTTTGATGTATACTCCGTTTCTTGTAAACAAACTGGGTGTTGCTACTTATGGAGTACTTCCTATAGCACTTGTCATCAATCAATATATACTTATCATTACAGATGCTTTACAAGGATCTGTGACACGTTTTTATTCAATAGAGTATAGGCAAAAAAATTATAAGCAAGCATCTGTATATTTTACATCGGCTATAGCTGTATCAGTTATATTGGCATTAATATTTATGCCTATTCTAGAAATATCTATACCAATGTTGTTACAATGGCTTAGTATACCTAAAGATCTTGTCAATTCCACAGGGCTACTTATAACATACACAGTGGCAAGTTTATTTGTTGCAGTATGTAGTAATTGTGTAAATGTAACAATATATTCAGACAATAGACTAGACCTTATAAATTATCTTAAGATATTTCGTAATTTATCAAAGTTATTATTAAATGTATTTCTTTTTACATGTTTTACAATAGACGTTTCTAATGTTGGTTTAGCTTCTTTATTGACTGAAATAGGAATCCTTATAGCAAGTTTTATTATGTATTATAGTACAAGGCATGAGGAAGTCCTTTTTAAAATGAAATATATCAATATTAGTGCTATGAAACCTGTGTTTAAAATGTTATCATGGATTTCTGTTGCTAGTTTTTCGAGCGTTTTCATATATAAAATAGATGCTTTGTTTATTAATGATTTTTTTGGATTATACTATACAGGAGTATTGGGCAGTATATCAGAATTTGGTTCATACTGTATCTGTATAACTGGTGTGATAGGATTACTATTTCGCCCATTAATGCTTATAGCATATTCAGAAAAACGTCACGATGAACTCATTCGAATTACTATAAATGGTGCATATATAGTAGGAATTATTTCAAGCTTATTATGCGGCGTAGTGATGGGACTTTCGTCTTCACTTTTGCGCGTATGGTTGAATGATGAAATCTCCCAATACTCTATTTGGATGATGATAAAAATGCTTATAATTCCAATTACAACTTATGGTTCTACTATTGGCATTGTAAATAATTTGTGGAATAATGTAAAGTCGTTTGCAGTTTGGAGCATTGTCATTGCTTTGGCTTACGTGTTGGTAAGCTTGGTTGTGTTAAATTTAGGTTTGGGGATGATTGCATTTTTGATAGTTGGTGCTTTATCTGCCATATTACAGGGGGCGATTCTTCATATATCTATTTATAACAAGGCATATCCTAAATCAACCAAAACTGTATATGCCCAAATGATGAAATGTTGCGTATATTTCATCCTAATATGTATGTTGTCATTATTTGTTAACTATATGATAGATGCAAAGAACTTGCCATTACTTATTGTCGAAATAATAATATCGGTGTCATTAGGAATGATAATATCTCTTCCCTTTTTAAATCGACAAAATTTAGACATGCTTGATGTTGTTTTGCCTATCAGAAGCGTAGTAAGTAAATTATATAAGAAATAATATGAAAATAGCAATATATAATTATCGCGAGTTCAATTTCAATATCGGTGGTATAGAGAGAGTTTCGGTTTCTTTAGCCAAAGGTTTAATAGATAAGGGTCATGATGTGATATTCGTCGCAGTATTTAAATCCCAATATAAAATTGATTATAAAACCCCTGCTCCTCAATTTTTTCTACCCAATACAGACACTTGTTCTAAAGAAAATGTAGAGAAGTTAAGGGAAATTCTTATGGATCAGAAAGTTGATATTTTACTTAATCAAAATTCTCACTCTCTCGATTCACACAATTTACTCCATCTTGCTTCGCTTAACACTAATGTTAAATTATTTAGTGCATTGCACTTTGGTCCTTCTACAAGATTGTTGCTTTACAAGCATCCTATAGATAGGAATATGTTTACTTTTAAAGAGAATGTATTAAGGACTTTAAAATGTATTGCATATAAATGGCCGTTTAGACAGTATTTTCTGAGGAATCAGCGATATCATTACCGCAAAATGTATAATGAGAGTGAAAAAGTTATATTATTAAGCGATAAATTCATTTCTGAATATAGCAAGATTGCTGGTCTGCACGAGTACAATAAATTGTGTGCTATCAATAATGTTCTATCATTCAAATATGAGGAACTTGATATGACGAAAGAAAACAGAATTATGTTTTGTTCGAGAATAGAGTCAGAGAAAAGGCCAGAACGTGCTTTATATGTGTGGAAGCATATTTATAAGAAGCTGCCAGATTGGAAACTTGACATAGTTGGAGATGGAACTCAATTAGAGAAGCTTAAACAGTTAGCTAACAGACTCAAATTAGAAAGAGTAGTGTTTCATGGATTCAAAAAGCCAAGAGATTTTTACATGAAATCAAAAATCTTTCTGATGACTTCTGACTATGAGGGATGGGGATTAACTTTAACTGAAGCAATGCAGTATAAGTGTGTGCCAATTGCATTGGATACGTATGCCAGCGTATACGATATTATTGATAATGATAAAAATGGATATATAATATCTGGAGTTGATTGCAGAAAGATGGCTGATAAAGTATATCATTTGGCTTCTAAATCAAAAGAATTAGACAGAATGGCTTATTCTGCTTTTATAAAAGCTTCTGAGTTTGTCCCCAATGTTATTATTGATAAATGGATTGAAATATTAGAATGTAGTAAGAAGTAAATACATATAGATTACTCTTCTGAAAACTATTATCATTTCTTGTTTTAGTTATTTCGGTGATGATGTATTTTTATGCACCGACAAGCCCTGATAGGACATTTCTTGGGTATTGTATACTCATGGGGGCTGTGCTTATATATATACATATCAAAGGAAAATATGTTGAAAGAGAACTAAGAAAAGTATACTTACGCCATTCGGTAGTTTTTATACTTATCTTTTTTATAGTATTCTTTCAGCGTGATTTAGATTTTGCCTTAGGGCTCTTAACAAATGATTCACCCCGTGTTGATCTTTTTTATGGTAATGCTCCTCATGTTGTGAGTAAAGCATGTGCTTTATCTTTAATGGCTTTAAGTTCTTTTCTTTGCGGTTATTACAAATCTTCATTTAAGAATATGCATAATACCACAAATGTATATGTTTTTATTTCACATAAATTATTAGTTATTGGTGGATTCTTTTTGATGTTTCTCCATGTTTTACAATATGGTATTGGCAACTTTTCCAAGGATAAAAATACCGATACTGCAATTTTGACAATTATGCAAGCTGTTTTATTAGCTTTAATTGTAATAATTGCTTATAATATAAGGCATAATTCAAAACAAAGCAATATAAGTGTAAAAAAATATCTAATGCCTTTTGTGCTGATTTTTTTATTCTTATTTATCTATTTCGCTTCTGCTAATAGAGGAGGTGCAATTAAAGTTTGTTTAATGTTATTAGTGGCTTATATATATATAACAGACAATCATGTAAACTATAAGAAAATCGCAATAATAGCAATAGCAGGTGCATTTTCAATAACTATGATAGGAATAGTGAGAAGTATGGTAGATAAGGATGTTAATGCTGCCACGGAGATGCTTTTAGATATTAAATCAATATCACCACTAACATCTGAGCTTGCAAACAGCGTTAATACTGTTCATGTGGCATTAGATATTGTTCCTTCAAAGCAAGATTATAATTATGGTTCATCTTTCTTTCCAAGATTTAATATCTTGATCCCTGGATTAAATAGAATAATTCCAGATATATCTACATCAGAAGACATTATTACTAAGGCGTTTTTTGGTGGGAAAATACCTTCTTGGGGCTGGGGGTTAGGATCATCTGCTGTAGCTGATGTCTATATCTCATTTGGTTTTTTAGGTGTTATTATTATCTTTTTTATATTTGGGTGGTTTGTACATTATTTAGAATATGGTACATTTTGTGTTCGCAAATCACCTTTGTTCCTAGTTTTATCATTTTGCGTTTATTCACAATTTATGTCATTGTGCAGAGGCCCATTTTCCATTTTATTTTTAAGTTTTGATTATGCGCTAATTCTGGTATTATTGTTTATTAGGAAACGCATTTATACTTAATCGCAAATGTACGTGTACATAGTTTGAAAATATTTTAATAATTATTATTTAGAATTGTTATGAAAAAAGTTATATCATGTTCAAGTTATAATGGTACTGGTTCAAGTGCCATAACAGATCTTATTTCCGAATATAATGGCGTTAAATCATTGACTGAATATGAATTCCGTTTCATTCAAGATACGGATGGAGTTATGGATTTAGAGTATCATTTGGTACAAAATCCTAATAGGTTAAATTCAGGTCATGCCCTAAAAAGGTTCTGGAAATTATCAAAATTTAATGCAGGAAATATTATTGATAAGAGGTATACAAGATTTTTAACTAAAGGTTATCTTGATGCAACAAAACGATATATTGACTCTTTGACGATATTGAAGTTTAAGGGTTACTGGTTTATGGATTTATACGAATTGGGAACTTTTCGATATTATATGAAATCTTTGGCATCCAAAATTGCATCTAAACTTCATCTTTTTTATTGTAAACTACCTAACGAAAGTTGTTACTGTGCAATTGCTTCTGAAGAAAAATTCCTAAAAGAAACGCGTAGCTATATAAATGAAATTCTTAAGTTGGCTAATCCTGATAATGCCGATTTTTTGATGATAGACCAACTTACGCCTTCTTCTAATATAAATAAGTGTTTGCGGTATTTTGATGATAATTTTTGTACGATACTTGTAGATAGAGATCCGCGTGATATTTATGTTATAAATGCAACAAAATGGCATGACGGATTAATACCGAACACTGTTGAAGGATTTTGTGTTTGGTATGATTATGTTCATAGATGTAATGAAGGACAAGAGGTTGACACAAAGAAAGTCTTGAAGATACAGTTTGAAGATATTATTTATAAGTACAACAATGTAGTTGAAGATATAGAGAATTTTGTTGGATTATCTTCTGATAAACATACTGAAAAATTTTCAAAGATGAATCCAAAGAGATCTATATACAACACTAGGCTCTTCGAAAAATATCCAAAGCAGGAAGATATTAAATATATAGAGGAACATTTGGGGAAATATCTTTATGATTTTGACAAGGTTAAGTCGAATGAAATATTGGGCATAGAGCCTAATTCTACAGAAAGTTTTTAGTATGAAAATATGTTTAATATTTAATCACTTACAGCTGCAAGATGGAGTTTGTAGGTCTGCTATAGCCATCGCAAATAGATTGGTTGGCTACCACGATATAGAATTAACTCTGATACCTCTGTTTAGGGTAGATAAAGAGTGCTATCAATATATAGACAAACGTGTTGCTGTAAAACCTGTATTTAGATTCTACTTTAGGGGCTTTACTCGTATAGTTTCAAAAATACCATCATCGCTTTTGTATAAGTATATAGTAGGAGATAAGTATGATGTGAACATTGCTTTTCAATACGGACATTCTATTCGTATTGTCTCTGAAGGTGTTAATTCAAACCATAAGTCGATAGCCTGGATGCATACGTACGATGAAGGCTTAGTTTATAAGGCGGACTATAAAAAAATCGGTAAAGTGGTTTGTGTGTCTCAGTGCAATGCCCAAAGGCTTAAGAGAGAGTTGCCAGATGTTGATGTGGATTATAACTATAATCCTATTGATGATGTGTCTATTAGGCTGCAAGGACAACAATCTGTAGAATTGCCAAAATCAGATAAAGTCAAATTTATTTCAGTTGCTCGTATGAGCCCAGAGAAAGGATATGATACTTTATTAAAGTGTGTACAACGTTTAAAAAATGATGGCTATAAATTTTCATTATGGTTGTTAGGTGATGGTCCTATACTAAATAATCTAATGAAATATGCAGAAAAGTTACAGATTACAGATTGTGTAACATTTTTAGGTCAAAAAAGCAATCCGCATGCTTACGTTTCGAAAGCAGATGCATATATATGCTCTTCTACAAAAGAAGGGTATTCAACTACATGTACTGAGGCTATTATGCAGGGAATACCTGTATTGACAACAAATTGCAGCGGAGGACAAGAAATAATTTCAGAAGCAGCTTGTGGCCGATTATTTGGAATGGACGAAGATTCTATCTATAATGCAATGAAAGAAGTTTTAGAAACTCCCAGTTTAATAAATGAATGGAAGGAAATCTTAAAAACGACAAGAAAAAACTTCTCTCCAGAAATAAGAATAAAGAGATTCTTAAACATTATAGGCTACACATATAAATGAAATGATTTAAAGACCATAATATTATGAATACTACTAAAGAACCGTTGGTTACAATTGGCATACCTTGTTATAATGTAGGGAAATTCATATCGTTGTCTATAAAGTCTGTACTAATGCAAACTTATACAAATTTTGAGTTGATAATAACAGATGATGGTTCTACGGATAATACAGTTGAAGAGATTCGCAAATTTAAAGATCCGCGTATAAAAATAATCGTAGATGGCGAGAATCATGGTATCAGTTATCGCTTAAATCAACAGATAGATATGGCTAAAGGAGATATATTTATCCGAATGGATGGCGATGATATTATGTTCCCAAATCGTGTGGAGAAACAAGTGAAATATTTGCAAGAACATCCCAATGTAGATGTCGTAGGGGCCGGAGCTGTAATTATTGATGATGATAATACAATTATAGGTTTACGTCAGGGCGAAATATCTGTAAAGAATCCAGAAGATGCTATCAATAATTCAGTATTTATACATCCTACTGTAGCAGGAAGGCTTTCTTTTTTCAAGAAGTATAAATATGACGAAGAACTATCTGGAGTAGAAGACAAGGATTTATGGTGCCGAGGACTGCAAGATAGTATTTTCGCTATTATGAACAAGCCACTTTTATTTTACCGCGATCCTCTTAAGTTTAAATTGCCAACATATCTAAGTAGGAAGAAGAAAGGACGAATGCAAGTACTAAAACGATGGCCATTATTTAAAGATAAAAGACCAGCAGTAAAATATATTCTTGATTCTTACGCCAAAGGTATTGGAGCATATATTTTATGTAAAATAGGAAAAGAATCAATATTTATTACTCAAAGAAATGAGGAAGTAAAAAATAAGCATTCTTATAAAGAAATACTTTGCTGTATTTTATCAAAGTAGTTTTAATAAAAAGAAATCATTTATGCTTTCAACAAAAGACTTATATATGAAGGCTTGCATGCAGTCAAAAGACTTGCATGCAATGGCAGACGAGGAGCGTTCTCGTTTACAGGAGCATCTTCGTAAGATGTATCTTAAAATAGAAAAGTTATGTGACCGTCATTACCTGCGTATGTGTACAGGTTATGGAACGGTGCTTGGAGCAATACGTCATAATGGTTTCATTCCTTGGGATGATGATATGGACTTGCTGATGCCTCGTGAGGATTACGACAAACTAATTGCTGCATGATTAATTTAAGACAAGGGATATTTAACTAAAAATAGTTATGAAAAAGGTTATAACATATGGTACCTACGACCTTTTGCATGAAGGGCATATTAACTTGCTTCGCCGTGCTAAAGATTTAGGAGATTACTTAATAGTCGGTGTCACAAGTGATAGTTTTGATCGGGGGCGAGGAAAATTAAACGTACGTAATAATGTGCTTGAACGTGTGGAGGCTGTTAAGGCTACAGGATATGCTGATGAGGTGATTATTGAAGATTATCTTGGTCAGAAAATTGACGATATCCAACGATATGATGTAGATATATTTGCAATAGGTTCAGATTGGGAGGGTAAGTTTGATTATTTGAATGAATATTGTAAAGTAGTTTATCTACCTCGCACTGAAGGTATTTCTTCTACTATGCTAAGAGAACAGACCGAAGAGGTGTTTCGCATAGGAATAGTCGGATCAGGACGTATTGCAAAGCGTTTTGTGCCTGAGAGTAAGTTTGTGAATAGTGCTAATATAAGTGCTGTATATAATCCTAATAAGAATGAAGCTAAGATATTTGGAAAGATATTTGACATAAAGGTATTCTTTAATAATTATGAGGATTTTCTTAAAGAGGTGGATGCTGTTTATGTTGCTTCCCCACATCTTACGCACTACGAATATACAAAGAGAGCACTCTATGCAGGAAAGCATGTGCTTTGTGAAATACCTTTTATGCTCTCAGCTGAACATGCACGTGAGCTCTATGATTATGCGGAATCTAACAACCTCGTGCTATTGGAAGCAAGTAAAACAGCCTTTTGTCCATCGTTTAACCATTTGGTAACACTTGTAAAGAGTGGTGTTATTGGTGATGTAGTGGATGTTAAAGCCTCACTCTCAAAAATGGTGTCAAGGCCAACACGTGAACTTAATGCTGACGAAGCAGGAGGAGCAATGAACGAACATGCACCACTAAATTTAATGGCAATTATTCGACTATTGGGGAAGGATTTTAATAAAGTTGACTTTTATTCAAAAGTAGAGAATGGGAGTGACATTTATACGAAGGTTGATATAGAATATCCACACGCAACATCTTCTGTAACATTGGGAATTGGTGTGAAGACTGAAGGCAACCTTGTTATTTCAGGTACGAAAGGATATGTTTATGTACCCGCACCTTGGTGGTTAACAGATTACTTTGAAATAAGGTATGAAGACCAAACTAAAAATAAAAAGTTTTTTTATAGCTATGATGGAGATGGACTTCGCTATGAAATACAAGAGTTTATGTCCATGATTGTAAATAATCGAAAAAGTAGTTATAAACTTCGCAGAAGTGAGAGTATTTCAATTACCAAAATTATTGAAAAGTTTAACAAAAAAGAAAATTACAAACAAATATGAGAAAAGCTTTAATTGTTGGTGGTGCCAATGGAATAGGTCTATCTATTGCTACAATATTTGCCAACCGCGAGGATTACGAAAAGATATATATTGTAGACAAAGTGTTGATTGATGAAGAATTTAACAATAAAAAGTTTGAGAGTATTCAATTCGATTTGATCTCAGAAGATTATTCTATCTTTGATAGATTTAAAGATGTAGATACTTTGATGATTACTGCAGGATTCGGCAAGTTAAGTCTATTTAAAGATGTACCAGAACAATATATTAGAAGTTCTTTTGCCGTCAATTCTGTTGCACCGATTCGTATTATTCACCATTTTATGGATAAACTAACAACTGAAGAAAACTTTCTTTGTGGTGTAATGGTAAGTATTGCGGGGTTTATGACCTCTCCTTTCTTTGCTGTATATGGAGCTACTAAAGCTGCTCTTAAGATTTTTATCGAAAGTGTAAACATTGAGTTAAAAAAGAATGGAAGTAACAACTGTATTCTTAATGTATCGCCAGGCTCGATAAAGGGTACAAGCTTTAATAATGGCAAAACAGACCTTGCTATGACGGAGACACTTGCATATGAGATAATTGAACATCTTGAAGCAAAAAATGATCTCTTTATTCCGCAATATGAAGAAATTTTTAAAAATGTGCTTACACGCTATCAAGAAGATTTTCGTAAAGAAGGAATACATAGTTATGATTATAAAATGAAATCAGGAAGAATATAATTATGAATAAACGCTCTTTAATAAATATCGTAAAGTATAATAGATTGATTTATAGCTTTTATTTCAATCTTGGTAGTTTGGCTGTAAGGTTATTGGGATTTTTTGTGTCTAAAAAGAAAAACCGTATAGTATTCTCTAGTTTTGGAGGTAGAAAATATGATGATAGCCCTCGATGTATTTACGAGGAAATGTTGCAAGATTCTCGTTTTAAAAATTATGAATTGATATGGGCATTAGGCAATCCTGATGACTTTAACATACCTGGTGCTAAGAAAGTGAAGTGCGATAGTCTTGCATATTACAAAATACTAATGTCTGCTGCTGTATGGGTAACTAATAGTACTATGGAAAGAGGACTATCTTTTAAACCAAAAAACATCTTTAATTTTAATACTTGGCATGGAACAGCCCTAAAACTAATGGGTTGTGATATTAGCAAGGAAAATACTTCGTTCGGTAGTAAAGAAAAAGAATGTCACAACGATGTTCTTTTAGCTCAAAGTAAATATGATGTGGACATATTTTCTCGCGTATTTTCAACTCCGGTAGAAAATTTTCGAATGATTGGCTTACCAAGGAACGATGAGTTAATTAATTGCAATACGAAAGAAAATCGTAAGCGAATACGAGAAAAGTTAGGTATTAAGGAAAATAAAAAGGTTATCCTCTATGCTCCTACATTCCGTGAGTATGATAAAGATACAAGACACAATTGCAAATTAGTAGTTCCTATTGACCTAAAAAAATGGGAGAAGGAATTAGGAGATAATTATATTTTGCTCATCCGTGCACATTATGAAGTTGTAAAGATTATGAATTTTGATGAGGATGATTTCATTAAGAATGTATCTTTATATCCCAACTTAAATGAATTAATGATAGTGTCTGATATGCTTATTTCTGATTACTCAAGTATTTTCTTTGACTATTCGGTTCAAGACAAACCTATGTTATGTTTTACCTATGATTATGAAAAATATGCATCTAAAAGAGGTATGTATTTTGATATTCGAGAGAAATTAGATAGCAATAACATAGACGAAGATAACTTAATAAAAGCTATCAAGACAATTGATACTACAAAAGCTATTGAAATCACGCGAAAATTCCGTAAAGAATTTGTAGAGCAATCAGGAAATGCCTCTAAAATGAGTGTGGATATCATTTGGAATTATTTAAATAAAAAACCTTATTAAAGATAGCAAGTGTAAACGACTAATTACAATATTGTTAAAACAAATATAATAATTTTTACTGTATAGAAAAATATGAATAAAACAATAGTTGCAATCATAACTTTCTTAAATGCTTGTTCCATAATGCAAGCAAGTAATTTAAGTTCCGATAACATTGAAAAAAGCATGTTGAATGAGGGACAAGTAACATTAACGAACAATTGGGGTGCAAAACTCAAATCGTCAAATTTTCATCTTGGTCTTGACCTTCAAACAAAGTATGTTTGGCGAGGCATGGAGATGATGACTGATGATGCATCACCAGTGTTATTTCCTTGTATAAACTATAGTTGGAAGGGACTTTATGTGTACACGATGGGTGGCTACGCCATTAATGGTAAGTATGCTGAGGTTGACTTGGGACTAAGTTATTCTTGGAAAGGTCTTACTATCGGTTTTAACGACTATTATTATCCTACAATTAGCGGTAAGGATGATGAGTATTTAGGAGGTAAGCACAATGGTCATTGGTTAGAGGCAAGTTTAACTTACGCTCCTGAAAATATACCTTTATGGCTTACAGTTAGTAACTTTTTTGCAGGAGACGATGACGTGTATGACGATGCTTCTGGTAAAAAGAAACAAGCCTATTCTACCTATATCGAAGCTGGCACATATTACGATTTTCTTGATAACAATCGTATTTCTTTGGCCGTTGGTATGACGCCTTACAAGTCATGTTACACCAACTATCAAAAGAAATTTGCTGTGTGTAATCTTGATTTGAAATATACATACAACGTGCAGTTTAAGAATGGTTGGGCTCTTCCTTTGAGTGCCGAATATATCTATAATCCTGCATTCGACAAATCGTATATCAACTTTGTAGCTAATTTTGCTTTTTAGAAAATGACTCAACGAAATGCCATTATTATGGCAGCAGGCACTTCTTCGAGATTTGTGCCTCTGTCTGTTGAACGTCCTAAGGGGTTAGTGGAAGTGAAAGGTGAAATTTTGATAGAACGCCAAATACGGCAATTGAAAGAAGCTGGTATCACTGATATTACCCTTGTAGTGGGCTATAAGGCTGAAATGTTTGCCTATCTTCGCGATAAGTATGCTGTTGATATCGTTTATAATGAGGATTTTGCACGTTATAACAATACTTCCTCACTCATTCGCGTAATTGAGAAATTAGGAAACACTTTTATTTGTAGTTCTGACAACTATTTTCCTGAAAATGTATTCACAAGAGAATCGGTAGACAGCTATTATTCGGCTCTGTACGCAGAAGGAAAAACTAACGAATATTGTCTTATAACGGATGCAGAAGACCAAATAACTGATGTAAAGGTTGGTGGACATGATTCATGGTATATGGTAGGACACGTGTTTTTTAACCATGAGTTTTCTGAGAAATTTCGAAAACTCATGATAAAGGAATATTGTAATGAAACTACCAAACAAGGGTATTGGGAAGATTTATATATTCGTTATATTGACCAATTACCCAAAATGAAAATTAACCGCTATAAAGAAGGAGATATTCAGGAATTTGATAGTCTTGACGAATTGCGCATGTTTGATGAAAGTTATAAAAATGATACACGTTCATCAATTGTCAAACAAATTTGCAAACAGTTAGAAGTAGAAGAAGCTTGTGTCCATGCATTCAGAAACATCAAACATAAAGGTAACTATCTACAGTTCCAATTTAAAGTTTATGATGATGTTTATGAATACAATGCCGAAAATGGCATAGAAATAAAAAAGATATGAGGAAAAAAGCAGTAATACTTGCAGCAAGACGAGAAAAGGATTCAAAGATTCCCTACCCTTTAAAATGCTTTGCTAAAGACTTGTGCTTACTTGACAGAACATTAGCTATTCTGCGTGACTTACATTTCGTCGATATTTTACTAGTGGTAGGTTATAAGGCTGAACTGTTTCAGAAGTATGCAGCCGAAGGCATAAAACTCATAGAAAATAAAGAATATGAGTTTACCGCATCAATGGGTTCGCTCGCTTTAACTAAAGATTTTATCAATGAAGATTTTTTGCTTATAGAGAGTGATACGTTTTATGAACGGAAGGTTTTAGAGGCACTTGATGCAAGAACTGAAGGTAATTGTTTTTCAATGACTGAAGAAAGTGGTTCTGGTGATGAGTGCTTTATGGAAACTAAAAATGGTTTTGTCACTAAAATTACAAAAGACCGTCATCGTGTGTGTCACTTTGAAGGTGAAATGATTGGTGCAACTAGAATTTGTATTGATACTTACAAGCAAATGATTGAGGCTTGGGAACACGCAAGTAATCCTTACCTCAATTATGAATATCTACTAATGGATGTAACAGAACCACTTGATAGACCTGTTATAAACTTTAAGAACCTTATTTGGGGAGATGTTGACTGTGATGAGGATTTTAAAAAGTTGCAGAATGATATTTACCCCCGACTTAGAAGACGCGAAAACCCATTTGATCATGACAACTTGATAATGCACCTTCATAATATTTTTCCGAATGAAGATGTCAGCAAGGCTGAAATTATTCAAATTGGTGGCATGAGCAATAAGAATTTCCGTGTGAATATCGGTGACAAAAGTTTTGTACTTCGTGTTCCAGGAAATGGCTCTGAGGGAATGGTTGAACGTACGAATGAGGAGTTCAACGCAATAGAAGCTTGCAAGATGGGAGTGAATCCTGAGATTCGTTACTTTAATGCAAAGACAGGTATTAAGTTAGCTGATTTTGTTGAAAATGCCGAAACTCTTAATGCTGCTACTATTCAACGCCATGATAATATGAAGAAGATTGCCAAAATCTATCAAACAATTCATGGCTCACACATTCGCTTAAAAAATGAATTCAACATCTTCCAAGAAATCGAGAAATACGATTTGCTCATACAAAAGGCCGGCACCACTATGTATGAGGGTTGGGAAAAGGTTCGCCCTCAAGTGATGGCACTTGAAGGATATCTGAATGAGTTAGGCGTTGAACTTTGTCCTTGCCATAATGATGCTCTCTATGAGAATTTTATCAAGGCTATGGATGGAACAATCTACCTTATAGATTGGGAATATTCAGGAATGAACGACCCTATGGCAGACTTTGCAGCTCTATTTATTGAAGCCGATTTTACGAAGGAGAACCAAGATTACATCCTTGGTAAATATTTTAACGGCAATATCCCTGAACATGCTTTCAAAAAAATTCTATGCTATATGGTTCTATGGGATTATCTTTGGGCTCAATGGACTGTCATTAAAGAGGCTAAGGGTGATAACTTCGGAACTTATGGACGTGATCGCTACGAAAGAGCTATTAAAAACTTAAAGAAAATCAGAAATTAAATGGAAATACAAAAGAGAAAAAAAGATTGGACTACGATGTTGATTCCCTTTGCTATTGTGATAGCATTGATGGCGGTATTTATGATTGAACCAGAGGAATCCAAATCGGTTGTTGACACAATGCGTGGATTTTTTGGTGATACAATTGGGATTTATTATCCTATACTTGCCATAGGAAGTGTTATTTGTGCGCTTTATGCTGCTTTAAGCCCAAAGTATGGTAACATCAAATTGGGAAATATCGACAAACCGGCATATAGTAATTTTAAGTGGGGAACAATGATTTTTACCTCTACTATGGCTGCCGATATTATGTTCTACTCTTTGATTGAATGGGCGCTGTATGGTGCAGAACCACATTTAAAAGAAATGGGTTCTATGGCAATGTGGGCTCCAACATACACTTTGTTCCATTGGGGACCATTGGCTTGGGGCTTCTATGTTATACTTGCTGTATGTTTTGGTTTTATGATGCACGTTCGTAGACGTGAACGTCAACGTTTTTCTGAAGCATGCCGTCCTTTATTGGGTGATAAAGTTGATGGATTTTGGGGTAAGGTGATTGATGTTATTGCAATCTTTGCCGTAGTATGTGCAACAGCCACTACCTTTTCATTAGCTACACCTCTCTTAACTAAAGCAATGGGTGTGGTATTTGGCTTTGAAGTTAATACAGCCGTTACGATTTGTGTACTTCTACTCATTTGCGCTATCTACACCATTACAGTATTATATGGTGTGAGAGGAATTAGCAGACTTGCAGGAATCTGTTCTTACCTCTTTTTCGGCGTTCTTTTCTATTTCCTTATATTGGGAGGTGAAACTCGTTTTATCATAGAGACAGGCTTTCAGTCTATCGGGAACTTAGCTCAAAACTTCATAGGTCTCTCTACTTATATGGACCCTCTTCGAGAAAATGGTTTTGCTCAGAATTGGACTGTTTATTATTGGGCTTATTGGCTTGTTTGGTGTGTAGCAACTCCTTTTTTCATTGCATTGATTTCAAAGGGACGTACCATTCGTAACACTGTTTTCGGTTCATTCGGATGGGGACTTGCTGGAACCTATATGTCGTTTATAATTCTTGGTAACTATGGTCTTGCTCAGCAAATGAAACATGGACTTGACGTAACGGGCTTTATCGGTAAAGGTGGTGAGATGTATGATGCAATCTTGATGATTTTTAATACGCTGCCTCTTCCTTCTGTAGCATTGATATTGCTTGTTATTACTATGATAGCATTCTATAGCACAACGCTTGATGGTATTACTTATGTGGCATCTTCATATAGCTATAAAAAAATATCAGCAGAAGAAGAACCTGCCCGTAAGATTAGAGGTTTCTGGGCTCTACTCTTAATATTTCTTCCTGTAGGTCTTCTCTTTGCTCAAAACTCTTTGTATAGTCTTCAAGGCGTAACTATCATTGCAGCCTTCCCCGTAGGAATTCTGTTAGTTATGATAGTTGTTAGTTTTTTCAAGGATTGCAAGAAATGGATGGCAGAACGTTAGAGCAGTATTAATACAATGATACGCAACAAAAACAAGATAATTCGCGCTGTTACTGTATCAATATCTTTTATCTGTTGGATTTGAAAACATTTAGCCCAATGATAATGCATATTGAATTGAATTCGTTATATTTGCATAAGATTGGCTGCACTTCAGCAATTCAAGCACACTTGATTGCATTCGGTTTGCACAATCTTTGCATAAGATTGGCTGCACCTCAGCAATTCAAGTACACTTGATTGCATTCGGTTTGCACAATCTTTGCATAAGTGTAACAATGATAATAACTGCATTTGATAAATAAAAATCAAGGGATATGGATAAGTTGAAGGTTGAAAATTTTGGACCGATAGAAAAGGCTGATGTTACATTTGGAGACTTGACGTTTCTTGTTGGTGCTCAGGCTTCGGGAAAAAGTCTGTTTTTGGAATTGTTGAAACTCTTGGTTGATAAAGATGCAATTGTAGAAACACTGAGAAAATATAATTATATCATTAACAAGAATAATGCGTCTTATTTATTGGATGCTTTCTTTGGAAATGGTATGGCAGGGGTGTGGAGAAAAGATACTAAAATCAATTTTGATGGTGTAGATGCTTCGTTTGTAACTTCACTTATGAAAAAGAATGTAGAGGGAACTGAAGAGAAACTGTTCTATATTCCAGCACAAAGAATCTTCAGTATATCGGATGGTCGCCCCAAAGCTTTCTCTGAGTTTGATCCTACTACTCCTTATGTGTTGCGTCAGTTTTGTGATATTTTACGCGTGTTTATGTCAATAGGATTGGGAGGAAATACAACTTTATTTCCTATTAAGGCACGTTTGAAGAACCAGCAGAGGAAGTCGTTTGACAGTTCTATCTTTCATGGTGGAAAAGTTGTTATGGAGAATGAGAATGGACAACGAAAGATGCGTATGCAGGTAGCTGGTATGGATATGCCTTTTATGGCTTGGAGCGCAGGCCAAAAGGAGTTTATGCCTCTATTAATGGGTTTCTATTGTGTGTCTGGTCCTCCAATGCATTTGCTTAATAAGGACCAGTATGAATATATTGTGATTGAAGAACCAGAAATGGGACTCCATCCGCAAGCCATAATGGCTGTACTTTTGGAAATTCTCGAATTGGTTCAGATGGGGAAAAAGGTGATTGTATCAACTCACTCTACTGTACCTTTAGAGTTTGTGTGGGCTTTTAATATCTTAAAGGAATCAAAAAGAAAAAATAAAGAAGCTGACTTATTGAAACTGTTTGATGAAAAAGCTAAAGGCAAAGGTATGCTTGATGGCATTTTTGAAAAAACGATAAAGACTTATGCTTTCGAAAGAAAAGAGAATGGTCATGTAGTAAGCATTGATATTTCATCGCTCGATGCAATGGATGAAAAAAACATTGTAAGTGAATGGGGAGGCTTGTCTTCTTTTGCCTCACGAGCAACTAATCTTGTAAGTAATTATTGCAATGAGTAAGAGCAAAAATACAAAAGAGGCATTAGTGCCAATAAGTGCCTTTAGAAAGGCAGTTGAGGGTACTCCTGATGTTGCAAAGGGTTATTGTCCTGGTTTACAGGCTTTTGAGAATGTGGACAAAAGCGCAGTGAAACTAAAGGATAAGCATAAGGTAGATGGTAGCTTGAATATTGATAAAGAGACGAAGCTATTGTATCCTAATGATCCACGATGGGATTATGCCGTTGGGTATGATGATAAGGCTTTTTTTGTAGAGGTGCATCCTGCCAATACTTCAAACATTCCTGAAATGGCAAAAAAGAAGGAATGGTTGAAGAAATGGCTACAGTCTAAGGCTCCGTTATTGGACGCTCTACCTTCAGGAAATCCAAGATTTTTATGGGCGGCTACAGAGTCTGGTGTACACATTCTTAATCAAGCATCATATAGGCGTAAGTTGGCTCAACTTGGTTTTAATCCTAAGAGACCTGTAATAATAGGTGATTTTTAGGTTTCTTTCTATCCCCGTCCGAATGACGGCATAGTGCAGAGCGATACTGCGACGGGGAACAACTTTTTATTTTTATTATTTGTATTCTGTTGGTGGAGTAGGGCTTTATCATTCCGCTAACGCATAATAGTATATCTTTAGAAATAGACTTTTAAGGTAGGTATTCCAGTATGGAGTATCTACCCTAAGGTGTATCGTATTTTATGAACATCCTTCACGTTGTTAACATCTACTTTGTTCTCCCATATTTCATCGGAGACCAGTTCACGTATTTTAAAGAACGTGGCTATCAGTTGAATGTGGTCTGTAGCCCAAGTGATTATCTGGCTGACTATGCCATGAAACAAGGATTCGACTATATTGAGACTCCTGTAAATAGAAGCATTTCAATAAAGCAAGATTTGGCGAGTATATGGCGGATTTGCAAGTTTATCCGCAAAAAGAAGATTGAAATCATTGTGGGGCATACTCCTAAGGGGGCGTTGCTCGCGATGATTGCCGGTTGGCTGTGCATGGTGCCAAAGCGTATATACTTCCGACATAGTCTGGTTTATGAAACGAGTCATGGATTGAAGCGGACTATTCTAAAGACTGTAGATCGTATTGCATCGGCTTGCGCAACGCAGATTGTTTGCGTTAGTCCGTCAGTGCTTAAGCGTAGTATAGAGGACAGACTTGCTCCTGCCAAGAAGCAATTGATTCTGAACAAGGGCACATGTAATGGTATTGATACGCAGGGACACTTTAATCCTGCAAACATTGACAAGGCACGACTAAATGAACTGAAATCGAAGTATGGCATCAAGGATGATGATTTCGTTATAGGTTATTCTGGTCGTATGGTGCGCGACAAGGGGGTTATCGAGCTGGTGCGTGCTTTTGACAAACTGAAGGATGCTGATAACTGCAAACTTCTGTTAGTTGGTATGTTTGAGAAGCGTGATGCTCTGCCTGATGATGTGAAGAACCGCATAGAGAATGATTCTCGTATCATATATACAGGTTTTATCAATGGTGGTATGGAATACTATTATGCTATGATGAATGTGTATGTGCTTGCTTCTTATAGAGAGGGATTCCCTACAGGTGTACTTGAAGCGCAATCTATGGGAAAGCCAGTAATTACCACCCGAGTGACAGGATGCTGCGACTCTATAGTTGACGGAAAGACAGGTTTATTTGTGGATAATGACGCTGATGACTTGGCTGCAAAGATTGACCTCGTGCGTATTGATAACGCTATTGATGGAAGGGAAGGGAGAAAATGGGTGGTTGAGAATTATGACTGCCACATGATTTGGAAAGAAATAGAGAAACTGTACTAAAACTGATAAGTTGATGAAGAAGATATTGATAACTGGTGCCAATAGTTTTATTGGCACTTCGGTAGAAGCGTGGTTGCTTCGCAATAATAATGAGTATAAGGTTGATACGGTAGACACTATGAATGATGCCTGGAAGAAGGCTGACTTTACGCAGTATGATGTGGTGTTTCATGTGGCAGGCATTGCTCATGTTGATCCAAAGCCTGAGATGGCTCCATTATATTATAAGGTGAACCGTGACCTGACTGTAGAGATTGCAAAACATGCAAAAGCATCGGGTGTTAAACAGTTTGTGTTTATGAGTTCGCAAATAGTATATCATGCAAGCAAGTCGTTGGCAGGAACTGTTATAGGCAAGAATACCAAGCCAAATCCAAATGACTTTTATGGTGACTCGAAGTTGCAGGCTGAGAAGGGACTGAACGAATTGGCTTCGGACGATTTTAAGGTAGTAAACCTTCGTCCTTGTATGATTTATGGTTCTAACGGTAAAGGCAACTTCCAACGTTTGGCTCGTTTGGCATTGAAAACGCCGATATTCCCTCTGTGGCATAACAAACGGTCTATGTTGTATATTGACAATCTGTGTGAGTTTGTGAAGCAGGTTATCGACCGACAACTGGCTGGAACTTTCCATCCGCAGAACAAGGAGTATGCTGATACAGTAGAGATTGTGCGCTATTATGCCAAGGCTAACGGTCACGCTCTGTGGTGTACACGTTTGTTCAATCCGTTGGTATGGTTCGGCTCTTTCTTCTTGACTCCTCTGTGCAAGATGTTTGCTAACCAATACTATGAGCAGGACTTGACAACGTACGACTTTGAATATCAGCTTGTGTCGTTTAAGGATTCTTTGAAACGTATCAAACTCTGATGGATAAAACTAAAGAGGCTCTGTATGGACTGATTCGAATGGCATTGACAGGGGAGGTGTCTATGGCGTTTCCTGAATCAGTGGATTGGAATGTTCTCTATGACTATGCCAAGATGCAAGGTGTTGCAGCCATCGCTATGGATGGACTGCAGACCTTGATGAATAAGACGGACTTTACTCCTGTTGGGCTGGATGTAAAGACAAAACTGCAATGGTATGCCTTGGCAATGTCTATTGAAAAAAGGTATACTAAGCAGTTGGAGTCAAGCAAAGAACTTGCGTCTGTTTGGCACGGGACTGGTATACGAACATTAGTGTTGAAAGGGTTTGCCTTTTCCCAATATTATCCTAAACCTATGCAACGTCTGGCTTCGGATATGGATTGCTATTTGTGTGGAAAATATGAGGATGGCAATCGTGAAATGGAGCGTATGGGGATAGTTGTAAGTAGAGAAGACTATCGTCATTCTACTTTCTTGTATAAGGATGTTTTTGTTGAAAATCATAAGATTTGCACTACAGTAAGAGGAAAGAAACAGCGTAAGCGTTTTGAGGCTTATCTTCGTTCGTTGCTTGAGAATGAACCGACTGTAGATATTGACGGTTCATATTTGGAAATACCGTGTGACAGATTCAATACCCTTTATTTCCTGCAACATTGTCATAGACATTTCTTGCGTGAGGGTATCACGTTGCGGTATATCTGTGACTGGGCAATGATACTTAAAAGTGCAGATTGTTTTGATTCTGAATTTTGGAATGAATGTGATAAGAATGACCTTAAACCTTTTGCCGAATCAATGACACGTCTGGCATACGTGGTATGTGGGGTTAAGGCTCCGTGGTTGAATGGTGATGTTATGTTGCAGATTCAAGACAGTATGCTCCTTGACGATTGCTACAGCATTGCCGACAATGCCATAAAGTACGGCAACAGTCTGAAGGCTCACGTACAAATGGTTAAAAACATGTTGGGCATGCGCTGGAAATACAATTATTTCTCGCAGCGGTCGATGGAGATAGAACTGATATGCTCGGTTTGGAGTAATTGGGTGGAGAAGGAGCCGAAGATATAACTATCCTAATAAAATAAATAGGGTGTCCAGTTCGTTGTACCAAATTTAGCTCACTTTCCTGAACGTTTTGGTTCGTTCTGTAACCCAGTTCTTGGACAGGTGCTCGGTTGACCAAGTACTGATGTCCTTGAGTTTAACATTTACAATGCGCTCTTTGAAATTAACTGTTTTGTAACGAATTCGTTCGCGACTTTTGAATATAACGGGTAGGCAGTCAATTTAGGGTTTACCTCTGAAGTTTATATCTTTGCGCTGAACAAAAATTTTAAAAATATGTACAGCAACGAAGATTTAGAACGCTTTTATTTCAAGTACCAAACAGAGGCTTTACCTCATGGTCAATCCCTTCAGTCATTTTGTCTGAACAATAAT
>ENA-UEQW01000722-UEQW01000722.1-human-gut-metagenome-genome-assembly--contig:-NODE-722-length-29953-cov-27.524568_pt1 | contig 29953 bp, 20 predicted proteins | sample MGYA00242947_ERZ507947 | MGnify/ENA primary metagenome ERZ507947 (study PRJEB26167, sample SAMN06115421) | human gut metagenome | host: Homo sapiens | place: China:Guizhou | collected 2015-03-17... | reverse complement strand
GCATTCGCCATTTTCCCGATATCCTTTTTTTGACGTTTGCATAATATAGCACAAATCTATTGACGACACAACCTAGAAAAAACGGAGGAAAGGGTGTGCAGATGCTGGAACAAGGGACGATGACGCTCGGGGTGAACTACTGGGCGAGCCATGCCGCGACACGGATGTGGTCGCAGTGGGACGCTGCGGTGGTGGAGCAGGATTTTGTTGCATTGGAGAAGATCGGCTGCCGGTTGTTGCGGGTATTTCCGCTCTGGCCGGATTTTCAGCCGGTGATGGTGTTGCGGAGCAATTGTGCGAAGGGCGGGTATCCGCGCGGGTACGCCTTTACCGGCGAACGGCCGCTCCCGGCGACCGAAGCGGGCCGGGCCGGGGTGGATGAGACGATGATGGAGCGGTTCGAGACGCTGGCCGATCTCGCGCAGAAGCACGGCATGAAGCTGATCGTGCCGCTGATCAACGGCCACATGACCTTCCGGATTTACTGCCCGCCCGCAGTGGACGGGCTGGACGCCTTCACCGATCCGGAATCGCTCTTCTGGCAGAATCGGTTTGTCCGGTATTTCGTCGGGCGGATGAAACACCATCCTGCCATCCTCGCCTGGGAGCTGGGCAACGAGAGCAACTGTCTCTCCGTGGCCGATACCCGGGTGGCGGCGTGGAACTGGGCCGCTCAGATCTCCGCGTCGATCCGGCAGACGGATCCCTCACGGCCGATTTTTTCGGGGATGCACTCTCTCCAGCTGCACGACCGGCAGTGGGAGCCCCGGCCGAACAAATGGCTGATCACCGACCAGGCGGAACTGTGCGATGTGCTGACCACGCATCCGTATCAGATGTGGCGAAGCTACGTCAACTGCGATCCTGCGAACACACTTCGCTGGGTGATGCTTGCGCCGACGGAAAATCAGCTTTACCACGATATCGGCGGAAAACCGAGCATTGTCGAGGAGATCGGCACGCTCCGGCGCACCTTTTCGGATTTCCCGGCGCTGGGTCGTCAGCTCCGCAATATACTCTGGCTGCTGTGGGCGTCGGATGCGCGTGCTCTGCTCTGGTGGTGTGCGTTTGACCAGACCGGCATGGAGTTTCCTCCTTACGACTGGGATGAAGCGGGCATGGAGCACGGCATTCTCACCGGCGACCGCCGGCTGAATCCGACCGGAGAGGCAATTGCGGCATTCGGCGAGTTTCTGAAACGTGCTCCGGTGCAGGCGCTCCCGCCGGCGGCGCACACCGCGGTCTGCATTCTGGGGCGCGATCAGGAGCATTATGAACTGGTGAACGCGGTCAACATTCTGGCCCGTCAGGCGGGACTTACGTTGAAATTTGCGTTCTGTGAGAATGAGATTCCGGAAGCGCCCTGTTATTTCCTGCCGTGCATGAAGCGGAAGGGGGGATTGAACCGGGCCGCGTTCCGGGAGCTTGCCCGGCGGGTCGAGGCCGGGGCGACGCTCTGCGTGACGTTGGACAGCGACGCCTGCCCGGTGGAGATGGCGGAGTTCTTCGGCGCGGAGATCGTCAGCCGCCGGAAAGGGAGTTCGGTCCGGGAATACACTTTGAATCTAGGCGGAACCCGGGTGAAACTGCCGCTTGCTCCCGCCTACGAGTTTACTCTGGCGTCACGTGGAGCGGAGCCGCTCGACGACAGCGGGACGTTCCTGGAGTTCCGGCGGGGAAGGGGGCGGGTGATCCTGGCCGCGCTGCCGCTGGAAAAGCGGATGCTGGAAATCCCCGGCTCCTTCCAGTCGATCCCGGCCTGTGAGTTCTACCGTTACTGCGGGGCAGGGGCGCTGGCCGGAGAACGGCTCCATCCGGAGTGCCGGGAGGTGCTGTTGAGCGAACACCCGGCGTCGGATTCGCTCTGTTACACGGTGGTGACCAACTGTTCGCCGGACGCCCGCGAAGTGGCGCTGCATCCCGCGGCAGGCTGGCGGATTGCCGACTGCTGTTCGGATTCTCCGGAAACCTGCCTGCGGGATGAGGGGATTTTTCTGCCCGGCAACGGCGGCGCACTCCTGACGCTGGAACGCATGTGAGGTTATTGCGGCTCGCCGATCACCGCGGCGGCGGCCTGTTCGAAGGCGCCGAACATCGCATCGATTTCACTGCGTGAATAGGTGTCCGGCACCTCCGGCAGTTCGTCGCGGTCGGGCTTTTGCGCGAGCAGAGCATCGGTCTCCGCGCGGGTGTAGTAGCCGGAAAGATCCACCTCTCCGGTGGAGAGATCGGCGAACCGCTGATCGAGTTCCGCCGCGGAGGGGAGTTCTGCCAGCTTGGCTTTTTCTGCGGCGGAGTAGTTTTCCTCGGTGGCGACCAGAGCGGTCCATTGACCGTTCTGCCTGCCGTAAAGGGCGTCGTCGGCGGGTGCGTCGCTGAGAAATGCGGAATCGTTTTCAAGCTGAGAGAGTTTCTGCGGCAGTTCGCTTTTTTTCGCATATTCGCTCAGGTCGGGCGGCTCTCCGCCGCCGGAAATCTGCGCGAGTCTGGCGTCCACTTCGGCGGCGGTGTAGTAGCTGGTGACCGGTTCGGGCGGGGTGCCGGAGACGTTGACGCGAGGCGAGCATTCGATCCAGTCCTGAAGCAGAATCCGATCGGAACCGTTCTTTTTTTCCGCGATTTCCAGATAGAGTTTCTGATGGAAACTTCGGCATTTCTCCAGAAAGCTCTGATTCATGGTGTCGATTTCGAATTGAAGTTTGCGCGCGCCGGTACCGATGCCGGTCGCGAACAGCATCGGTTCGCCGGACTGGAGCGGCATACTGTCGCCGGAGAGGGTGTGAAGCGCCTGCGCATCGAGATCGGAATCGAAGGTGAACTCCACCGTTTCCCGCACTCCGTATTCGAAGACCGGCCGCGCTCCGCAGGGAAGTTGACGGTTGCCGCAGCGGGAGAAACGTTTGTCTTTTACTTGAAATTCTATCATGGCGTCTCCTTTGTTGATGTTCGCGGAAGCTCTTTTCTTTAAGGAGTAATGTAAACCCTTTCGGTTGCATTTTGCGCGTCGAAGTGGTATTGTATGCAGCAAAGGAGGATCCTCATGGGGCTGATGAAACGATCGCTGGCCGAACAGGCTTATCTGGAGCTGGTCCGGCGGATTATGGACGGGCGGCTGGATGGCGGCGTGCGCCTGACCGAGGAGGGGCTTTCGCGGGAGTTCGGAATCAGCCGGACTCCGGTGCGCGAAGCCTTGCGACGTCTGGCGGAGGAGGGGCTGATCGAGTCGCTGCCCCGGCGTGGATACCAGGTCTGCCGCCCGGAGCCGGAAGCGGTCGAGGAGCTGTTCGCCTGTCGCGCCATGATTGAACCGCTGGCGCTGGAGAGCGCCATTTCCCGCATTCCTGAGGCGAAGCTGGCCGGTTGGAAACGGCGACTCGAAGAGGCGGCTCCGGAGGAGCGGATTTCCGTCGCGCTCGCCGCGGACGCCGCCCTCCACTCCCTGATTACGGAATACTGCACCAACCGCTGTCTCGGCGAAATCGCCGCCCGGCTGATCCGGCGGACTGCGCCGTTCCGCAACCTGCGCAGCTGCAGTGCTGCGCCCGGGGACGATTTTGACCCGGTGCGTGAACGGCTCGAACTTTTTGAGCTTCTGCTCAAACGCGACTATGGACCGGCCGCGGCGAAACTCGCGGAGCATATTCGGGGCGGAAGTTCCGTGGTGAGGCGCGGGGCACTCTGACGTAAGGGGAGGAATTATCTGGTAAAAAAGTTGTTTTCCCTATGGAAAAATCGTTTTCTCTGGTTATATTAAACATTGTGAAACGGTTTCTTTTTTTCAACATTGTCACCATTGTGAAGACAAGGAGAGAAAATAAAAATGGCGGATCGGATTCGCGTGGGAGTCTGGGGACTCGGTCGGGCCGGGAACGGCATGCATTTTCATGAACTTGGGTTGTATCCGGATTTGTACGAAGTGGTTGCCGGGTGCGATATCGACGTGGAGCGGCGGGAAGCGGCCGTGAAGAAGATTCCGTCGCTGCATGTCTACGACAACAGTGCGGATTTTCTGAAGAACCCGGATATCGAGCTGGTGACGATTGCCACCCGTTCGCCGGATCATGTGAAACACGCGATCGAGGCGGCGGAGGCGGGCAAGTATGTGATGGTGGAGAAGCCGATCGCCTGCACCTATGCCGACGCGTTGAAGTTGAAGGAGGCCTCCGAACGGTTCCCCGGCAAAATTTTCATCCGTCACAACCGTCGTTTTGAGCCGGCGTTTGCGCATATCCGCGAGATCATCGCAACCGGCAAGCTCGGCACGATCTTTGAAATCAAGCTCTGCCGCCACAGTTTCCAGTGGCGTGCCGACTGGCAGACCATCCTTTCCGAAGGGGGCGGCCAGCTGCTCAACTGGGGGCCGCACCTGGTGGACCACGCGCTGCAGTTCCTGGAATCCCCGGTCAAAGAGCTCTGGAGCGATCTGAAACTGGTCGCCGCCAAGGGAGATGCGGAAGATCACCTCAAGATCATCTTCAAGGGGGAAAACGGCCGGATTGTCGATGTGGAGATCTCCGGCGGCATCAGTATGCCCGACCCGGTCTATGTGGTGCGCGGCAGCCGCGGTTCTCTGGTGAGCTACGACGAGAAGAAGCTGAAATTGAAATATCTCAATCCGGCGATTCCGCTGCCGGAGATCCACGCCACCAGTGCGAATCCGCCGCTGGATGGCGGATTCGGCGGGCAGGTGAGCCCGGTGTGGGTGGAGGATGAACTCGGTGTCGCGCCTTCCTCCGGCGATACCACGGAGAAGATCTGGTACTACCTCTACCAGACGATCCGCAATCATGCGGCGTATCCGATTACCATGGAACAGGCGGTCGAAGTGGTCCGCGTGATCGATCAGGTCAAGCAGGGCGCTATCGACGTGGTCAAATAATATCTGAAGGAGCAGAAAAATGAAGATGCCCGATTCTCAAATTGCCGTGACGCTGTTCAATCTGCGGGATTACTGCAAGACCGAGAGCGATCTGGACCGCACCCTTGACCGGGTCTGCGAAATCGGTTATCAGGCGGTGCAGGTTTCCGCGGTGCCGCTTCCGGCGGAAGTGATCAAGAAGCAGCTCGACAAACATGCGCTTTTCTGCTGCGCCACCCATGAGAACATTGCGACGATTTCCGGTGAGAGCGCTCCTCTGATCGACCGGATGAAGACGCTGGAGTGCGATTTCGTCGCGCTCGGAGCGCCGCCGCCGGAACTGCGCGGCTCGGTGGAAAATGCGCAGAAACTTATCGATATCTTCAACGAAAAGGGGGCGGAACTGCTCGAAGCCGGAATCCGTCTCGGGTATCACAACCACAATTTTGAGTTTGAACGTCTGCCGGGGCGTCGCGAGACCTTTTTCGAATATTTCTACGCGAACACGGATCCGAAGACGGTGTTTGCCGAAGTGGACGTGCACTGGGTGACCCGCGGCGGCGGCAGTCCGGTGAGCTGGATTCACCGTCTCGGCTACCGGATGCCGGTGATTCACTTCAAGGACTTCACGATCATCGACAACGACAAGCCGGTGTTCTGCGAAATCGGTGAAGGAAATCTGGACTGGGGCGGCATTCTGCTGGCCTGTCGCGAGACCGGTGTCCGCTGGTATTCGATCGAGCAGGATGCGCTTTTCAAAGATCGTGACATCTTCGAATCGATCAAGATCTCCTACAACAACCTCCGCGCGATGGGGGTGAAGTAAAGATTCCTGACGACACGGAATGGAAGGGGCGGCCCGAACAGTCGGACCGCCCCTTTTTCATTCCGCAAACTATGAATCTTTTTATTTTTTTTATAAAAAGACTTGACAATACTGTATCAGTCTGATATAATATTAGAGCAGAGTTTCAAAATCCGGAGAGTGTTCTGATGCCGAAAGTCTCAGTGAAAGCCGATACAATTCTGACGGAACTTAAACGTCAGATCGCGATTGGGAACTTCGCCCGCGGGAGTGCGCTTCCGTCGCAGTATGAGCTGGCGAAGCTCTTTCAGGTGAGCCACATGACGGTGCGGAAGGCGATCGCCGGATTGACGGCCGAAGGGTATCTGCGATGTGTGCCGCGGGTCGGTTTTTTCGTCAACGACACGGTTTCGGAAAAGAAGATGCAGCGGCAGGTGGGGTTGATTCTGCCGGCGTTTGCGACGCCTGAATTCGTGGACTTCATCGTGCACATGCAGCGGATGTGCGATGAGAAAAAGCTGTTGCTCCGCCAGGCGTTTGCCCGCCACTGGGACGATCGAACCGTGGATGAGACCATTGCCTGCTGTGACGGCATCATCGCATGGAGTCCGGAAGATTTTGCCAAACTTTCTCCGGTCTTTCTTCAGAAACTTCAGCAGAGCGGGAAGCCGCTGATTCTGATTGGAATCCATGAGACCGGCCGGGGGTTTGATTCGGTTGTCGGCAATACCGGCAGCGAGATTCAGCTTCTGGTTGAAAATCTGGTCCGGCTGGGGCATCGCAATATCGGTCTTGCCGCGCAGATCCAGCAGATGGAGGACGACAAAAATCATTATTACTCCTGGCGAAAGACGTTGCAGAATTATCCGGAGTGCAGCCACGACTTCGATCGGCTGGCACTGTTGCTCGACGTGCCGCTCTACCAATCCACCCAGCATGCGATCTACCGGCAGCTTCGTGCTTTGAAAGGAAACTATCCTTTTTCGGTTCTGATTGTTACGCCGGCGGGCTATCTGTCTGCGGTTGCCGCCGTCACTGATGACGGATTTTCCGTGCCGGACGACCTTTCGCTCGCAGTCATCGGCGACCGAATCGAGATGCAGTATTACCGCCCCGCCGTATCCTATGTGGATGTTTCACTCGAAGCACATGCGCGGGAAGCGCTCGCTCTGCTTTTGCGGCGGTGGAAAAATCCTGACATGCCGCCGCAGGAGATATCTATTCCGGGCCGTTATGTGCCCGGAGATTCCGTGAAACAAGTGGAATTGTGTTGATGTTTGTGAGGAACTCGACTGAAAGGGAAACGGTCATCTGCGAAAAAAGCAGAGATAAATTTACCCCATGCAAGGAGGAATGTAAATGAACCATCATGTCTTGCCGAAACTCCGCTCCAGTCATTCATCTGCCTGCGGCTACGGGCGTATTGCCCGCGACAGGGGAAAGGAGATATGGAAAGCTCCGCCCCATTTTGCAGACGTTGCCGGGATATCGCGAAGTGCTTCATTTACTCTGATTGAACTCCTGGTCGTAATTGCGATCATCGCAATTCTGGCGGCAATGCTGCTGCCGGCGCTGAATAAATCCCGGGAGCGGGCTCGGACTGCCAAATGTGCTTCCAATCTCAAACAGATCATGCTGGCCGTCTCCTTTTATCGCGGGGATAACGGTGATTTTTACCCGCTGGCCAATGCGACGGGGCGTTCGCAGGATACCGATAAAAGATGGTGGACAAACCTCTGCGCTGTTTACCTGCCGGTGAAGGGATGGACCGACGAGGCGGCAGGGAGTGTAAGATGGAACGCCGACTGCGTCTGGAGTTGTCCTGCCGTCAATGAGAACATGCATCCCAAGGGCGCCGACTACTGGGGCGCCGGGTATGCGCCTTATACCCTCGGCCCCATCACCTGGGATACTGCTCTCATGGGATACGGCTGGGGATATAACCGCGGAGAGAAAAACCGTCTCCACGGCAGCAGTTCTCAGGTCGCCAACCGGATTGTACTTTCTGACGTGATGAAGCGTAACAGCGATGGAACCATACTCACTGCGGCGGAATCCCGGTTGCGGACCCATGTGGACTGGCTGGGTGACGGTGCCAAGCAGCCGGCGAACTGGCATTCCGGCGGCTGCAATGTGACCTTCGCCGACGGTCGAGTGGAATATCATTTATGGAGTGAATTATACAATTCCGAAAAGAAATATTTCGCATGGTGGTAAGAGCGGAAATGAAAAACAGGAGGAAAAACAAGCCGTTTTCAAGTGATGTTGAAGGTGAATCAAGAGACAATTTTCAGCGAAAGAGGATAATGATAATGATGAAACGTATTTTTCTGCCGGCTCTTCTTGCGGTTTCGCTCTGGGGAGCCGCCGCGGAACGGGATACCGCGGTGGTGGTTCTCTCTTTTCTCAGTCCGGTGGCGCGGGAATCGCTGGATTCCTACGATTACCGGAACTGGAAAAATGTTCCGAATGAAGGACGCAATTTCCCGCTGCCGCTGGTCGCGCTTCCCTCGAAGGCGGTTCTGTACGGGAAGCCCGGTTATGCGGAACTGGAACGCGCCGCGGCTCTCGAACACATGAAGCGGATCAAGGCGGCAAACTTTGATCTGGTCTATTTCGACATGCTGCCGATACCGGATTACGATCCCTCGAAGCCGCTGACTTTCATCAACGAGCCGTTCTACTACTTCTCCAACTACCCGGAGTGGATGCGGGCGGCGGAAACCGTCGGGCTCAAGCTGGGAATTTTTGCCGACGTGGCCAATCAGTCAGCCCGTTATCCGCGTTATCGCAACATCACCAAGGCGGAATGGGTGAAGATTCTGGAAAACTCGTTGAGGCTCTCACCAAAATCCCCTGCGCAGTGGCGGGAGAACGGCAAGCCGGGCATCATTCATTTCCAGACCGACTGTGTGTATGCTCCCAAGGCTTCGCCGGTTCCGGGGGCGCCGATGCCGGACGGCGGCTGGCGGGAGGTCTGGCGCGAACTGCGCGGGAACGGCAGCGAGTTTTTCTTTGTCGCCGACCTGCGGCCGCATTCGAAGGACGGCGAATGGAATGAACTTGCCGAAGCTGCGTACTTCTTCGCTCCAGCTTCGCCGACGCGCTGTCTGACGGAGTATCAGACCGATATTTCCGCCCGGCTGAACAAGATCCCGTATTACTGGACCCAGAGCTGCGGATATTATCGTCGCGGAAAAAATTACACCCAGCCGGATTTCCAGCGGCTTCACGATGTGTACCAGGCGGCCATGAAGGCAGGTGCCCGACGGATGGTCACCATGACCTGGAATGACCTGAATGAAGATCACGACATCTGGCCGTCATCGAACAAGGGGTCCGAACTGCTCGATATCGTCGGCTATTACAACAAATGGTTCAAAAGCGGCGTACAGCCGACTGTCGAGAAAGAGAAGCTGGTGATCTGCTATCCGTTCCGGGCTCCCGCGGAAGTCGCCGCTAAGGCGCCGAATTACAACGGCGGGAAATGGGTCGCTCCTGAATTCCGTCCGCGCCTCTTCTTCTGGGCGAATCTCAAAGCGCCGCGTCAGGTGAAGCTGGCCGGTCAGGAGGTGAAACTCAACGCCGGCTTGACGATCGGGCAGATGGAGCTCGAACCGGGCAGTGATCCGGCAGCCATTCCGGTTTCCGCCGTGATCGATGAGCGGCAGATTGCCTTGCCGGTTGTCCGCAAGATCGCCGCCGAGGCCGGGAACGGTGAGGGCGGACTGGAACACCGCTATCTTGATCTTCTGACCACTCCGGTTCCCGATGTGCTGAAACTGCCCCGGGTTTTCTGGGATATCTCGAAGAATGATGATGCGCAGGCAAAACTTGAGAAACATCAGTTGACTTTCACGGCCGTGCCGGGAAAACATAACTGGATCTATGCCCGGAATCATCTTCCGGCGAAAAGCGTTTCCTCCGAAGCGCGCTTTGTCCGGCTCGCATACCGGGGAAAAATTCCCACCGGGATGAAGATGGTCTGTGTCCTGCAGGAGGAGGGCGGCGTGAGCGGTATTTACGATACGCTCCCGAGGCCGTCGGAAAATCGCAGTGTGGAGGTGGTCGTACCACTTGCCCAGTTTCGCCGGACCGGCTGGAGTTCGCCGTCGCCGGTCAAAATTCCGACAGCTTCCCGGATACGCTGGGGACATCTCGGACCGGTCGGTGCGCCGCAGGGGGAGAGGGCGGGAAATCTCGTGATAGAGGAGTTCAGCTTCCTGCGTTGACGTTCCGTTTGCCGGAATCATTCAGGGGCGGCAGCAGAACTGTTGCAAGGCTCTGCTGCCGCTCCCTTTTCCTTTTGTCGGGAAACCTTCAGGCGGTTCAGGTGCGGGAGATGGTGTTGCGGCTCCGCGCCAGTCTCCGGTGGAGGCCGCCGTCGGCGATGATGGTGTCGCCGCTGATGAAGCCCGATTCCGCCGAGGCGAGAAACACCGCCAGACTGCCGACATCCTTCGGCGTGCCGACCCGGCCGAGCGGAATGTCCGCCGCCACTCCCTCCCGGTTGTAGGAGGGCGAAGCCTTGAGCCGTTCCACCTCGATGAAGCCCGGCGCGATGTTGTTGACCCGGATCCCGAATTCGCCCGCCTCCAGCGCCAGTTCGCCGGTGAGCGCGTGAATCGCCCCTTTGCTCATCGCGTAGAGCGTGCGCCCCGGCACCGTCGTATCCTGCTGCACCGACCCGATGTTGATGATGCTGCCGCCGGATGGATTGTGTTTCATCAGCGCAATCTCCCGCAACGACGCGAAGAGCGTGCCGCGGATGTTGACCGAGGTGAGCTTTTCGTAGATCTCCGGCGTGACCTCCTCCAGCGGCACCATGCCGGGATCCCAGCCGGCGTTGTTGACCGCCGCGTCGAGTGTTCCCCATTCCCGTTCGATCGCATCGAACATGGCGTCCAGCTCCTCCAGCTTCCCCAGGTCGGCGCGGTACAGGTGCACTTCGGTGCCCGTCGCGCGCAACTCCGCGGCCAGCGCTTCCGCCGCCGCCGGGTCGGACCGATAGTGAAGAAACAGTTCCGCTCCCGCCGCCGCAAAGGAGCGGGCGATTCCGGCGCCGATTCCCCGGGCCGCCCCGGTGATCAGCGCGCGTTTCCCCTCCAGCGCCTTCATCGGATGAACTCCGGTTCGAGGTCGGCATAGAGTTCGTCGAAGAGCCGGTCGTAGACCGCGTCACTGCGGAACTGCGGCGAACGGCAGCGGGCGCTTTCAATTAGTCCGCGCCGCTGGAGAATCCGCTTCTCGAAGTGGATGATCATCTCGACGTTCTGCCGGATGTGGTTCAACAGCGCGTTGAGTTTGGCGTGGACCCGGAACGCCTCCGCATCGTTGCCCGCTTCGAGCGCGTCCCAGATCTTCCGGTAGACGTCGAACATCGACGGGCCGGGCATCACCCCCTGTGCACCGCGCCGGAATCCCTCGATCATCTGGAATCCGGCGTTGCCGACGAAGATTTCCGCCTGTTTGCCCTTCAGCAGTTCGGTGAGGCGTGAAATGTAGGCACCGGGCGGCTTGCATTCGATCTTGAAGTAGTTGAGATTCTGGTGGCGGGCGGCGAGGTTGGCCAGCGCTTCCGGCGGAATCGTCACACCGGTCTGTTCCGGCGCGTACTGGAACATCACCGGAATCGAAACCGCATCGCAGACCGCTTCGACGTGGCGGGTGATCTCCGCCGCTCCCGGCTTGAGAAAGAAAGGCGGCAGCAGCATCATGCAGTCCGCGCCGGAGGCCTCGATCCGCTTCGCCCATTTCGTCGCCGATTCGGTCGAATGGCGGGTGTTGGAGATGACCGCCGGGGCGTCGTTCGCGTGGCAGACCTCGACCGTGACCGGGATCAACGCCTCCTCCTCTTCGCGGTCGAATTTGTAGTACTCCCCGGCAATGCCGAAGAGCGCCAGCGCCTGCGCTCCTCCCTTGAGCATCGCGTCGCAGCAGCGGCGGTAGCCTTCGAGATCGAGACTGCCGTCGTCATGAAAGACCGCCGGAGCGATCGGACAGACTCCGTGAACTTTTTTCATCGCAGAAAAATCCTTTCTGAAAAATACTTCAACTTATTGCAGATAAGCAAAATCGCACCCTTCGTCGGCCTGAAGAACCGCTTCGGTGTAGTGTTTGATGAAGCCGCGTTCGAACTTCTCTTTCGGTTCGAACTTCGTCTCGGCGAGCCGCCGGGCGATCTCCTCGTCGGAGAGTTCGACGTTGAGCGTCCCGGCATCGACATCCATCGTGATGATATCGCCGTCGCGGAGCGCGCCGAGCGGACCGCCCGCCGCCGCCTCCGGGCAGACGTGGAGCACCACAGTGCCGAATGCGCCGCCGGACATGCGCGCATCGGTGATGCGCAGATAGTCCTTCACGCCGCGCCGGTAGAGTTTGGGCGGAATCGGCATGTAGTTGCCGAACTCCGGCATGCCCGGCGCCCCCTTCGGACCGTAGCCGCGCAGAATCACCGCCTTGTGTTCATCCATGTCGGAGTTCTCGTCGAGCAGGTATTTTTCGGCGTCGGCGAGCGTGTCGAACACCCGCGCTTCTCCTCGGAATTTCAGCAGTTCCGGCGAAGCCGCCGCCCGCTTGATCACCGCTCCGCGCGGAGCGAGGTTGCCGAAGAGCGTCGCGATGCCGCCGTTCGGGGAGAGCGGGCGGTCGATCGGCGCGATCACCTTCGGATTGCAGGAGCGTTCGACCTTCGCGAGGTTCTCGCCGACGGTCCTGCCGGTGACGGTGAGGGCATCGGTGTGGAGCATCCCCTCCAGCTCCTTCATCAACGCCGGAATGCCGCCGGATTGTTGAAATTCGATGCCGACCGTGTAATCACCGACCGGTTTGGTGTTGACCAGAAGTGGCGTACGGTCGCTGATTTCGCGGAAGAGATTCAGCGGCAGTTCGATTCCCGCCCGGCGCGCGATCGCGGTCAGGTGGATCAGCAGGTTGGTCGACCCGCCGGAGGCCATCAGCACGGTGATGCAGTTCTCCAGCGCTTCGCGGGTCACGATGTCACGGACGCGCAGATTTTCCTGAATCATTCCGACGATCCGGCGGCCGGTCATTTCGGCAATGCGGAACTTTTCCGCCGAGACCGCCGGGGCGGCGGCGCTCCCCGGCAGGCTCAGGCCGAGGGATTCGGTGGCACACTGCATGCTGTTGGCGGTCCCCATGATCGGGCAGGCGCCGACACTGCCGTAGAGACAGCCCTCCACATTCGAGAGATCTTCCTCTTTGAGTTCTCCGGCGAGGTACTTTGTCCAGAGCTTGAAGCTGTCGGTGCCGCAGGCGAGCGATTCGCCGCGGTAGTTGCCCGGCAGCATCGGACCGCCCGGCAGGTAGATGGCCGGCTTGTTCGCCGAAACCGCCGCCATCAGCTGGGCGGGTACATTCTTGTCGCAGCTTCCCATCAGCACCACGCCGTCGAACGGATGACGCTCGATCAGCTCCTCTGTGGTCATCGAGAGCAGGTTGCGGAAGATCAGACTGGAGATGTCGAAGAACACTTCGCAGATCGACATCGTGTTCACTTCCAGCGGGAAACCGCCCGCCGCCCAGACGCCGCGCTTGACCGCCTCCGCCAGTTCCCGGAAGTTGTAGTGCCCCGGGTTGGTTTCCGCCCAGGTGTTGATGATTCCGACAATCGGCTTGTCAAGATCCTCATCGGTGTAACCCATTGTTTTGACCAGGGCACGCCGCAGCAGAACCTGTCTGGTTTTGCCGGATAGCCAGCGCTTTGAGGTGGATTCCTTCATTTCTGCATTCCTGTTTTATCGTTGTAAAAAAATAAGAATAGATTTACAGCAATAAAGTGTACTTCAGAAATGGAGGTTTTGCAAATTAATTTATGATAAAAAATAAAAATAATTTTACAGCAAAGCGGCGCCCCCCATGGTTTATGGAGGCGCCGCAGGATGGAGAAATTACAGCTGATTTTCCATCGGATTCTCTCCGCCGGAGGGAGAGGCGAGGTGAAGTTTCCCTTTGATCCACTCGCGAATCCGCTGGAATGCGGCGTAGAGCGCCGGGGTGAAGACGATGCCGATCAGCGTGGCGACCACCATGCCGGAGAAGGTGGTGATGCCGATGGCGCGGCGGCTGCCGGAACCGGCACCGGTGGCGATCACCAGCGGGAAGACGCCGAAGAGGAAGCTCCAGGCGGTCATCAGCACCGCGCGGTAGCGGAGGTTGGCGCCGTTCATCGCGGCTTCGAAGACGCTCTTGCCGCTCTCGCGCTCCTGTTTGGAGAACTCCACCATCAGAATCGCATTCTTGGCGGCGAGTCCGATCAGCATCACCATGCCGAGCTGTGCGTAGATGCTCATGGTTTCGCCACTGATGAGCAACCCGAGCAGAGCGCCGAGAAGGGCGAAGGTGACTGCGAACATGACGGGAACCGGAATCGTCCAGCTCTCGTACTGCGCGACCAGAAAGAGGTAGGCGAAAAGCAGCGCCAGGAGCATCAGATAGACGATTTGTCCATGGTTCTGCTTCTCCTGATAACTGAGGCCGGTCCACTCCACGTGGTAGTTGGAGGGCAGTTCCGTCCCCTCGACCAGTTCAAAGAGCCGCTGAGAACTGACGCCGGGGGCCGACTGCGCGTTGAGTTCGGCGCTGGTCATTTTGTTGTAGCGGGTGATCTGACTGGGGCCGACCATGTAGCGGAGTGTGCCGAGTGAACTCAGGGGAACCATTTCACCGTCGTCATTCGGCACCTGAATCTCGCGGACGTTGTCCAGCGTGGCGCGGTTGTTCGCGGTGGACTGCATCTTTACTTCGTAGTTCCGTCCGAGAAAGGTGAAGTCGTTGATATACAATGAAGCAAGTTTGCTTTGCAGTGTGGAGAAGATCGTTCCGGTGGCGACGCCGAGCGTTTCCGCCTTTTCCCGGTTGATGTCCAGGAAAAGCTGCGGCGTGTCGGCGTTATAGGAGGTTGTGGCGTAACGGGTCTCCGAACTGTTCGCAAGGTTCATGGCAAATTTTTTCGCAATTTCCGCAAGCTCTCCTGGATTGATGTCGCCGATGCCGCAGAGATGAAAGTTGGCGCCTCCGGTGGAGCCCAGTCCCATGATCGCCGGCGGCGTGAAGGAGGTGATTCTGGCATCGGCGATATCTTCAGTCTTCTGCTGGATCAGAGAGAGGATGGAGTCGAGCTGAAGTTCCGGCGTTTTGCGCTGATCCCAGGGATCGAGCCGGATGATTACCCGGGCAACATTTTCCCCGGTCCCGGAAATCATGCTTTTTCCGGAGATGATCATTGTGGAACGGATTCCTTTGATATCGGCAATTTTTTTCAGAAATTCATCCAGAACCGCGTCAGTTCTGCTGATGGAAGCGCCGCGCGGCAGTTCGATATCACACATGATCTCCCCTTTGTCTTCTTGCGGCAGAAAAGAGCTGTCGATCTTGCCATAGAGGAGCCAGACTGCGCCGCAGGCGGCGGCGAGCAGCAGCAGCGTGAGCAGAGCCCGGCGGACCAGAAAGGCGACGAAAAAGCTGTAAAGTTTCCGGCTGCCGTCCAGCACCCGGTTGAAGGGGCGGAAGATCACCGGCACGTGGCCATCCGGCTTGCGCAGCAGAAGGGCGCAGAGCGCCGGACTCAATGTCATCGCCACGACAGTCGAGAGGCAGAGCGCAATGCACATGGAAACCGCAAACTGCATGTAGATGTTCCCGACCATGCCGCCGTAAAAGGCCAGCGGCGCGTAGCAGGCGACAGTCACCAGCGTGGTCGCGATGATCGCGCCGGTGATCTGGCTCATGCACTTCAGCGCGGCCGCTTTGGGGGAAAGCCCCTCGCGTTCCATCAGCGCCTGGCAGTTTTCCACCACCACGATCGCGTCGTCGCAGAGGGAGCCGACCACCAGAATCAATCCGAACATGGTGAGCACGTTGATGCTGTAATCGAGCGCGTACAGAAACGGAAAGGTTCCGAGCAGAGCGACCGGAATCGCGATGGAGGGAATCAGCGTCGCCCGCCAGTCCTGCAGAAAGAGCCAAGTGATCAGCACCACCAGCAGCAGCGCCGAAACCAGTGTGGTGACGATCTCCTTCATCGAGACTTTGATGAATTCGGTGGGGTCGTAGGCGATGGCGTAGCTCACCCCCTCCGGGAGAAGTTTCCCCCATTTCTCCAGTTCCGCCTTGATCTTGTTGACCGTTTCGAGAGCGTTGGCATCCGGGGCGCGATAGACGCCGAGCCCGACGGACTCGCGGCCGTTGAACATGCTTTTCCCCGCATAGGAGCTGGCGCCGATTTCGACATCGGCGACGTCCCGCAGACGAACGATGCTGCCGTCGGTGTCGTGCCGGAGGATGATGTTGCCGAACTCCTCCGCCTGGATCAGACGCCCTTTGACGTTGAGTTTGAAGTTGATGTACCGGTTGGAGTGTTCGGTGCCGATGGAACCGGCGGCGGCCTGAATGTTCTGGGATTCCACGGCGGTGGTGATGTCGGAGGTGGAGATGCCGAGGCCGGACATCCGCAACGGATTCAGCCAGATGCGCATTGAGTACTCCTGCGAGGACATCACTTCCGCGGAGGAGACGCCGTCGATCCGGCTGATTGCATCCTTGATGTTGGAGTCGACATAGTTATTGAGCTCCATCAGATTCATTTTCTTGCCGTCGGTGAGGAAGGCGAACATGGCGAGAATATCACCGCCGCGTTTCTGCACGCTGATGCCGTTTTTGGTCACATCCGACGGCAGTTTCACTTCGGCGCGTTTGACTGCGTTCTGCAGGTTGACCAGTGCGATATCGGTGTCGGTACCGCTCTGAAAGGTCACCTGACAGGAGTAGCTGCCGGAGTTGTCGCTGGTGGAGGAGAAGTAGAGCAGATCGTCGACACCGTTGATCTCGTCTTCGATCGGCATGGCGACGGTCTGGGTGATGACTTCGGCGCTGGCCCCGGGATAACTGGCCGATACGTGCAGAGTCGGCGGGGTGATCTCCGGATACTCCGCGACCGGGAGTTTGCCGAGGGAGATGATGCCGGTCAGCACCATGACCAGACTGACGACGAGCGCCAGCCGGGGGCGTCCAATGAAGATTGCGGAAACCATGATCTTATTTCTCCTTGTCGAATTCCGGTTCCACGGTCATTCCCGGCAGAACTTTGTGGGTGCCCTTGGTGACGACGATCTCATCTTTTTTCACCCCGGAGAGGATCATCTGCTGTTCAGCGGTGGCGTTGCCGGGAGTGACGTAACGCTTTTCCACCTTGTTCGTCGCGTCCAGAACATAGACGTAGGAGCCGTTCGAATCGTGCATCAGCGCCGACGGAGTGACGGCGGGGAGCATTTTGCCGTTGGCGCGGAAGAGAGTTACCGTCAAGGTGTTTCCCATGACAAGTTTGCGTTCTTCATTCGGGAAGCTCGCGTAGATCTGGATGGTGTCGGTTCTGGCATTAGCTTCGTTGTTGAGCAGTTCGATGGTGCCGCGTTCGGGAAATTGGGACCCGTCGGCCAGCTTGACCTCGACGCTGCCGTTCTGCATCAGTTCCCGGTGGGAGCCGAACATGCTGAAAAGGTCGGCGACGCTGATGGAGAAGCGGACCCGTATCGGCTGGGTCTGGATGATGGTGAGCAGTGTGCCGGAATTGGGCGTGATGTAGTTGCCCGGCGTATAGGCGGTGACGCCGACGATCCCCTCCTGGGGGCGGTGATGACGGTGTTTTTGAGGTTGTCCTTTGCGGTGATGAGTTCCGCTTCGGCGGAGAGCAGGGCGGCCTTGGCGGCGCCGAGGGTCGCTTTGGCACTTTCGAGTGTGTCGAGACTGGTTGCCTGCTTCTCATACAACAGGTTGAGCCGGTTGTAATTGCTCTGGGCGTAGGTGAGTTCCGCCTTGCACTTTTCGATGCTGGCCTCGGCTCCCTTGACGGCGGCTTCGTATTGGACCGGATCGAGTTTGTAGAGCATCTGCCCTTTGCGGACGACTCCGCCGTCTTTGAAACCGACTTCGAGGATTTCGCCGGAGACCCGCGGAACGATGCTGACGACGGAACGGGAGACCACCTGTCCAGTATAGTGCCGGATGTCATGGTCCTCCGCTTCGACAACCTTTTCCGCGCCGACGACCGACAGCGCGGCTGCTTGACCGGGGCCGGCGGCGAAGAGGGGAATTGATAGGCTGCAGACTGCGGCGCACAGCATTTCTCTGAACAGATATTTCATTTTGCTCCTCCTGGCGTTGCAACAGAGTGAATACCCACGGCCCAACGGCGGGCACGGGATTGACCGCCCGGTGGAACTTCGACAAAACTCCAACCGGCTTACATTTCATGTAACGTTCCGGGAGGAAGAATATTGTATCGTCGCACCTCCTTTTCGAAAAAATACGGAGATGGAACATCTGCAGAATTTGAATTTTTCAATAGTGGATATATATTGATATGTCACGTGACATATCAAGGAGGAGTGCATGTCGATTCGCAAGGTTACCGCACAGGATGTGGCGGAACGGGCGGGGGTTTCCCGTTCGCTGGTTTCGATGTATCTCAACCGGAATCCGAAGGTGTGGGGCTCGGAGGAGACGAAACGGCGGATCGACGAGGCAATCCGGGCGCTCGGGTACCGTCCAAACCGGGCGGCACAGTTGCTGCGGGGCGGCAGAAGCCATGTCGTCGGCGTGATTCTGGGGCGGATTTCCGGACCGGTCGCCTCCTGTTTTGCGGAATCCCTGATGACGCGGCTCGAGGATGCCGGCTATCGCGTCATTCTCGGCATCACCCGGTATGAATCGGCGCGGGAACGGGAACTTCTCGAATCCATGATGCAACTCGACGTCGATGCGCTGGTCTACACGCTTCACCCGGAATATGTCGAAGAACCGTTGCGGCGCTGTGCCGCCGCCTGTCCGGTTTTTCTCACCGAATACCATCCGGGGCATCCGTTCCACTGTGTCCGATATGATTTCGGGGGGGCGTTGACGCAGGCGATACGATTCCTCGCCGGGCGCGGCGTGAAGCGGGTCGCGCTGCTCACCGACTCCAGCGGTTACGGCGAACGGGAGTTCCTGTCGGTGCCGGAGGGGAGGGGCGCGGGCATGCGGTTCCGTTCGTTCCGTTGCGGTACGGCGCTGCGGCCGGAGACGGGGATCGTCGCCGAAGTGCGACGGTTTCAGCCGGAGGCATTGATCTCTTTTGCCGGAATCGACGGCGGAACTCTCCGGGAACAGCTGGGCGGTTCCCCGCTCTGGATCGACTCCTGGAGTCTGCCGTTTATACCGCTTGCCCGATCGGATGGATCGATCGTGCCGGGGTTTCAGGAGTATGTCGAGCTTCTGGCGGAAGCTCTTCTTGAGGCGATGGGCGATCCCGGCGGAGCAACGCGCGATTTGCTTGCTCCGGTTCGTTTTCTTGTGCCGGAGGAGCGAACGGCGGTCCGGGAAGCGATGAACAACGATCCTTTTTTTCAAACACTGGGACAGGGGGCAGTCACATGGCAATGTCGATGAATTCCGTTCAACCGATCTGGGGCGCTTCTGCGAAGGAGGCGTTTTTGCGACGCCGTTTTCAGCTGGCGGCGAGGCCGCACTGCGCTGTGCTGCGGATTTTTTCCGACACCGGATACGAGCTTTTTCTCAATGGACGGCTGGTCGCGGTGGTCGATGAGTGGAACAACACCCGCGATTACGAGGTCACGCCGTTTCTGCACGAGGGGGAGAATCTGGCGGCGGTCCACGTCCTCAACCACTCCGGGCACCGGGGATGCTCTCTGGAGCTCTGTTGCGACGGCGCGGTTGAGCTGATTTCCGACGGGAGCTGGCGCGCGTCGGATTGTGAGAAGTGGGGGTGGATTCTGCCGGAGTTTGACGATCGCGGCTGGGCCGGGGCGCGGATTGTACCGCTCCAGTATGCCGGATTGCCGCAGTGGCGGGGACATGCCGGGGATCATCCGGAGCGGGTGATCCCCTGTCTGCAAGGTTCCCCGTTTTTCGTCGGAGAAATTCCGAAAGCAGTCGATTCGCCGTTTTTCCGGATGCGGGAAACGGCGGAGGATGTTCCGCCGGAGTTGACAGACATCGTCGGCGACGGTTATCGCAACAGCTGGAATGCCCGGCCCGCGCCGTTTGCGGAAGTGGCTGCCTATCCTCAGGTGGAAGGGGCTGTCGCTGGTGCGGAAGGCGTGTTTCAACTGGAGTGCTCCGGCCGGTATGAGGGGCCGTTTTTTCTGCTTGACTTCGGGGCGGAGACGGTCGGATTTCTGCGGTTCCGCTGTGCGTCGCCGAAGGGGGCCCGGCTCCGAATCCGCTACGGGGAGAGCCTTGCGGAGTGTCTCGCCGAACCGGCCCGGGATCAGCTGCTTTACCGGATGCTGAACGAGGAGGTTATACTCGGCGCGGGCGTGCAGGAGTATGAGAGCCGGCAGCGGGTGGGATTTCGTTTCGTTCGAATCGAACTCTTCGACACGCCGCAGGGGGCGGAGCTCTCCGGATTCACGGTGCGCGCCACTCTCTATCCGGTGTCGTACCGCGGTTATTTTCACTGCTCCGACCCGTTGCTCAACCGGATCTGGGAGGCGGGGCGGAAGACTCTTCACCTCTGCATGCAGGAGTACTATCTCGACGGCGTCAAACGCGACCGTTTCCTCTGGGTCGGGGACACCCGGGCGGAGGCGCTTTACAACTACTACCTCTTCGGCGATCAGGAGCTGTTCCGCTTCTCCTGGGAGGAGATCGCCTCGGTGCAATATGCCGACGGGGCGATTCCGTCGGCGATGGGGGAGGGTTCTTCGATCCTGTGGGACTATGTCGCCTGGTGGGTGATCGCGTTTCACGACTACCGGCTGTTCACCGGGGACGATGCGTTTCCTCTGCGGCTGCGGGAGAATCTCTTCGCCGCAGTCGACTGGCTCTCCGCCCGTGCCGGGGAGGATGGATTGATCGACATTCCGGAAAACCCCATGCCGAGCTGGATGATCGTGCTGAACAAGGTGTCTGGCCGCTCTCCCTATTTGAACTGGCTCTATCTGCGGGCGCTCCGGACCGCGCTTGAGGTGGCGCTCCTTGCCGAGGAACCGGAGCGGATCCGCCATTACCGGGCCCTCGTCGAACGGACGGAGGTTGCAGTGGAGAAGCTGATGCGCGAAACATCGATCTTCGAGGAGCCGGGCATGCGGCGCTCCTCCACCAGTCTGTATGAACTTCTGGAACTTCTTTTCGCCCGGGGGGATAGCCGGGAGGCGCTCGAGGTGATCCGCCGTGAATGGGGAGCGCATCTCGATGCCGGTGCGGATACGCTCTATGAGGGATTCTACGCTTCGCCGGGGAGGTATCCGGTCGTAACGGATCCGCAGGCCCGGGCGCTGTATGTCAGCTTCTGCCACGGCTGGACCGCCGGGCCGTGTGCGCTGCTGCCGGCGGAGATCGCCGGAATCAAGCCGCTGGAACCGGGATTCCGCCGCATCCGGGTGGCGCCGAATCCGGTGGATCTCGCGGAGGTGGAAGCGGTGGTGCCGACGCCCCATGGCGAGATCGCGTTTGCGCTCAACGGTTCGGAACTGCGCTTGCTGGTGCCGGAGGGGACGACCGCGGAGCTGGTTCTGCCGGGAGGGCCGACCCGCACGCTCTCTGCCGGCGTGCACCGAGTCGCGCGCTGACGATCGGGGCACATCGGGCGGAAATTCCAGTGGAATCTTTTATCGGGCAGAAGGTTCCATGCTGTCGCGGCTCTGTTCCAGATAGAGCCCGGCGTATCCGGCCGGAATCACCATTCGATGCCGGAAAAAGCTCACCGTGCCGGGGTGCCCCGGAACTCTCAGCGACCGCTCCTTGTCCAGCCGCGGCCGGAGCAGGTCGCGGATGTCCAGAACCGTGATTTCGCCCGTCCGGCGATTGGAGAGAACCAGCGTATCTTCCTCCACCGAGGGGATGCCGCCGAGTTTCACACCCGGCACCCTGGCCCGCTGCCAATCGGCGGGGAGGCCGCCTTGATTGGCTTCCAGCAGATAATAGCCGCCGTTCGCAACCGCCAGACAGCGCGTTCCCAGACTTGCCGCGCCGTCCAGATGCGAGGCGAAGCGGAACCGTTTCCCGTTTGCCGGAACCGGTTTCTGCCCCGAAAGGTCGTACCAGGCGTAGCCGCTGTGATGCCAGTTGAAGAACAGATAGCGGCCGCCCACCAGCTGATGGGTCATGAGATCGGAATAGACGATTCCGACCTGATTGTGGCGAAACACCTCCTTGGCCTTTTTCGGGTCGGAGAGGTCGAGGAAGAAAATCGTTGCTCCGTGGTCGGAGACGATGACCAGATCGCTTCCTTCCGGCGCCCAGACCTGCTGGCAGCTTCGCCCCCACGGCATGGGAACGGCTGCCTTCTGTTGGAGAACGCCGTTCGGAAGAATTTCATAGACCCCAAGTCCATCAAGATCTTCCGCCACATACAAGGTGTTGCCGCGGACCTTTGCGTCGAAGGCGAAATGTTGCGGATAGTGTTGCAGTGGAGTGATTTCCCCCTCTCCGAGCCGGACGCTGTGAATGCCGTCATCCGAGGTGGCCAGAAAGGCGACATCGCCGGAAATGGCCGCCGCCCGGACCATTCCCGCCGGACGATAACCGGCAAATCCTTTCGGCGTCGGAAATTTCTCCGAAACCGCCTTCGCCGCCGGGATCGACTCCTCTTTTCGCGGTGCGGCGATGCCCGGCAGCTCCGCAAGATAGAGGCCGGTCTTGATTCCGGTCAGATAGACGACGCCGTTTCCGACGGCCAGACTGCTTACGGCGTCTGCCAGACGGGAGTTGAGCAGCAGTTTGCCGTGGGCATCATACCGCTTCGGCTCGATGACCTCTTCCAGCCGGGCATGTCCGACGCAGAACGGTTTTGCCGGATCGGCGATGTTCAGAACGAAAAATCCGTTATGGGTGTCGGCGCAGAACGCGTAGTCCCCGGAAACCCGCACACTCCAGTAGTCGTTGCCGAGATTGTAGAAACGGGGAAAGGAAAAACGGGAAAGACGTCGGGGGTGAAGCGGATCTTTGATATCCCACACTTCGAGACCGTGCCCGTTGCCCGGTCGATCCTCCGCCGGACCGGATTTGCGATGATGCCCGGTCGAGGCGAAAACGAGAGTGTCGCAAACATCCAGTCCATCGCCGTAGCCATCCAGCTGCAACGTCCCCTGTGGAATCAGTTGTGCCGGGTTCGAGGCGTCCGCGATCAGGATTTGGCCCGCCGCCCAGTCGCCGATGAACACCCGATTGCCGTAAACTTTGATCGACTGCGCCTCGCGGGTCAGCAGATTGCCGAGATGACGCGGGCGGCGTGGATCGGTGAGGCCGACCGTTTCCACGCCGTAAACGCGATTGCTGACATAGGCGTATTGCGGCGTCAGATCGATGCCGGTTGCCAGCTCGATGGAGTGATAACGGCTCAAAAGTTCCGGACGGGCGGGATTGCGGAGATCCACGAACGCGATTCCGTTCTGGCGGCCGGTTACCGCGGCGATGCCGTTTCGGATTGCCAGCTGGCGGGAGCTCTTCAACACCCGGAGCTTCGAGAGCAGCTTCGGCGCATCCGGGGTTGTGACGTCAAAGGCGAACAGGGTGCCCCGCGAACCTGCCACATAAAGGGTGTTCCGGTACAGTTCCGCCGCCATTGCCCCTTCCGTCACGCCGGGAATCCGTTTCAATGGAATCGGTTTCCCGTATTCGGCCCCGGCGACGGATACGAGCCCGCAGAGGGAGAAACAGAGTATCGCGAGTTTCATTTTGCTTTTGCGTGCTTGTCTCTGGTTCATCTTCAATACTCCAGTCGAAGGTTGCGGAAATGTTTGACCACTTCGGTCTGGCGACCGGGGAAGAGGACGAATCCGGTGAGTGCGGAGACATTTTCCCCGCGCAGCTCCTTGAGCGGAACTTCGAACTCCATCCAGTGGTCGCCGTCGCGGTTGGCGGTGCAGTTGCTGATGATTCCCAGCGAGTGCATATAGAGTCTCGCATGAGAGCCGGGAAAGACCATGGAGAGCCAGCTTAACTGGTGTTTTTTACCGGTGGAATCCCGATCCAGCCGGACAGAGCCGCGCAACATCGCCCGGTCGATCTTTTCCGGCGTGTCGAACAAGGGATGCGGTTTCCCGTCGCGTGTCGCGAACTCCACGTAGCCCTGGTCAGAGCGGAATTCATCCCCGAACCAGCCGTTGCGCGCGTCCGGCTTCGGCTTTTTCAACACCGGGAAAAGCTCCTTGAACGAAACCGAATGTGCATACTCCCGGGTGAAGATCGTCTCCAGCGCGGAGATGGCGCAGATCACTGCGGTTCCATCCCCTCCACAGGAGAGAAGTTCCAGATTGGCAACGTTTTTTGACGGGAATGGATTCGGCAGTTCGTAGAGGAAGAATCCATAACGTTCCTCATCGCTCCATACAGCGGTTTTCCGCAGCGCGGCGGGATTGGCGTCGATCTTCCAGTCGCCGATCTCCACCCCTTTGACGGCGGTTTTCTCCTGAACCGTGCCGTCGGCATAGCGGATGCGGTACTTGAGAACCGCATCGCCCGGTTTGCCGCCGACACAGGTCTGCAGGATGGCGAAGTCGCCGCATTTCCGGCCGACCGGAACGGTCACCTGGGCCGGATATTCCGGATTGCGTTTCGAACGCAGGGCGAGGCAGCTGCGGTTGTCGTTGAAGTCGAATCGGATGATGTCGAAGAAGATGTCGCCGAACCGCTGCGTGTGGAACGGCACGTTGCTCAGATAACGATGGTTCGAGTCGACGAGCGCGGAGTCGGTCGCCCACTTCTGGGCGTTGTCGAAGCCGGAGTTCGCCACCGCCTTGAGGTCGAGCGGAAACGATTTGCGGAACGGCGCCCGCAGACGCTCTTTCCGGACGAGTTGTTCCGTCTCTTTGCGGAGCTGTTCCGGGGACTTCTCCGTCGGCGCGGGGAAGCGTTTCATCCACTTCGCCTTGTCGCCGGCGACCAGCACACGGCATTCGCGATTGCTCAGCCGAACGGTCACAAAACCGTTTTCAACAGGGTAAAGTTCTCCGGAAACCGGTTCGAACACCGTGTCGTGAATTCCCGGCGCCGCGATGCGGAAACAGCAGCTTTCCCGGTTTTGATTGAAGAGCAGATAGCCGTTCAACTCCCCGTGCGCGGTCCGCTTGCGGAAGGGGAACACTTCGATGTTGGGCATCGGTTCCTCCTGATCCGGTTTGAGCACTGTGGCGTAAGGCCGGATGTCGCACTGTTTCAGCAGCGGGTCGAGAACCGCGGTGAGCGCATAGTCGCCGATGTCGGCGTTGAGGAACCACAGTTCCCCCTTGCCGAACCGCTTTCGCAGAACGGCCGGAGCACCGTTCAATGTGCCGCGCACCTCCCAGCCGGGAGCGGTGGAAATCTTCCATTTGAGCGAGGCGGGGATGTCGAACTCCGGAATCCTGCCGTACATCTCCCGGAGCGGAGTGCGCCGGAAATCGATCAGGGGATCGGCAAAGGGTACTCCGTATTCGCTTTGCCGGAACTCCCCGCCCATGGCGACGAGGATGCCGCCCTTGTCAAGATACTGTTTCAGTTGCTTGTGGGTTTCCTCGCTGATGTGGGTGACGTCGCCGAGAATCAGAATTTTGTAGCGATCCAGCTCCGCCGCCAGATTCTCCTCGAAGACGCCGGCAAAGTCGACGTGACGGAAGTGGAGCGCGGCGAGGAACGGCAGTGTGGCGAAGAGACGGGGGGCCTGATTTCCGGTGATTCCGGTGACCCGCAGCGTCGGATAGGAGTAGAGAAAGGCGACCTGCGGCGCGAAGAGTTTGTTTTTCCGGTCGAGAAAGAGGTCGGCGATCGGCGCAAGCGCCTTGCGGAAGCGCGGAATCGCCTCCAGCTCCTGCGGCTGTTGCACCCCGGGGTTGAGCAGGGAAAATTTCGGCATCCGTTTCCCCGGCGGCTCCATGCCGAACCAGCTCCAGAAGAGCACCTGCTGTCGGCCGAGGGCGAGCTCCCGCCAGAGGACCGCCTGAAAGTTGTCCGCCTTGTTTTCCGCGATGTACGCTTCTGTGTTGAGGTAGACCTTGTCCTTCGCCAGCGGGTAGTAGAGGGCGTGGCGGAGCAGGGCAATTTTGAGATTCCGGGACACGGCGAGCGTCTCCCGGAACGGGGTGGCCGCATTGTAATCTTCGGCGGCATCGAAGCAGAAATTCCCCGTGCCGGGGGTGATGGCATCCATGCGCGACTGCAGTTCAAAGATGTTGCAGCCGTGCGCGATGCTCATGGCGTGCTCGCCGCCGAGCAGCTGGAGAATGACCGGTTTCCGGTCGATCGAGCGGACGAGTTGTCGCAGTTCGACGGCGAGATCCACCAGCTGTTTCTCCTGCAGTTTGGCGTATTCAATCGCCGCGCCGAAGTGGTACTGCGGCGATTTCGGGAGCGGGGAGGGGGCGCTGAACGATGGATAGGTGCTGTTCCACGCCCGGTTCATCGCCTCAACCGTGCCGAATCTTTTCTTCAACCAGGCGGGGAGATGTTTCACATTGTGCGGGGAGTAGTTGCGGTAGTTCGGTTCGTTGAAAATCTTGTACATGTAGGGATGGGCTCCTTCGTTGCGGAAGAGCTCCATTTCCAGCTGGAAGACCTTTTTCACCGCCTCGCGTCCGGCAGGATGCCCCAGGTTGTAACGGATCGAAAAGTAGGAGTGGGCGCCGGGGTCTGCCAATGCCTCTTCCGGCAGCAGAGTGAGCGCGGCCTTCCGGTTCGATGTCAGTACGCCCAGAGCTCCGCCGTACAGGTCGATGTAGTAGGGCATGGTTTTGAGCGAATCCACGACCGCCATGAAATCGCGGTAAGGCTGAATGCCCCACATCTTTTTAATCGCACCAAGGTTATGCTTGATCAACCCCTCCTGATAGAATTCGAAAATCCGGTTCAGTTGTGCCGGAGTGTAATCGGGGAAAAGCGCGGAGATCACCAGTGGGAAACTGCTGATGTGCAATGTGTTGAATCCAATGGATTCAAAGTACGCCTGACTGGGGCTGGTTTCATAGAGATAGCGGTAACGCTCCGGGTATTTGCCGCGCCAGAGCTTGCCGTAAAGTTTGATTTTTCCGCCGGCGACATAACTGTATTCGGTTCCGGCGAGAAACTGCGGTGTGCCGTGTTCATCGGTCAGATTGGCGCCGCGAAACTGGACTTCCATCGCAGAAAGGAAAAAGGAGCCGAACAGGAGGTAAAAGAAAAAGAACTTTTTCATGGGGATTCTCTTACAGTTTATTGACATGTTCGAAGGAAAGTCTCTCCCAGGTGAGCGGCAGCCGGATGGCCGCGGCGTGCCCGTCGACGAAGACGAAGTTGGTGGCCTGTCCATGGCGGACGGCGAGGGTGAACTGCGGATTTTCCGGATCGAACGGGGAGTTGCTGGTGCTCGCCCATGCGGAGATGCGGTAACGTTCGGTCGGTTTTCCGGATTCCCCGGCCAGAAAGATTCCGGAAGGACTTTTGCGGACGATTCCCCCGGATGGACAGCTTTCTCCATTGCCGCAGGGACGGCCGCTTGCCAGATTGTTGCGCCTGACGTAGTGCGTGTAGGTACGGGTGGTCTCTTCGGAAATAATGCTGCGGTTCGCTCCGTAGCTCAGAAAATCGTTGACTGCCGAGGTGCTGACGGTCCGGGGATCGCTGTCGCCGGGATCGAGAAAGACGCCGTGCCGCAGTGTGGAGATCGCCTCGGGATCGGCGGTTCCGCTTGCGCGCAGAGCGGCCTCCTTCTTGCCTTCTCCCAGCACGCCGGACAACAGCAATGCGCGGTGCCAGTATTTGCCGATATGGTCGGAGGTGTAGCCGATCGAGGGGTAATAGTCGGCGTAACTGTCGGCGTAGAGATTGAATCCCATGCCGATGCTCTTCAGATTGTTGAGACAGGCGATGCTCTGGGCCCGGGTTCTGGCCTTGTTCAGTGCCGGCAGCAGCAGCGAGGCCAGAATCGCAATGATCGCGATTACGATCAGGAGTTCGATGAGGGTAAAAATCCGGTTGTCGCGTCGATTTCGTTGCATCATGTTCAATCATCCTTTCGTTTGAGATGTACGATCCGGCAATCCAGATCACCATGTAACTGCATATCGATGCCGAAGACGGCAAGTTGACGCCCGAGGCGCTCCGGGAGTTCCGTCGGAGTACAGCCGTCACCGGCGAGCGCGCCGTAGAGGGTCGATGCGTACCGGGCCCGGTCATCCAGACCGCGAAGCCGGAAAGCGGGGAGCCGCTGCTGAAGCTGGAGGCCGTGGGCGAAAAAGAACACCACCGCTTCGGAACGGTCCGGGGCGACGAATTCATAACAGGCGTACGGGTGATCGTAACAGGAGGCGATTCGATAGTAGAGGCCGTTCTGAACCGTCGGGCGAAGTTTCTTGTAGAGGGCGCCATACCGGCGGAGCGACTCCATGACCTCCGGATCGGCGCGGGTGAGATCCACACCGATGCTGAGCGAACCGAGCATGCCCGCGAAGGCCTGAAAGCGGCGCGGCACCTCCCTTTGATTGAAGTCGAAGAAATAGTGATCGCTGATGTGACAACCGCCGCCCGCCGCCTTGGTCTGATGGAGACAGAGGAATCCCTCGTGCAGTTTGATCATGTCGAGCCCTTCCTGGTTGTCGCTGCGGTTGATCCGGAAGGCGAAACGGTCAAACCCCCAGTCGGAACGGAAGTTGCCGCAGGCGCAGTTCTCCAGCAGCAGATCGGGGTGCTTCCGCCGGATGCGTTCGAAGATTCGATAGAGCGCCTGAACATAGCGGGTACCGAAGCTCTGTCCGCCCTCCGGCAGCGGAACCGGACTGCCGGGATGGGTGAAGAGACGGTTCATATCCAGCTTGAAGTAGTCGAGTTCATTTTCGCAGATGAGCGAGTCCAGCGCCCGATAGAGGTGCTCTTCCACTTCCGGGAGCGTGAGATTGAGCAACATTCTGCCGGAGGCGGAGTCGTCGAGCTCGTCGTCCGTCGGAAACTGGTCGGGGTACTGCATGAACCACTCCCGATGGTCGCGAAAGATCGAACTTGCCCGGTCGGCGGATTCCAGCTCCGCCCAGACGCCGAATTTCATGCCGAGCCGGTGTGCCAGCTCCGCCTGGGGGCGGATGGTGCCGTGAAACTTGCTGTGGTGGGCGGTCCAGTCGCCCAGCGTCTCCTGCCATCCGGCGTCGAAGACGAAGAGTTCGGCGCCGAGGGCCGCCGCCTTTTGAATTGCCCTTTCGGTGTTGGCGGCATTCATCTTCTCGCCGGAGCGAAAGGCTCCATATGTGTTGCAGATCAGCGGCATAACTTTGCCGCGGGTGGATTCCGGTTCGATGTGCGTGCGGATGTGGCGGTGTATTTTCCGGAACATTTCTCCGAAACCGTGCTCCGCGAAGCCGAAGGTGAAGACAGGCGTTTCGAAGGCGGCGCCGGGGAGCAGATTCCACTGAAAGTCGAAATCGTTGATCCCGCCGGAAATGACACTGTCGATGTTGTCGTTTCGCTCCACAACGATCTTCCAGTTTCCGCTCCACTGGAGCGTACCGAAGAGGAGGTCGCCGCTCTCCTCCGTGGCGGAACCGTCGTCCATCGCGAAAAACGGCATGGCGAACGGGCCGGAGAGACCGGTCCGGCTCTCCAGAACCAGCTTCCCCGCCTCGAGGACGGTGTGGGCGATCTGCCCCTCCGCCGCCCAGTACCCATGGAGGTGAGTAATCCGGCCGGGGGTATCGCTCCAGGGGAGGGGAAGCGAGGCGGAGAATGCCTGCTGCAATGTGACCGGCGCAGTGCCGCCGTTGCGGATGACTGCCCGACGATCCAGCAGAGGCGAATCTGCGTAGACGGTGTAGACGAGGGAGACAAAAAGCTGATGAAGTTTGTCGACCAGAAGAAGTTCCAATGTCTCGGCGTTTCCTTCGCTCCGCAACTGGAAGGAATCGAATTCGAGTCTGGTTCCCCGGGAGCCGGAGGAATGGAGCGCCAGCAGGCAGCTTTCCGAATAGAGGGCCGAATGAAATGCCGGATATTCCTGAAAGGTGTGCCGTCGACGGGTTTCCCGGATGTGTGCAATGTTCTGTCGTTCGTCCGGGGATGGCAGCTCGTTCGGGGAATTCAGTTGTTTCCCGAAGTGGAGGTGAATCGGCAGGCCGGTTGCCGGAGAGATTCCCAGACCATAGGAGCAGTCTGTCGTCTGGAGCAGGAATCTCTTACCGGAGCGATCGAGCAGAATTTGTTTCATTTTGTAAAAATTTTTTTTGGTATAAAGATTGTTTTTATCGAAACTTCTCCTTATATTATAGATTCGGCAATTAACATTACTTGTATTTTCTGATTTTTGGTGTATAATATTTACCATTATGAGTAATTACACT